>ERZ808246.2450-NODE-2450-length-11643-cov-5.393252_pt1 | contig 11643 bp, 7 predicted proteins | sample MGYA00521083_ERZ808246 | MGnify/ENA primary metagenome ERZ808246 (study PRJEB31516, sample SAMN03275577) | gut metagenome | biome: mammalia-associated habitat; material: feces | host: Papio cynocephalus | place: Kenya | collected 2012-07-07 ...
CATATTCGACGACAGTAAAATAGAGTCTCACTCGGCTCTTACTCCGACATATAAAATTCCGCCTAAGGGTAAACTTTCGGAGGACGAAAACAAAGTTTATTCGACCGTGTTCAGACGGTTCGCCGCTGTATTCTGCTCGGAGGACTGCACGGCGCAGAAAACGGAGCTTACCGTAAACGTAGGCGGGTACGAGGATTTTGTTTTAAAGGGAACGGTTATTCTCGAAAAGGGATGGATGAAATACGACGACGCGAACAGAAAAGATAAATTTTTGCCGAAATTAAAAAAGGGCGACGAGGTAAATATCGATTTTAAATTATGCGAAAAGGAGACTTCTCCGCCCAAGCATTATACGATAGAGACTCTTAACAATTATCTTAAAAATCCGTTCAGGGAGGAGAAAGCCGCCGCGGCCGACAGCGAGAACGAGGATGATTCGGAGGATTACCGCGCGATATTCGAGGGACTCGAGCTCGGAACGGAGGCTACGCGTACGGGCATAATCGACAACGCCGTAAAGAGCGGATATATCGAACTTAAAAAGGATGTTTACAGAATTCTGCCCGGCGGAGAATTTCTGATAGAGTCGATTTCGTATATGAATATTTCGATGGATAAGTATAAAACGAGCACGCTTTCGAAGGCTTTAAAGAGCGTTTACCACGGCAGAATGACCGTAAACGAGAGCGTGAAACTCGCACGGGACGAAATTTCTGAGGTGTTCAATAAGAAAAATACCGACCTGTCCGACGACGCGGACAACGGATTCTACGGCGATATCGTCGGCAAATGTCCGCTGTGCGGGTGCGACGTTAAAAAGGGCAGATACTCCTACGGCTGTTCGGGGTATAAGGCGGGGTGCAAATTCAGAGTAAATCTCGTTATCGCAAAACGCGTTATATCCGTAAGCAATGTTAAACTGCTTCTCGAAACGGGTAAAAGCGGGCTTATCAAGGGCTTTGTTTCAAAAGCCGGGGCACCGTTCGACGCGTATTTAAAACTCGATAATGATAAAACCGTTTTTGAATTTGACAATTCGCTAAGACCGAAAAATTCAAATTATAACCGTTCATATTCAGGCTCCCGGCGCGGTCCCGACGACGAGATTCCCGAGCCGATGTTTGTATAAAATCTTGTATTTTAAATGATTTCCTAAAATAGAATATTAAATACCGTAAGACGGAAAATGACAGCCGTTTTACGGTATTTTTACATGTAAATTTTTAAATTCAGGGGACAGTAAGGCAATAATTTGGTTGACAATGCCTTATTAATGATTTATACTAAACTGTGTAAAAAGACGAATTTTATAGTATAATACTGTAAAATGAGTCAAATATAATGCATTTTTATTTATTTCGGGAGGTTTTTTGATGAAAAAAACGTTAAAAAGTTTCATAGCGATTCTGCTCGCGGTGACGATGCTGTTTTCGTTTGCCGTGACGGGATTTGCAGATGACGGACTGCCGATTTCGGGCGCTCAGAGTGTTTTGATTGATAACACGTACTACGGAGCGTTATCCGTTGGTTCTGCTAATCCCCTTTATAAGTTTTCGCTCAGTGAATCAGGTAATATTAAGCTTACTATAGACGCGTCTATCGAAATGTACCGAGTTTCACTGTATAACTCCGACGGTGAAGAAATGTGGCACTCAGACGTGATTTACTGGAACTCCACAACAAAAAAGAGTCAGTATACCTTAGATTCAAATTTGACGGCGGGAGATTATTATTTCAGCGTCAATATGCAAAACGATAAAACAGGCAGTTTCTCATTTAAGATAGCGTTTAAAAGCGCGCAGGAGAGCTTTGCCGAATCGACGAGCGTAAATAATAATACGTTGGAGAACGCGAATAAAATTGATTTCGGTACAAAGTATACGGGTCAGCTTGCGTTTAATGATGACAAGGATATATATAAATTTGAAATAGATAAATCCGGACGCGTAACTTTTAATATAATTGCCAATATAGAGACGTTGTTTTATCATATTTATGATAATAACGGAAATGCACTATGGGACTCGGGACGAGTCGGTTGGGACGGCAGAACCGGGCAAAGCCAAAGGTCATATTCATTTGACCTTGTTGCGGGAACATATTATTTTTGCGCAAGCAAAGATGGTTCTACGGGAACATATACTTTTAACGCGTCGTTTCAATCTGCCGGTGAGAGTTTCGAAGAGTCTCAGTCAAATACCGCGGGGGATATCGATTCGGCATTCGCTGTTGAATTTTCGACAAAGTATACCGGTCAGATTGCGCTGAATGACGATAATGATTATTATTCGTTTACTCTTTCCGAATCAAGCAGGATAAGCATAAATATTACCGCAGTTACTGCAGAAATCTGCTATCATCTGATTGATAAAAACGGTAACCTTATTTGGGATTCCGGCAGTGTTCGCTGGGACGAAAGATCGGGACAGAGTCAAAATACATACGAATTTGACCTCGTTGCGGGCGATTATTATTTCAGAGTTGCAAAATCATATAATTCTACCGGTAACTATAACTTTAAGATTGACTATAAATCCGCCTCTGAAAGTTTTAAAGAGGATCAGTCAACGTTTTATAATGATATTTCAACCGCTTCCGCCGTTGAGTTCGATACATTATATAAGGGTCAGATTGCCTCAAACGATGACAAAGATATGTACAGTTTCTCTATTGCCGAATCCGGAAAGGTAACTTTAAATATTAATGCGTATTGTTACAGATTGAATTACATTCTTTATGACGAAAACGGTGATATGATTTGGTCGCAGGATAATATCGAGTGGGATTCAAATTCAAAACAGAGTCAGAGAACCTATACTCTTGACCTTGTTGCGGGAAAATACTATTTCGGCGTTTTGAAAAATTCGACCGGAAATTACGATTTTAAAATGACTTTTGTATCTGCAAATGAAAGTTTTAAAGAAAATCAAGCAACAAAATACAATGATCTTTCCTCTGCTCCGGAGGTTTCATTAGGAAAAGATTATATCGGTCATATTGCAATAAATGACAGAAAGGATTATTATAAATTCACTATTACAGAGCCTAAAAAAATATATTTGAAATTTAATGCGGTTATGCCATATCTGTTTTATTCGATTTATGATAAAGACGGAAATGAAGTCAGCGGTGCCGGTTATCAATGTGATACCGTAACGGGTAAATTAGATGTAACAAACAGCATTGATTTGCCCGCCGGAACATATTATTTGCTGTTTTTTGAAAGACTTAGCAGCGATAGTGTCGGCACTTTTTGGTCAATAAGCCTGAACGGTTCAAAAGGTACTTACACCTTCTGCATAACCGACGAAGTCGCAAAATTCGACGTTACATTTGACCCCAAGGGCGGAACCGTCGACCCGAAGACGACTACGATAAAGTACGAGGAAGAAATTGAACTTCCGACCCCCTCGCGTTCGTACACTCTGTCGTTTAATGCTAACGGCGGAAAAGACGCTCCCGAAAAGAAAAACGTCAGCGTCGCATGTCTCGGCTGGAATACGGCCGACGACGGCAAAGCAGAATATAAATGCGGCGATAAATTTACAACGGACGAAAATAAAACTCTGTTCGCCGTATGGGCGGACGAAACGAAGGTTACCCTTCCCTCGGAAACTCCTGTACGCGACGGATATAAATTCCTCGGCTGGGCTGAGGATAAGAACGCTTCATCCGTTCAGTATTTCCCCGGAAACGATATTTCGATAAAATCCGACTGCACGCTGTTTGCGCTTTGGGAAAAGGACGATCCCCATAAGGGCGAGACGTTTACCGTCAGATTTAACCCCGACGGCGGTTCTGTCGAGAACGGCGAGCAGACATTTAAGTACGGCGACGTCGTTAAACTTCCCGAACCCGAGCGTGTTTACACCGTTACATTTGACGCTGTCGGCGGAACAGGTGCCCCCGAAACAGTAAAAGTCAGTGCCGTATGCCTCGGCTGGTCGGCTTCGGACGACGGAAATAATATTGACTATAAGTGCGGTGAAACGTTTACCGTTGAGCGTGACATGACGCTGCGCGCAGTATGGAGCAATGACGTTCAGACCGTTATTCCCTCTGCGGTTCCGTCAAAAACGGGATATAAATTCCTCGGCTGGTCAACGGACAGCAATGCTTCAAAACCCGAATATACAGCCGGAGCAAATGCATATATAAACTCGGATATAACGCTCTATGCCGTATGGGAAACGGCTGTTATGAGAGGCGACGCGGACGGCAACGGCAAGGTTACGGCATCCGACGCGAGAATCGCATTGAGAATATCCGCAAAACTTCAGGCGGGAACAGAGTCTGAGATCTCGGCGTGCGACCTCAACGGCGATAAGAAAGTTACCGCAAGCGAGGCGAGAATGATATTAAGATTCTCCGCGAGACTTGAGAAAACATTATAATTGAAATAATACAAACAGAAGCGGTTCCGTGCAAAATCGGAACCGCTTCGTTATCTTATTATTAATATTATTTGTTTTGATTATCCTTTATAATGTATTCGAGTTTGCTCAGCTCCTGGGAAAGGATATCGAGCGACTCCTCTTTTGAATAGAAATACGGCGAGACCGCCATGTAACGGCTGAAATCGATTATCTCGTTATTTATCTCCGTATCGTCAATCGAAATTTTTGTATTTCCGACAAAGTTAGTCAAAAATCCGTACAGATTCGATACGACCTGTTTGCGGTCGGAGTATTTATCCGTAATATCTATCGCTATTTTATTTTTAAATACGTTCTTTTTTGATATGTGTATCTCGTGCTCGTCTTTTTTATAGTATTCAATCAAGTTTCGGTATATCTGCGCGCGGTTTTCGAGAGTCAGCGGATAGGCGTATTCCGCAGGCATCTGAAATACGATACCGTCGAGCGTAAATTTCTCCATACCCTCGTATGAATGAAGCATAAACGAACGTTTCTGCGCGTGCAGGAGAGCCTGATAGTATTCGTATGTCGTATCTCTTAAGTAATTACGGTTGGGAACGTCGGGTTTAGCTATCTGCTCCCACATATCGAGCGTCATGAAAAATGTTACGCATAAGTTAAACTCCATGGTCGTCATTGTTTTGTCCGAATACGGGATTAATTCGAGCATGGCATTCTTAACATCCATTATGTTTTGGGTAAGAGATACTATGCTTTTCATTTCATTCGACGCCGCGGAAATTTTCTCAGCATATGTATCGGCGAATTTTTTATTTTTAGCGACAAATCCGCTTGTCAGCGACGAATCCGTGAAAACGCACAGTTCGTTCGTAACGTAGTAATACGGGAAAACGATGTCCGCTCTTTTTGAAATGTCCGAATTTACGTGAGAATAATATATTTTATACCCCTTCAGCATAAATTCAACCGCGCTTTTGATTATATTTGAATAATCCGAATCGGTGCCGGCTGTTATAATCTGCTTTATGTCGATATCCCCGGCGTTTTTCGGCAGGGAGTCGAATAAATCGCGTGTTATCGACGTGTCAAGGTTTGTGTATATGCGCTTTTCGCCGCCGGCTTTTGCTTCATATGACGTTACCGCATATAATGCTCTGATGAGTTCGTTATGCGAATTAAAGTCAGTAACCGGTTCGGTAAAGTTTACGGACAATTCTATAGCGTTCGCATCCGACTTTTCCGGCATAATACCGCTGTTGTCGTAAATGAAAATATCGCTGTATTCGTTGAATTTATCTATTCCGAAATTCATATCTATGTACGCCAGTCTGATTTCCTCGTCCTCCTCGGCGGTCAAATCCATGAATTTCAGCAAATAGTCGAGTTTCTGCGGAGTGATGCTCCGCTGACCCTTTGTTATCTTTACAAGAAGACTCCGGTCGATTCCGGAGACTTCCGAAAGTTTGTAAGTCGTGATGTCATGACGCTTAAGCGCGTTTTTTACGGCTATGTGAAATTGCTCCATTTTCTCATCCCCTTATTTTCTGTAAAATAATATATGTAAATTATATAAAAAAACGGAATTAAATTCAATGTTTAAATTTGCTCAAATTGTCGGTAAAAAACAGTTCAAATATCACAATAAAATTGCAAACAAAATCCACAATTCACCAAATTATACCGTTTTTTTTTTTTAATATAAATGTCCTATATTTGTTATTAAATGCCCTGTATGGCAGTGTGAAAAATATGCATGACATAACTTTACTGTGCGAAAATAGAATAATTTATACCCCTTTCCCTGTGACATGGAAAGTTTAAAAAAAATATAAAGTGTCACATATTGTACACCGACTTGATTTATTGTAAAATATACATGTAAGCGGTGCAGTCAACATCAGTCCTCTTACAACATAATATTAACGCAAACCGAAACGCCCGAAGTCATTTGACCTCGGGCGTTTCGGTATATTATTCTATTATATCGGTTTAATATATCGGTTTAAATTTTTCAAAAATTTGTAATCCGATTATAATAATTCCGCGTCGCAGTAATCGTCATTTGCCTCAGTGATTTTTACATCCGCGATTTTACCGGTCAGGCATTCGTCCGACTCAACGCGTACGGGAGTATAGTTTTTCGTATAACCGCACTGATATCCGTTTTTCGGTTTTTCGAAAAGAACGGAGAATGTTTTACCCCCGAGCTCTTTAAATTTTTCGCTTCTGATTTTTTCACAGACTTTAGACAGCTCTGAGGCGCGTTTTTCTTTTAGAGCCTGAGTTATCTGTCCGGGCATTTTTGCAGCGCGCGTTCCCTCTCTTACGGAGTAGGGGAACACATGTACCTTTTCGAATCCTATACGTTTTGCGAATTCGACAGTTTGATTAAATTCCTCGTCCGTTTCTCCAGGAAATCCGACGATAATGTCTGTCGTCAGCGAGCAGTCGGAAAATGTCGAACGAAGTTTTTTTGCAAGGCGTTCGTATTCCTCTGAATCATAATGGCGGTTCATCCGCTTTAATACCGTATCGGAACCGCTTTGAAGCGAGATGTGAAACTGCGGGCAGAATTTTTTGCATGAGGCGATTTTTTCTATGACATTATCCGTCAGATGGTCGGGCTCAAGCGAGCCCAAACGTATTCTTTTAATTCCGTCGGTATTCTCCGCGGCGATTATCGGCTCTGAGATGTCCGTCCCGGTGTCGTGACCGTATGCCGAAAGATTGATTCCGACAAATACGACCTCGGAAAATCCTTTTTCAGCCAGCGCGTTAAGCTCCGCTTTTATGTCGGACATCGGTTTAGACCTTGAACGTCCGCGAGCCTGCGGAATTATGCAGTAGGAGCAGAATCTGTTGCATCCGTCCTGAATTTTGACAAACGCGCGCGTGTGCCCCTGAAACTGCGTGATTATTCCGCCGGAATACGTTTCATGATTTTGATGGTTCTCAATATCGTTTATTCTCGAATGCGTATTAAAATACCTTTTTATTTCCGACGCGAGCATATAGTTTTTCTTATTTCCGAGAATTATGTCCGCCTGAATGAGTCCCGACGCTTCGTCCGGAAAAGCCTGGGGAACGCATCCGGTCAGTACTACGGCGGACGACGGATGATTTGCCTTAAAGCGTCTGACCGCCTGGCGCGTTTTTCTGTTGCTCTCAGCGGTTACGGTGCAGGAATTTATTATGTAAACATCTGCGTCCTCCTTGCTGTCGACTATCAGAAATCCGTTTTTTATAAGCTGTTCGGTCATCTCTTCCGTTTCGTACTGATTGACCTTACAGCCGAGTGTATAAAACGCCGCTTTCATTAAAAAGCCTCCGTTAAGTTTGATTCAAGTTTTTATAAATGTTCGTTTAACTTTTTAATTATACTATAAATACAATGAGTTTGGCAAGATGTGATTTTTAAACTCTTAAAAGCATATAAATTCCGTAAGGAGTTGATATGTGTGAAAAGAACTTTTATTATCGCGCTGAGCCTCTTTATGAGTCTTATACTCGCATGGAGCTGTGCGGGAGTTTCAATTTCAAAGGAGGAATTCGAAATTCTCTCGTCGTTTTCGCGCAGTGTGCCCGAAAACGGAAAAACCGTCGACGCGTCGGTTCCCGCCGTTTCGTCGGTGCCCGAGACCCGGGCGAAAGCCGTGTGTCTTATGGAGAAGAGCACAAAAAAAGTGCTTTACGCTCAGAATGAAAACGAAAAACTTTACCCCGCGTCCGTTACGAAAATTATGACGCTTCTGCTGGTCTGCGAGAGTATAGATTCGGGTAAAATTTCGCTTACCGATACGGTGTCGGCAAGTGACAACGCGTCGGGCAAGGGCGGAAGTCAGATTTGGCTCAAACCCGGCGAGACAATGAGCGTTGACGAACTGCTAAAGGCCGCCGCGGTTTACAGTGCGAACGACGCGTGCACGGCGCTGGGCGAACATATAAGCGGAAGCGAGACCGCATTCGTAAACATGATGAATAAACGAGCGTCTGAACTCGGAATGAAAAACACTCATTTCGAAAACTGCACGGGACTTGACGATTCGACCGAAAATCATCTTACAACGGCGTACGATATTGCGCTGATGTCGGCTGAATTATTAAAACACGACATCGTTAAAAATTATTCGACGATATGGATGGATTCGCTCAGGGACGGGCAGACCCAGCTTGTGAATACGAATAAGCTTGTAAGATTCTATCAGGGCTGTACCGGGCTGAAAACAGGCACTACGTCAAAAGCGGGATGCTGTGTGTCCGCGACGGCAAAAAGGGACGGCATGGAGCTTATCGCCGTCGTTCTCGGCAGTTCGAATTCCGACGACAGATTTTCGTCCGCGAGAAACATGCTCGACTGGGGATTTGCAAATTATGAGATATTCACTCCCGAATTCGACAAAAACGCCGTTCATCCGATAAAAGTCAACAAGGGAGCCGAGGATTATGTATCTCCGATTGTACCTGTTCCCGAACCGATTCTTATAAATAAAGGCTCATCGGAGAATATAAAAGTTGAAATTACGCTGTCCGACAGCGTCGACGCTCCCGTTGCAAAAGACGATAAATTAGGTTCGCTTACGGTAAAATCGGGGGATGAAACGCTTTCAAGCTATGATATAAAGGCCGAAAAGGATGTAGGCGTTCTGACATTTTCGCTTGCGTTGAAACGAATACTCCGCTCTTTTGCGGTCAAATAATATTTTTTTGTTAAAATGTCCGAATTATTATTGAAATAATTTCATTATCATAGTATAATAACTACACATTATAGATTAAATTATAATCAGAGGAATTGAAAATGGCACTTAAACTTAACTGTAAATACCTCGCGGATTTTGTCAGCGAGGATGATATTAAGGCGGTAGAAGACGAAACTCGTTCGGCTTATAACAAGCTCTACGGCGATAAGGCTTCGGCCGCGGGTAACGATTTTCACGGCTGGCTGACTCTCCCCGTCGATTATGATAAGGATGAGTTTGCAAGAATCAAAAAAGCCGCTGCGAAGATTATCTCCGATTCGGATGTTCTCGTTGTTATCGGAATCGGAGGTTCGTACCTCGGAGCAAGAGCCGCTATCGAGTTCTGCAAGTCGAAGAATTATAATCTTACTGCAAAGGGAACCCCTCAGATATTCTTCGCGGGTAACTCATTAAGTCCGACGGAGCTTTCCGAAATTATATCTATCTGCAAGGATAAGGATTTTTCTGTAAACGTTATTTCAAAGTCGGGAACCACTACGGAACCCGCCGTAGCGTTCAGAATATTCAGAAAAATGCTCGTTGAAAAATACGGCGAAAAAGAGGCGGCAAAGCGTATTTACGCCACGACAGATAAGGCAAAGGGTACTCTTAAGGAACTTTCGGACAGAGAGGGTTACGAAACGTTCGTAGTTCCCGACGATGTCGGAGGCAGATATTCGGTTCTCACCGCCGTAGGTCTTCTGCCTATCGCCGTTGCGGGAATCGATATCGACCGTCTTATGCTCGGCGCCGCCGACGCTATGAAAAAATACGAAAACGACGACGTTCTGACAAATGACTGCTGCCGTTATGCCGCTATCAGAAACATCCTTTACCGTAAGGGTAAGGCGTTTGAAATGATGGTAAGCTACGAGCCCGACTACACCATGATGAACGAATGGTTCAAACAGCTTTTCGGCGAGAGCGAGGGCAAGGAGCACAAGGGTATTTTCCCCGCTTCGGCTATTTACTCGACAGACCTTCATTCGCTCGGACAGTATGTTCAGGAGGGCGAGAGAAAGTTATTTGAGACCGTTGTAGTATTTGACAAACCAAAATGCGACATTACGATAGAAGAGGACGCGGAGAACCTTGACGGACTTAACTTCATCGCCGGCAAAACGATGTCGTATGTTAACTCAAAAGCGTTCCAGGGCACGGTTCTCGCTCATTCGGACGGCGACGTTCCCAACATTATAATAGAGCTTGAGACTATGGACGAATACAATCTCGGCGAACTCATTTATTTCCTCGAGAAATCGTGTGCGGTATCCGGATATATGCTCGGAGTCAATCCGTTCAACCAGCCCGGAGTAGAGAGCTATAAGAAAAACATGTTCGCCCTGCTCGGCAAACCCGGATACGAGGAACTTGCCGGAAAACTTGCGGACAGACTTTCTAAGTAAGGAATATCAAAATTAAGGATATTATCATTTAATTATCAATATACAGTTTAAAGGAGAAATCATTATGATTACATTACTCACAGGAACCAAAGGCAGCGGAAAGACCAAAAAGCTCATCGCTCTTATCGACGAGGCTCTTAAAAGCTCCGACGGTAACGTTATCTGCGTAGAGAAGACCGACGATTTAAGACATTCGGTTAACTACCGCGCAAGACTCATTTCCGCAGACCATTACGACGTAAGCGGTTACGACGCATTTTACGGTCTTCTTGCCGGAATCTGCGCGAGCAATCACGATATCACCGATATCTTTGTAGACGCTACTCTCCGCATCGGCTCCCGTGATTATAACGAGCTCGGCGAGTTCCTCAAGAAGGTTGAGGTCCTTAGCAAGGACGCAGACGTTAAGTTCACGTTCACCGTATCGACTGAGAGCGAGAACATTCCCGCGTCCGTACTTGATTTTTGTGAACTGAAGTAAAATATTTCGGCTGAACATAAAAAAAGTATTGACAAATCAGCTCAATAAATATATAATACTGTTTGTTCGTATTTTAGGAGATTTTGTATATGATTCTGGAGCTTGAGCCCATTTTTAACGTCGAGAATGCGGAAAAGACGTTTGACTACGGTTTCGATATCGACGACGACGCTTTTACCTCAGAGGTCAGAGTGTCGGGCAGGGTCAGAAACAATACAGGGATTGTTACCCTGTCGGCAGAGGCTCGCTATTCGTATTCCGCTCTGTGCGCCAAATGTGCAAAACCCCTGAAATCTGACAGATCCGTTAAGGTAGAGCATTATCTTATATCCCACCTTAACGATGAGGATAACGATTTGTTTATTCTTGTCGAGGATATGAGACTTAATCTTGACGAGCTTGTCAGGGAGGATATTTATCTCTCCCTGCCGTCGAGATTCCTGTGTTCAAAAGACTGCAAGGGCTTATGTCCCATATGCGGTGCGGATCTGAACGAGGGAAGCTGTAACTGCAAGGCTCCGTCAGACCCGAGACTTGAGGCGTTACGCAAGCTCCTCGATGAATAAAATATTATTCTGTACAATTTTAGGAGGTTATTAATATGGCAGTACCTGCAAGACGCGTTTCTCACGCAAGAA
>ERZ808246.2453-NODE-2453-length-11633-cov-4.850233_pt1 | contig 11633 bp, 11 predicted proteins | sample MGYA00521083_ERZ808246 | MGnify/ENA primary metagenome ERZ808246 (study PRJEB31516, sample SAMN03275577) | gut metagenome | biome: mammalia-associated habitat; material: feces | host: Papio cynocephalus | place: Kenya | collected 2012-07-07 ...
CACCAGCGACATGGAAAGGTTGGTCATCAGCTCCGAAGAACCGTTGATGCAGGCATTGAGCAGGACCCGGCCCTCAAATCTGGGCTTTACCAGATGCAGCCGGCTGGATGTCTTCGGATCGAGGAAATAGAACACCGGCAGCACGCCGCCCACGATCTGGCTGATGAAGGTCGCAATGGCGGCACCCGCAACGCCCCAGCCCAGAGCACCCACCAGCAGAACATCCAGCACCATATTGGTGCAGCCGGCTCCCACCGTAAAGGCAAAGCCCAGATTCGGCTTTTCCGCTGTCACAAAAAAGCTCTGGAACAGATTCTGCAAAATAAAAGTAGGCAGCGACACCAGCAGGATGCGGCCATAGAGGAGAGCATACTCCAGCATCTCTCCTTTGGCACCCAGCAGCACAGCCACCGGCCGGATGATGACAAGGCCCAGCACTGTCATCACCACACCCGCAGCAAACGCCACCCAGACAAACAGGCTGAAAAAGCGGTTTGCCTTCTTCTCGTCGCCCTCACCCAGCGTGATGCCCACAATGGCACTGCCGCCGGTGCCCAGCATGAATCCCACGGTACCGATGAGCATGGGCAGGGGCATAATAAGGTTGACCGCCGCAAAGGCCGTCTTGCCCACAAAGTTAGAAACGCACAGGCCGTCCACGATGCCGTAAATGGAGGTAAACAGCATGGTGCCAATGCAGGGCAGCACGAACCGCAGCAGGCGGGAATAATCAAAATGATCCGAAAGTTGAATCGTCTGCTTTGACATAAACGCTCCTTTTGAAATTTGGATATAAAAAGGACCGGACAAGCCCCGCAGCGGGCACATCCCTCTTCTGCTGCCTGTTACGTCCAGCACAGCCTCCGGCAATGTGTCATGCGGCATCTTATCCGGCCCTTCATTACGTCGAAAAAGCCCTCCGATGAGCAAAAAAGAGTATACCAAAGTTCATTTTTATTGTCAAGCCGGACATTGCCCCGCCTTCTTTCCTCTCTTTCTCCCGGGGCAGCCCTTCTGCCGATCTCTTTGGCTCCGGAACCCCTTTATCGGAAAAGCTTTTTCTTTCCGAGACCGTCTTTCTGGGTGCAAAAAGGGTTCTTTTTGTCGAAACCGCCCGCAAACATTGACGAACTCCCGATTTTTTTGTATACTAAGCAAGACGTCCCTGGCACAATTTTCCTGTCAAGTTTTAATTGCAGAAATTGTTTTTGAGGTCAGGGAGCAGTGTGTATATGATAAAGGAGAATGAACATGAAAACAACCGGTATCGTCCGTGGTGTGGATGCTCTGGGCCGAATCGTGCTTCCCAAGGAGCTGCGCACCAGTATGCGCCTGAACACAGACGCAAAGCTTGAGATCTTTGTGGATGGCGATTCCATCATCCTCAAAAAATACCGTCCCGCTGGCAGCTGCGATTTCTGCGGCGAAGTGGACGCCGATGCTGTCCAGTTTCAGGGTTACTGCATCTGCACGGCCTGCCGCAAAAAAATCGGTGCACTGTAACAACATCCAAAGGAGGGCCCTTTTATGAGCCAGATGATCGATTTCACCTTTCCTTCCACCGTGCCGGGGCGGACGCTGCACGGCTTCCGCTGCCTGCCGGAAGGTGAGGTGAAAGCGGTGCTTCAATTGTCTCACGGCATGGTGGAGTTCATTGACCGTTACAAGCCGCTGGCGGAATATCTGGCCGGGCAGGGCATCCTTGTCACCGGCCACGACCATCTGGGCCACGGCGGCTCCATCCGCACCAAGGCAGATTACGGCTATTTCGCCGAGCCGGACGGCAACCGGGCCGTGCTGGACGATCTTTATTCCGTAACCCTCCTCACCAAAAAGCTTTACCCCGGCGTTCCCTATTTCCTGTTAGGGCACAGCATGGGCTCTTTTTATGCCCGGCAGTATCTCTGTGAACACGGCGACGAGCTGACCGGTGCCATCATCATGGGTACCGGCTATCAGCCCAAGGCACTGGTCACGCTGGCCCGGACGGTCTGCCGGGTACTGGCCGTGTTCTTTGGCTGGCAGCACCGCAGCGAGCTGGTCAAGAATCTCTCCTTCCTTGGCTATAACAAGGGATTAGAGGGCCGCACTCCCCACGACTGGCTCAATCGGGATCAGGCCGAGGTGGACAAGTACCGGGCCGACGAGCGGTGTATGTTCACCTTCACCCTCAATGCCTATTACAGTATGTTCACCGGCATCCTCCGTCTTTACGACACCGATTTCCTGAACCGGATGCCCAAAGACCTGCCCCTGCTCTTTCTGGCCGGTGATGCCGACCCGGTGGGCGAACAGAGCAAAGGCGTGCAGCGGGCCATCGACAGCCTGAAAGCGGTAGGGGTGCAGAACATCGACCAGAAGTTCTACCCCGGAGCCCGGCACGAATTGCTGGTGGAGACCAATAAGCAGGAGGTCTTTGCCGACATCGGTCAGTGGCTTCTGGCGCACCTTCCCGAATAAACCAAAAACGCCGCCCGGCGAGATGCAGCTGTATCTCTCGCCGGGCGGCTGTTGGTTCAATTAATTCAGATCTTATTGGCCCTCTTCAGGATGAAGGTACGGGATTCGGTCTTTGCAAAGTAGGGAGTATACTTGATCTTGAGCTGCTCCCAATTGCTCGGAACCAGAGTATAAGCCCGGATGCAGCCGGTTGCGCCGGGTGCCAGATCATCCAGCACACCCCAGCTGATGGTGCCGGAAGCACCGGTCTTGTAGCCGATGTCTGCATGAGCCAGCTTGATGCCGTTATCACTGGTTATAATAAAGTCACTGTCGGCAAGGCCAGAATAGTTGTTGTTGTAAATTGCCTTGATGACTTCAGCCAGCTTGGTCTGGGTGGTGTTGCCCATCTTGATGGTTTTATCCGAAGTATTCTCAATGCCGATGCAGATGGAAATAAGGGTCTTGTCGTTGTAGTTGCCCACCATGCCGGAGATGGGGTCCTGCTCATAGCCCAGCAGCTTGACCTTGACGCCGCCCACTGTAGTTGCCTCATTCTGGCCATAGGTCTTGCCATCGCCGGTGCCGCCGTCGCTGCATCCTGCCAGGAGACCGCCTGCCGCTACCGCCAAAACGGTAACTCCGGCGCATTTCATAAAATCTCTGCGAGTCATATCCAGTGCCATAAAACAGTGCCTCCTTTTTCTTTATGTCAGTGTTTGTTTCTGGCTTTTTCTATGGGAGATTCGTGAACATCTCCCTCTGCCCTTATCATACCAGATGCGGCGGAAAAAGCAAGCAATATTTTCCATCAAAAACCACGCATCTGCCCGCTTTTATACCAAATTCAAGTAAAATTTTTGATGTTTTCCGGCCTTAAAACCGCAAAGTCACACCCAAAAAGTCGAAAATTTCGGAACAGATGCACAAGGGATATATCCAACCCTTGTCTAAAAAGTAGAAAATCACTTTCGGGTGCAAAAAACAGCCGCCGTGAGCAGTTTCACAGCGGCTGTTCGTTTTTTAAGCAACGCTTTCCGGCGTTCAGGCGGTTTTCTTTTTGCCCGCCCAGCGGTCTACGGCGTTGACAAAGGCTTTGCCCCGGCGTCCAAAGAGCTTGGGCAGGAGCAGGCGGGCCATCATCCAGACCCCGGCAAAGTTATACAGGATAATGCCTGCGGTGATGATGCCGGTCCAGAGCCCGTAAAGCGGAGGTTCTGCCAGCAGGAGAAGGGCTTCGCCCGCCAGCACACCAAAGTTGATGGCCACCCGGCCCGGGTGGATGCTCATGCCGATCATCTTATGGGCATCCAGTGCACGGAGAATGAACACGATCCCCAGTCCCAGGAAGGAAGCATAGGTGGCACCCACCGCACCCCACCAGAGGATGAAGAAATAGTTCATGATGCAGTTGCTCACCGCACCGGCCAGCATAGTAAAGAGGCTGTGGGTAGACTTTTTGTTGACGACATAGGCACTGTTCAGGAACTGGTTGAAGCAGCTGCAGGTGGACGCCAATGCAAGGAAGGGCACAAAGTGCCAGGAATAATAGTAGTTGGACTTCATGATGTGCATGACCGGGCGGCAGAGCCAGATGATACCCGCCGCGCAGCAGAACAGCACACTGGAATAGGTTCGGAAGATCTTGGTAAAGAAGGCCGCTCTTCCCTCTTCTTCCGTCACAGCAGACAGCTGCCATGCATCGTAAAAGATCAGGCCAAGCGTGGTCAGGATAGTGGGCAGGAAGTAGCCGGTGGAAAGCAGGCCACTCCATGCCTCACCGCTGTGGCCGTCGATGCCGTCACACATTTCCCGGACAAAGAACAGGTCAGAAGCATTGATGACCCAGAAGCTGATCTGAGCCGGGATCATGGGCAGGGAGAATTTCAGCATCTGCTTCCAGAGATTTTTGTTCAGGCCCTTGAACTCCATATAGTTCCAGAGTTTCCCGGTGAAGCAGAGGAAGAGAACACTGACCAGATCGCCGCTGATGATGGCCAGCAGGTAGCCGTTGGCCCCCAGCTTGAACCCCACCAGATAGAGTACATAGAACATCAGAGTCGCAAAGGTGCACAGGATGCCGTCCACTGCCACCAGCTTATTCCACTGCCGGCTGCGCACGAACTGTGTGCAGAGGGTGCGCAGGCAGCTCATGAGGACATAGATATAGATCAGCAGACCATACTGCCCCATATCGGGCAAATACCGGGCCACCGGCCAGCAGATCACCAAAATGCCAAAGCCGCCCAGAATGGTGAGCAGGCCGTTGGTGAACACCTGTTTTTCGCTGTTGCCCTTGTCCAGACCAAACCGGATGATGGCGTTGGACATCCCCATGGACACAAAGGGGATCAGCAGGTTTGCATACTGGCTCAGAATTTTGGCCAGACCAAGGTCGGAGATCTCGGCCATGGCGTAGGTCAGAAACGGCTGTACGATCAGCGTCAGCAGCTTGGATGAAAAGCTGGAGATGGCAAAGATCAGGGTATTTCCGGCCAGCTTGCTGTATTTATCGCTGCCGGAAGTTTTTTCACTCGACAAGGGTATTTCCCTCCCTCAATAAATTCCTTTATTTCAATAGGTCTCGCCGGGCTTTCCAGTCCGGCAGAAGCTTTTCCACTTCCGCCCAGAACGCCGGGCTGTGGTTGGGCACAAGAAAATGGCAGTACTCATGTACCACCACATAGATCTGCGCAGCGGCAGGCATATTGTATAGCGAAAGGGCAAAGGTGATCTGCCGCCGGGCAGGCACGCAGACGCCCCAGCGGCTTTTCATTTGCCGCACTTTGATGAGCGGCTTCTGCCCGCCCAGCACCTCGGCAAAGACCGGGAACACCTGATCGCTCATGGCGGTAAAGTGGGCCAGAGCCGTTTCCTTGTCCGGCAGAGGGGTGCGCTCCATCTCCTCCCGCCGTGCTTTCTGCTTTGCCTGCGTCTTTCGGATCCAGTCGGCCCGCCGTGCCACAAAGCGATCGGCTTCCTCCCATGGAGTGCCCAGCGGGATGCTCATGACTACTGTGCCATCGGACCGGATGCGGAGATTCAGATTTTTCACCCGGCTGCGGTAGACATCATAAAAGATATCCCCCACATGGCGCATCATCACGCCCTGCGGCATTTCAGCCAGTCCTCCACCGGCAGCTGTGCCAGCACCACGGCGGCAAAGATCAGGGCACAGCCAAAGAACTCCCGCACCGAAAGGCTCTGATGCAGAATCATCCAGCCGCCCAGCGCACTGAATACGCTTTCCATGCACATGATCAAGCTGGCAATGGCCGGGTGCAGGTCCCGCTGGCCGATGATCTGCAGGGTATAGGCCACACCGCTGGACAGCACACCACAGTAGAAGATAGGCAGTGCGTTCTCTGCAAACTGCACTGCGCTGGGCGACTCAAACAGGAAGGCGGCAATGCTGCTTTCCACTGCCACCACAAAGAACTGCAGCAGGCTCAGCCGCACGCCATCCACCATGGGGGAAAAATGATCGATGGACAGGATCTGGAAGCTGAACAGCACAGCGCAGAGCAGCAGCACAAGATCGCTGAGCCGGATGCCCTCAAAGCCGCCCTTCATGCAGAGCAGGTAAAGCCCCGCCACCGAGATGACCATGCTGACCCAGAGCCGGGGGCTGTTTTTCCGTCCCAGAGCCAGCCCGAACACCGGCACCAGCACCACATACATGGCCGTGATGAAGCCGGATTTTGCGGTGGAGTCCGGGTTGAGAGTGATGCCGATCTGCTGCGCCGCTGATGCCACGAACAGCAGGCTGCCGCAGATCAGGCTGGCACGGAGCAGAAGCTTCCGCTCTTCCCCCTTGGGCCAGCCGTAAGCCACCCCCTGCTTTTTGTGAATCCGGTCAAAGACATACACCGTGGGCAGCAGTACCACCACTGCCAGCCAGCTCCGCCCGGCCAGAAAGGAGTAAGCCCCCATCCCTGCCCCCATGCTCTGGGCCACGAACGCCGTGCCCCAGATAAAGGAACAGAGAAGGAGGAGCAGTGAATTCTTGGTTTGTGTGTTCATCAGCCGACGCCCTCCACCTTCAGGCCGCCGTACAGATAGTAGCGGCTGGAATCATAGGAGATGGTCAGCCGGTAGCTTGCTGCCGGGTCCAGCCCGGAAATGACACAGCTGTAATTCTGGCCGTCTGTCTTGAAGTAATAAGTGCTGTCCGGCACATACTGGGTGCCGCCATCCACCTTCTGCCAGACGGCCACCTTGTATTTCTGGGTGCCCTCGGCGGCTCCATAGCCAGTGATGGTCAGCGTCCCGCCCGGCACGGTGAAGTAATCGGTCTTGCGGCTCCAGATGCCGTTGAACACGATGTTCAGGCTTCCGTTGACCATTGCCGAAGTGTATTTAGCGGATGCATCGGCGATGCCTTCCAGCATCAGCTCCTGCCCGGTGGGGTCGGCCCAGCGGGTCGTGTCCTCCTCCTGCACCTCGTCTGCGCTTCCGGTGGCTTTGTGCGCCAGAGAGCTCAATGCGTCCCTGCAGCCGGTCAGCATGGTCAGGGCCATACCAGCAGCCAGCAGAAGAACGGCCATTCGTTTCATTTTTTTCATGGTTTGATCCTCAAAAAAGCACAAAAATAGACTTTGCGTCGCTGGTAGTATACCGCATTTCCCCATCCGGCACAAGTAGACAGCAAACTTTTAACCATTCTGTGACCGTTTTTATCCCTGCGGTTCAATCTGCACCGTCTTGTGGGCAGCAGCCCCAGCCGCCTTCGTCCGAACCCGGTACACTGTAAAAGGTATCGGCTTCCCCTTCGGCCCGGGTCAGCTCGCTCTGTGCGGTCTGCCACGGGCAGAAAAGCAACTCCCCTTCCGCCACCGTCTCCCAATGGGTCTTCCGGGTCCCGACCAGACAGCCATGGGCAGGGTCGCCCCTTTCCATCCGGCTTTCTGCACCAAAACGGTCTTTTGTCCGGAGCACCGCTGTGCCCTGCCAAAGCGACGCTTCCGGACAGAGCTCCACTTCCCACTGTACCGTTCCCGGCGCATCCGCTGCCAGCCAGACATCCTCCTGCCCCGGCAGGCAGCTCAGGTCCTCGAAGCTGCTTCCGTTCCAGCGAACACCAGCATTTCGCCGGGCCCGGAGTTCTGCTTTCATGGTGCCGTCGGTCTGCCAATGCACGACCGGAGACACCTGAAACCGCAGCCCTGCCGCCGGTTCGCAGAAAAAAGTCCCAAGGCAGAATTCTCCTTCGGCTGCGCCCGAACTTTCCACATTTCCTGTCCAGACGGTGGAAAACTCCATCTCTGCCCGAAGCTCTTTCATTGTACTGTAAAAAGATACCGCACCAGCCAGTTCCATCCGGCCCTCGCCCTGGAGTCCTCCATCCTCAAAGCGGAACCGGAACCCGCCGCCTGCATCCTGCTCCATCGTCACACCGTCGGAGCGGCCCGCCGGGTCATAGTGCAGGTCTGTAACGGTTTCTTCCAGCCGGACTGCCTCAAAGATATCCGCCCATTCCAGCTCGGTGTCACCGGTGAGGAGAACGGCATCCTCCCCTTCCTCTGCCGTTTCTACCCGAAGCACCAGCAGTTCCCCGGGCTCATATTCCAGTGCCAGAAGGTCGCCTTCTTCCAAGGCCTTCACCCGGTCGTCTGCCTCGGCAATGGCATAGCGGAGGGTGCTGTCCTCCCGCCGGAGAAGCCGATTCTTTCCCTCCTGATACCGGCAGACTGTCACCCCCTGCCGGATGACTGCAAAGCTGTTTTCACTCAACGAAAAGACCCGCTCGGCTGCAAAGTCATCGGCTTCCGTTTCCCGCAGGTCCTCAATGTTCCGGGCATATCCGGTGGTGCTGTAGGCCGGGGCAAGCGGGGCCGGCTCATCCCGGCCGAGCAGAAAGACCCGGAGCTGAAACGCCTCCGGCAATTCCCCGGTGAGCCCCATTTTTACCCGGCCGGATACTGTCGCAGGCACCTCGACCATCCCGCTTGCGGTCAGTTCCCGGCCATCTTCCGTGTATGCTGCCGCCAAAAGGATCGCATCTTCCTCCGATTCATATTCCACTGTGACCCGGCTGCCCCGGAACACCGCACTCCGCACCCGGTTCGCAGAGGAAACACCAGCGGCTCCCGCAGGCAGCACGCCCAGCAAAAGACCAAGAGTCAACAGCACTGCCAGCCACCGGTGTTTCATGTCCGCCGTCCTTTCCATCTGTAAAACAAAACGTCTTTTCGTTTATCTTACCGTCCTGCCGGAGCCTTGTCAACGCATCCCGCCGCTTTTCTGAGCCTTTTCCAAAAGGGCGGACGGATTTTTATGGATTTCGCCAAACTGCTTGACGAATCCTGCCCCTTCACGGTATGATGAAAGCAACAACTTTTCTTCTGTTCCGGCTGAAAGGAGGCCCCCAATGAAACACCCTTCCCTTCGGTTCTGCGCAGGGCTTCTGGCCCTTGCGCTTCTCTTCACCGCACTGCCTGCACAGGCATCCGCCGCCCGCTCCGGCGGGACGCTCACCACGCAGGATGGGCTGTATTATGCCTGTTTCAATGGCCTTACGGCAGACGAAGAATATTTTGTGGTGGTCAGCCGGAGCGGCACTGAACCTCTCGCTGCAGACCACCTGCTCTATGCCGCACAGCAGGCGGCTTCCGACACCGGAACACTGGAAGTCCCCTTCCGGGCCGCATCGGCATCCGAAGCGGCCTATGTGGCAGCCTTCCGCCGGGATGCCCCTGCACCGGAGGACCACACCATCACCGTGACCGGCGGAACAGCTTCTCCGGCAAAAGCCGCTCCCGGTGCCACTGTTACTCTGACCGCTGAGGATAAATCCGCCGAGAAAAAGACCTTTTCCGGATGGACCGTCACCTCGGGCGGCATCACTCTCGCCGACCCTTCTGCTGCCACGACCACCTTTGTCATGGGCAGCGAGGATGTGACTATAACTGCCAATTTCAAGGCTGCTTCTTCTCCGGCATCCTCTTCGCAACCGGCGCAGCCAGCTTCCGCCGATGACAGCGGTTCCGCTCTGCTTCTTTTGGGTGCCGCAGCCGCTGTTGCGGTGGGTATTGTTCTAGTCCTGCCGGTGGAGCTTTCCGGTCAATTGTCCTCCCAAGACGGCACACCCCTGCCCGGCGTTCTCGTAACTCTCTCCCAGAATGGTGCCATCATCGCACAGACCACTTCCAATGCCGAGGGCCGCTTTGCCTTCAAAGTCCGGCGAGGCACCTATGACCTCACCGCCGCCTTCTCTGCACCCGATGGCATCCTGCCGCCCCAGACCGTAACCGTAAAAGCCCCGCTGGAAGGGTTGGTGGTACGGCAGGGTGTGTGACCCGGCGGCAAGACTTTTTCTTGTCGATCCGTCTGAACATGGTATAGTGGGATAAAGGAGCGTGATACCATGAATCCTATTGAAATCCCTGCAAAAGTTCAGTTGGTCGAGAAGCGCAAAACACGGACGAGCCGTGGTAGACTGCTGTCGATGAATACACCGGCAATTTGCATTGAGGGCAGGTCATGCTGGGTTTATGGCGAACATGATGCAGAATATCTGCTGCTCCAAATGACGGATGAACATGAACTGCAAAGCATGGACAGCGAAATTGCTTCTATTGCACGGAGTGATCGCAAATTTTTGTTTGCTGCTATCCCGGTGGAGAACTGGAACGATGAACTTTCTCCGTGGGAAGCTCCTGCTGTATGGGGAAAGCAGGGCTTTGGCGGCAAGGCTGGAGAGACATTGCGTTTTCTGACAGAGCAGGTTATTCCTACATTGAAGCTACGGTTTAATCTCCCGGAAAATATTAAAGTTGTCCTGGGCGGCTACTCGCTGGCCGGATTGTTTGCACTTTGGGCATCCACCCAGACAAATTTGTTTTCTGGCATCGCCGCTGCATCTCCATCCGTGTGGTTTCCGGGATGGATGGAATTTGAACAGCAGCACCCGATTCATGCACAGTGCGTCTATCTGAGCCTTGGTGATAAAGAAGAACACACGAAAAATCCGGTAATGGCTGCTGTGGGCGATAACATCCGCACTCTGCACAGCCAGCTTACTAAACGTGGTGCAGACTGCATCCTGGAATGGAACAGCGGCGGGCATTTCAAAGAGTCCGATTTGCGCACTGCAAAAGCATTTCGATGGGCAATGGAGGAAAGTCGGTGAATATTTTGATTAATTGGGGAGAATCAAATCTCACCAAACAATCATGGATTTATCATTCATGATTGAAGCGTGTTGTGATGAATTGGACGCTGCTATTCCAAGTTTGCTTCAAAAGAAAAAGTCGCAGATTCGTTTGAATCTACGACTTCTGGCGGAGATGGTGGGATTCGAACCCACGTGCCCGATTAAGGACAAAACGATTTCGAGTCTTTGAAACCGTTGGATGAAGCAGGTTTCGCACGGCTGTCATTGGCAGTCGCGGGCATTTTTCGAGCCACTAAAAAGGCACGTCACACCGCAATTTGCAGGCAAATTTCAACCGCTTTTTGCGAAGTGACGTTAGAAAACGCACCTTTCACATGAGCCGCCAAAAGCTGCATTTCAAGTGCAGTTGTGTTAGATGTTCGTTAGAAATATGCAGTGCTGCCGTTGCTGTGCCAGCTCACAGCAGGCTTCTCTGTCTGAACGCAGCGTTTCCCGAAAGCCGGGGACGCTGCGTTTTCTCTTGCCCACATTCCGGGCTGAAAGGGAAGCCGCTATGTCAACATTCCGCGTCAACAAAAATGTCAACTACACAGTCATGAGCAACTACCACTTGCAGGACAGACGCTTGTCCCTGAAGGCCAAGGGGCTGCTGTCCTATATGCTCTCCCTGCCGGACGATTGGGATTACAGCCTGAAAGGGCTGACGGTTGGCTGCAAGGATGGTCTGGACAGTGTTCGTACTGCTGTTCTGGAACTGGAAGAACACGGTTATGTCCGCCGCCAGAAAGTTCGCAACGCCAAAGGCCAAATCATCGACTATGATTATCAGGTCTACGAATCGCCTATCGAGGATGCTCCTGCTGTTCCCAGCAAGGAAAGCGGCCCATCAGAGCCACTCACTCCCAAAAGTCCAAAAAACGGCATGAATCCTTGTTCTTCACCATTTTTGGATTTTCCCAATTTGGCTAAACCCAATTTGGAAAAGGCAACGCAACAAAATACTAATAAACAAAATACTAAAAGACAAAGTACTAATCTATCAGGGCAGACAGGCGAAACAGCGGATTTTGACCAGATG
>ERZ808246.2456-NODE-2456-length-11630-cov-3.472916_pt1 | contig 11630 bp, 8 predicted proteins | sample MGYA00521083_ERZ808246 | MGnify/ENA primary metagenome ERZ808246 (study PRJEB31516, sample SAMN03275577) | gut metagenome | biome: mammalia-associated habitat; material: feces | host: Papio cynocephalus | place: Kenya | collected 2012-07-07 ...
AATCTTTTTGTTTCCTCGAAAATCTCATTCTAATCTGACGCAACTTATTTTTTTCGTTACTAAATATTGTACAAACTATAAGAAATTACTTCATGTCGGGTGAATTAAATTAGACATTTGGAAAATAATAACTATATTTGCAATAAGTGCTTAAGTGTGCGAGTAACCTGCTGGCATCAGAAGAAAAATCCTCAATGTCGGTGAAAATATGTTTTTTTACGATTACTTGACGCACTTGGTCGGACATACATTTAAAGAAACTTAATGAGTTTTCTTTTAGCGTATTCTTAGAAATCGCCAAATTTAAAAGGATATAAGCGCTAAAAGAAAGCCGCGTCCATCGGGCGTGGTTTTCTTCGTTGCTTATATCGGGCGTTTGGCGATGCCTTAAGAATGTGACGTAGAGAGCCGCGCTCTTTTTGTGTTGCATAAAAAGTATAGTGCGAAGCTGTCTACTATAAATGTGAATGATTTATAATAATTGATGACAGAAAAATGCAAAATAATATGAGGCGGTATACTTTTTCGGGGCATGAATCCTTTTTTTGCAAGTCTTTATGGCTAAAAAAAGGCTATGACGCGGTCAAAAATGGGGTGAGTTTTAACTCCCCAGATGTAGTCGCTCAACTTGGTGTAGGAAAAAATATGGTGTCTTCGATAAGGTATTGGATGAAATCTTTCGGACTGCTTAACGATAATGGACTGACTCCATTTGCCAATTATATATTTGAGGATAAAAATGGCAAAGATCCGTATATCGAAGATATAGGAACGATTTGGCTTCTTCATTATCAGCTTTTGAGAGAGAGGGTAGCGAGTTTGTATTATCTTACATTTTATGAATTTAAGAGAGAAAAGAATGAATTTTCTCGTGATCAATTGTTGTCATTTGTCAGAAGAAAATGTTTTGCGAGTGGGCAGAAAAATGTTTTTAATGAAAATACAGTAAAGAAAGACATTACAACTTTACTTCATATGTATGTTGCTCCTAGTGATATCAAATCAACAGAAGAGTTTACTGCATTATTGATAGACTTGGACCTTCTCAAGAGGAAAGAAGATGTTTTTTCTTTTACTGAGATTTCGCCTTCTTTTATTCCAGAGTTGATAATCTTGTATGCTATGATTGATATGAAAGGGGAGAGTAATACTTTATCAATAGATGCTATGCAAGAGATAACTTTGGCATTTGGACTATCTATTTTAGATTTTGTCGGAATTGTTAGGCGTTTAGTAAAAATGTTTCCTGAAAAGATTGTGTACACTGATAATAGCGGAATCAAAAATGTTCAATTCTTGGAGAACCTTGAACCATATAGCATATTAGACATTCATTATAATAAATCATGACATATACACCATCGGTAAACATTGACATAGGGATAGACGACAATTTTCAATATATTGTTACTCCCAATGTGCGAAGGGTTCTTTGTGATATTATAACAGGCATCCAAGTAGGTATTCACTCGTTTTCAATTATTGGAACGTATGGTACTGGAAAATCGTCATTTATAATAGAGTTAGAAGAAGATTTGCTGCATTGTAATCGTAAAATACTTCTTAAAAACAATTCTGTGTTTTTTGGATTAAACCGATTTAATATTGTAAATATTGTCGGTGAATACAAATCGCTTAAATCAATTATTGCTCAAAAATTTAAGTGTGAGGAGGAAGATGTACTAACAGCAGTTAAAGAATACTGTCAACAGGAGGAAAGAAGAGGGTATGGAGTATTAATCGCAATTGACGAGTTTGGTAAAATTCTCGAGCATGCAGCTAATAATAATCAAGAAGAGGAGCTTTATTTTGTTCAACAACTTTGCGAGATTATTAACGATTCTCGTCGAAAAACTATACTATTGACTACACTTCATCAAAACTTTGGCGCTTATTCACAAAGACTTGATGATGTGCACAGACAAGAATGGCAAAAAGTTAGGGGGCGTTTTAAAGAAGTAGTTTTTAATGAGCCAGTAGAGCAATTGCTCTTCCTTGCTGCTGAACAGATTACTAAATCCAAGAAGGTCTTTAAATTTGGCGATAGTTCAAATATTGCTCCTTTATACGAACTAGCTCTTAAATGCAAATATATTTCGGATAGTTTTCCACTTGACATTGCAAAAAAATTATATCCCTTAGATTCTTTTTCTGCAAGTTGTCTTACCCTTGCAATGCAACGATACGGACAGAATGAACGATCGTTATTTTCATTTTTAACTTCCTCAGTACGTCATTCGTTAAATACTTTTATACCACAAAAAAATACTACGTACAACCTTGCATGCTTATATGATTACTTGTTGTATAATCTATATTCGTCAATTAGCGAAATTAATATTGATTCAACAAACTGGCTTGCATTGAAAGATGCCATAAGTCGTGTAGAGGGAGGAATCTTTAAAGATGAAGATACAAAATCAGCTGTAAATATTGTCAAATCTGTAGGCCTTTTAAACATCTTTGGAGAAGTTAATACGGCATTAAATAAAGATTCCCTTATTCTTTATTGTGAACTTGCTTTGGGAATAAAAAATGCTGAGTATATAATCTCAACACTTGAAAGCACAAAAGTAATTAGGTACGCAAACTATAAATCAAAATACATTATTTTTGAAGGAACTGACATTAATATTGAGGCTGAACTATTAAAGGCTGCGACTATTGTTCCTGAACCTAAAGCAAGTATTGACGAAATTAAAGATTATATAGTTCCTCGTATAGCCCTCGCTTCGGCAGCATATTATAAAAATGGAACTCCCAGGTATTTTGAGTTTGTAATTAAAAATGAACCGGAAGTACTGATTCCAGAAGGGGATATCGATGGATACTGTGAACTATTATTTCCAATACAAACTAATTTTAGCACATCCGTTATTGAACAATCTCATTCTAATCCCAATGCCAATATCTACGTTGTATTTGAGGATGTCAAGCAGATAACAAAGCGCCTTCATGAGATAAAAAAGCTACAATATTTGCTGGACAATGTTGTTGCTGATGATAAAATAGCGCGTAGAGAAGTGCTTAATATTCAGAATTATGAGAAAGATAAACTTAATTCTGTTTTAAATGACAATCTGTTCTCTGAGAATGGTTCCGTTAAATGGTATTTTAAGGGCAAAGAAATAAATGTAAAATCACGAAGAGACTTTAATTCTCTTCTGTCTATGGTTTGCGAAAAAGTTTACTCAAAGACACCTGTAATGCGTAATGAACTCTTTAATAAACATAAGTTGAGTTCTGCTATTAGTCTGGCAAAAGCTAATCTCCTTGATGCTGTTTTGAATCGCAGTGACATTGCAGATCTGGGATTTGCTCCTGATGTATTTCCGCCGGAGAAGACTATTTATCTGTCATTGCTGAAAAATACCGGAATGCATGTGCAAACACAGGACGGATGTTTGTTTGAAGAACCGACGGAAAAAAAGTTCAGGGCATTTTATGACGCATGCAATCAATTTATCGATGACACGGCCGAGAAACCCCAAAAAGTCAGTGAACTTATAAAAATGCTTGCGACAAGACCATATAAACTAAAACAGGGATTTATTGATATCTGGGTGCCAATTTTTCTGTTCATAAAACAGCAGAATTATGCTCTTTATAGTTCAAATGGAACATATATACCTAACTTGTCAAAGGAGGTCCTAGATCTGATCTGGAAAAAACCAAGTGATTTCACAATTAAAGCCTTCAATGTGGATGGCATAAAGTTAGAATTCTTCAAGAAATATAGAAAGTTCTTACATCAGGACGAATCGTCAAATGTTACAAGGAAAACATTTGCGCAGGTTTATAAGCCGTTTCTATATTTCTATAAGAATCTCAATGAGTATGCCAAAAACACAAGAAAGTTTAATGAGCTTAGTGTAATTAAGTTTAGGGACACACTTGCAAATGCATCTGATCCAGAGACGGCTTTTTTTGAAGATTTGCCAGAGGCATTTGGATATAAAGGATCTATTTTGACTAATAATGATGAATTTATAGCTGATTATATAAGAAAGATTCAGAATGCAATCCGTGAACTCAATAGTTGTTACTCCAACCTCATCCGAAGGATAGAGTATGCCTTCACGTCTGCCCTCGGTTTCCCAAGTAAGTTTGAAGAATATAAGCCAGTTATTGAGGAACAATTCAAGAATGTGAAACACCATTTGCTTACACAAAAAACGAAGATGTTTCTGGATCGTATTTTGACACCATCCGAATCTTCTACGGAGTTTGTGGAGAGAATTTCAAGCCTAGTTCTTGACCGTCGTCTCGAACAGATAAAAGATAAAGAGGAAGAAACTGTTATAGACAACATTATTTTCTTGTTTAGAGAACTTGAAAGATATAATGATATCTCTAATATATCAGAAGCTAATGCTGATGATAGAATATTCAGTTTTGACATTTGCTCAAACCATGGTGTTAGTAAACCTCAAAAAGCATATAGGTTGCCTTATATGCAAATAAAGAAAGCCGATACTATAGAGGCAAGTATTAATCGTCTTTTGAGTGGAGATGACAATATGGATATCTGTATTCTCCTAAATCTTCTTTCATCAAAAATATCAAAATGACAAAAGTTAGACATATATTGGGTATTTCAGGCGGAAAAGATAGCGCCGCCTTGGCTATCTATATGAAAAATAAATACCCTGAATTAAAAGTAGAGTATTATAATTCAGACACTGGCTGTGAATTAGCGGAAACTGAATTGTTAATAACTAGGTTGGCTTCATATTTAGGCGGTATCAAAATACTGCGTGCAGCAGAGAATAGTCCAGAGCCAACCCCATTTGAGCATTTTCTTAAAGCAAGTGGAAATTTCTTACCTTCACCACAAGCGCGTTGGTGTACTCAGAAGATGAAATTGCAAGAGATGGAAAAGTTTGTTGGTGATACTCCTGCTGTTTCTTATGTTGGGATTCGTGGAGATGAAGACAGAGAAGGATATATTTCAACTAAACCTAATATACAGGCGATATTTCCATTTAGAAAGAATATATGGAGCCTCGATGTCATTAATAAGGTTCTAAACAATGATAACATGAATCTTATTATATCATTCTATGAAGAGTTTGCAGATGAGAAGATAAAGGAGATCGTTATGCCAATAGTAAAGACTCCTCTCTCAAAGACTTTCTTTTATAGCAAGAAACTCAACGCATTAGTTGATACGGATGTAAAATTGTTCAATAAAGTTGTTTTCAATTATCTTAAAACGACTGATTATCCAGTGGGCCAACTCGACGAATTTCCGTTGATTGATAATGATGATGTCCTTGTAAAAGAAGATATCTTCAGAATTTTGGAAGATAGCGGTGTTGGGGTACCATCATACTATTATCCGATTGAATTCGAGGTCGATGGGAAAAAAGGGACATATAGTCGTAGTCGTAGTGGGTGTTATTTTTGTTTTTTTCAACAAAAAATCGAATGGGTATGGCTACTGGAACAACATCCGGATCTGTATGCAAAAGCTATGGAGTTTGAAAAAGATGGTTATACATGGAACCAGGGTGAAAGCCTTGCTGAACTTGCTAAGCCAGCAAGGGTAAGACAGATTAAACTCGATGCTATCAAGAAGCAAGAAAACAAACGATTGAACAAGAGTTGTAAGTTGATTGATAATATCGATGATGATAATGATGCATTTTGTGCGAATTGTTTTATATAAAATATGTTAAAGTCAGATATAAGGTGGCCGAGTCATCGTAGATATAGATCTCGTACAGAATGGGAACCCGTTGGTTTTTTTTCGGATTGCCTTTGCAATTCGACTAGTTTTGACCTGATGTTAGGCTTTTTCTCATCGTCTGCAATTAGTGTGTTATCAGATGGTTTTGCTGTGTTTCTTTACAATAATGGCTATATGAGGCTTATTATCAATGATGTTTTAACTATAGAAGACAGAAAGGCCATTTCGATTGGTGTTGGGAAAGAAGAAATACCTTACTTTGATTTAAGTAATATCAAGTCGATTAAGGAAAGTTTATCTGAAAGGGATATGCATTTTTTTGAATGTCTGTCTTGGCTTATACGCAACAATCGCATTCAAATAAAAATAATATCTCCAAAGGATGGTATCGGCATATCGCATACAAAATCAGGAATCTTTTATGATGGATTAAATTCTATTGGATTTGACGGCTCCTGCAATTTTTCGAGAACAGCTCTTCTCGATAATATTGAAAGTATATCGGCTTCTTGCGATTGGGATGGTCCCGTTGATTCTGCAAGGATAGATGTAATGAGGGAGGATTTTAATAGGGTTTTTAATGGGAGAGATGAAAATATCATTTATGTTGATTCAGAAAATGTAAAGATAAGTCTATCTTCTATATTTCAGCAAAAGTCTATTGACGATCTTCTTGAAGATGAATATAAATTATTAAAGAATAAATCGAAGTTGGCTATTCCTTCTACTGCTATGCTTTCGTTGTCTCGTGCTAAAGACAAAATAGAAGCCATTATAGAGAAAAAAAGTTTTTTAGAAGAACAAAGCATAAAATATGGTAAGCTTCCAAGTTTTCCTTATGCTTCCGGGCCAAGAGATTATCAAAAACAGGCGTTTAAGAACTGGAAGGACAATGGTCAAAAAGGGCTCTTTGCGATGGCTACAGGGACAGGAAAAACGATTACATCTTTAAATTGTCTGCTTGAAATTTACAATCATTGTGATTACTATAAAGCGTTGATTTTAGTACCTACTATTACTCTGGTAGAACAATGGGAAACTGAATGTCGAAAATTTAACTTTGATAACATTATTAAGGTTTGTTCTAAATATTCTAACTGGAGCGGTGCTATTGGAAATCTCAAACTTATAGAACGAAATACTAAAAATTGCCAATCATATATTATCATTTCTACCTACGCATCTTTTGTTCGCAATAATGTTTTTGATGAATTATGCTCTTTGTCAAAGACAAAGTTATTGTTGATTGCAGATGAGGTCCATAATATGGGGGCTGGGCGAGTTGCCAAGAGACTAGATGATATTCCATATCTTAGACGTATTGGCTTATCGGCAACACCAGAGAGACAATATGATGATTCCGGTAATTCCAAAATTCGGGAATTCTTCGGCAGTGTCAACAAATATACATTTGAGTATTCTATGCAAGATGCCATTCGGAATGGAGCTTTATGTCGGTATTACTATTATCCTCATCTTGTAGAGTTAACTCCAAGTGAATTTGATGATTATGTTGAACTTTCAAATAAAATTGCGAAGGTATTTAATAGTGATGACCTAGATGGTCAAGATATACTTAAGCGGTTGTTATTGAAAAGAAAACGTATCATTCATAAGGCTGCAAATAAAAAGAAGGTATTTGCCGAGATTTTGCAAGATAGGATTAATAAATTTGGCTCGTTAAAATATACTTTGGTATATGCTCCAGAAGGTAATTTGCCAGATGACCAAATGGCTGATGTTTTTGATTCAACTGATGTGCTTGGGGATGATGAAGATTCTGTGCATATTATTGATGAATTTACTGAAATCGTTAGGGATATCGATGAACATGTGGTTGTTCGGCAATTTACAGGAGATACTCCAGATCGCGACCAGATATTAAAGGATTTTGCTGATGGAAAAATAGACGTTCTTACATCTATGAAATGTCTTGATGAAGGGGTGGATGTTCCGCGAAGCGAATTTGCTATCTTTTGTTCAAGTACTGGTAATCCACGACAGTTTATTCAGCGCAGGGGACGTGTGCTTAGAACACATAAAGATAAACATTTTGCAATAATACACGATCTCGTGGTTATTCCAAGTTATTGTTTTGATTTTGAGACTTATAGATTAGAAAAAAGTCTTATTGGAGCAGAATTAGCGCGTGTTAAAGATTTCGCTCTTTTATCTGAGAATTGTAATGATAGCCTTAATGTTTTAGATGAAGTACTAAATAAATATAATATATCACTATTTAAATAACACAATATGGAAAAGCATTTTTCGAATGGAGATAAAATACTCCAGGCTGTAATAGCGAATGAAAAACTATCTGAGTTGGGTGAATATGAACCAACTGGTGAAGAGACCATTTCCGATGCATTATATTCATCAAATCCCGTAATCAAAGCAGTGGCAATGATTATTGATGAGCAGGAAAATGGCAGTTCACAGAAAGAAATATATACAAAAGTTACACAATATTTGACTCAGACACTATGAAATTGAAGAAAATTTCTATCAAGAACTTTCGAAGTTATTATGGAGAGAATAATTTCGAGTTGTCAGATGGTCTGACGCTTATTATCGGTGATAATGGAGATGGTAAAACTACTTTTTTCGAGGCATTGGAGTGGTTGTTTGATACTAGTAAGGAAAATAAGAGCGAATCAAATATCTGTGAAATGCGAAAAAAAGAATTATCAATTGGAGAAATTGATAATGTTTCTGTTTCAGTTCAGTTTGAACATAATGGAGAAAAGGAAATTTGCAAGAGTTTTACATTTGAACGTACTTTAAGTGGCAATATATTAACGAATGATTTTTCTTTTATTGGTTATGCTCAGGTTGGATCTGAACGCCATAGAAGAGATGGTCGAACATTGCTTGAATCTTGCTTTGATACAGTAATTAGGCGCTATTGCTTGTTCAAGGGGGAGAGAGAATTAAATGTCTTTGATAATAATACTGCACTAAAAACTCTTGTCGATACTTTCTCTGGTATTAAACAGTTTGATCAGTATGTGGAGAAAACTGAATGGTTTGAGCAGGAATCAGACAAACTTGTAACTAGAGAACTAAAAAAGGATAAGAAGCAAGAAGATACTGTGAAAAAGTTGGATGCTGAAATGTCTTGTGTGTTGAGAGATATTTCAGATACGGTTCGTGATATTAAGATTAAAGAAAAAGCGGTATCTGATTTTGAGTCCAGGATTCGTATATTGGAAGAAAACCAAGATGCTTGCGAGAATCTTCAAGCTATCAAATCGCGAATTGATTCTAAAAGAGCTGAATTAAGCAGGATGAATGTTCATGTGAATCTCGATTATAATGCTTTGCTTTTAGATGAAATGTGGATTCTACGGCCTTTTTTAGGTATATTACAAGAGTATCAAAGAAAAGTTTCGTTATTAAGCAAGGAAGAGAGAAGAATGCAAAAGGCGGAAGATGAGAGAATTGCAATTGAAAAAGGAAGAAAAGAAGCATTAAATGAAATCCAAAAACTTGCTAACGATGCAACGCCTCTTCCGTGGAATCTTCCAGATAAGGAGACTATGCAAGAAATGATTGATGAAGAAATCTGCAAAGTCTGTGGTAGGCCAGCTCCAAAAGGAAGCGAAGCATACGATTTTATGGTTCAGAAGTTGAATTCGTATCTTGAACATATCCGAAAAGAGTCAGCTGAGGCGTCGAACTCTCAGATAGAAACTAAACCATTATTTGAACACGAATATGTGCACGAATTGCATACAAGGGGAATTCGTATGGGTGGCGATGTTGAAAAGGATATATCAATTCTTGCAACTAAAATTGACGATAGACTTCAGTTCGTTCAGATGCGCAAGAATGATGTAGAAAGGATAACACGAGAGATTCAAGAGGCTGAAGATGCTAAATTACAATTGCTCATTCAAAATCCTAGTTTGTCTGAGGAAATGCTTGATAAGACATTTCATGATTTTAAAGGTCTTTCAGAAAGTAGCAGGAGAGCTGAATTGGATCTCAATGATCTTCATCATAAATTAGAGGACCTTGAAAAAGCTAAGAGTGACATTAAAGAAGAACTTAATAAAATAGAGCCATCGAATGGTATTGTAAAGATTTATCATCGTGTTCATTTATATTTTGAGAAGATTATGGAAGCATTTTCTAAAGCAAGAACAGAAAATATAAATGCTTTTTTGAAGACGCTTGAAGATGAGTCTAATTTATATCTTAAAAAACTTAATGCTGGCGACTTTAGAGGTGTTGTTAGGATTATTCGAACGGTTGAAGGTTCAGCGCGTATAGCACTTTATAGTTCAAATGGAGTTCCTATTACTAATCCTGGTGGGGCACAAAAGACAACTATGTATATGTCTGTTTTATTTGCGATATCAAAAATTACTGCTCTTAAAAGGGATGAGGATTACCCTCTTATATTTGATGCTCCTACATCATCGTTTGGTGAATTTAAAGAGGATGTCTTTTATAATATTATAGACCAAATAGATAAGCAGTGTGTGATTTTTACTAAAGATCTTTTAAACTTCGATAGGGATTCTGGACATAAACAATTAGATTACGACAAGATAAATGAGCTGTCTTGTACTGTGTACAGAATTCACAAGCAAGAAGGGTATGATGAAGAGGATCTTTCAACTATTAGGACAATAACAGAAAAAATTAAATAACATGGCAGAAAAATTATATGATATTTGGGCAAGACGAAATCCATCGTGGGAAAAAAGGTATGAGGATACTGTAATAAAAGCATTTACCGATTATGGTAAAGGTGTTACATCTCTAGGAAGTGCAAAAGGAAAAATATTTGGTGCTGGATATGAAATATTTATTGTAGCCTATTTTATAGGACTTTACTATGATCAACGTCGAAAAATAATTGAAGATAGTACAAAAATAAAGACGTTTGGACAACCTATTCAGTTTTGGGGTAATATAGATTCTGTCAAAGGTAGAAAAGCTTATCCTAAACTACGTGAGTTTATTTTTACCTCTCTAGTCGCTAAAACAGACTTTGACTTCATTGCCCTTGATAAAGGGCTGATTAGTAATAAAAAGGCTGTTGATGCTCTCATTACTACTATGGAGGAATATGCAAACTGGGGCTTCCACTATATAGAGGATAAACTGATGGATAATCCAAATTATTTTTATAGAGAGACTGCTTTTCTTGAAGTTTTTTTAGGTTTTGATAGTCAATTTACTACAAAAGAGGAAGCTGATGAGCCGGATGCTCTTGATTAGGCATTATTGTTATAAAGCGACTATTTTAACTTCATCATGACAGAGGCAGAAGTATTTAGGAAAGCAATAGAAAAAGCTGGATATGATTATGCTAAAAAATGCTTCGATTCATTTGAAGAAGATGACGAAGCTCCACGTCTTTCTGATGGAAGAATTAATCCATATTTTTTCGATGTTGGCAATGTCGCTTGTGAGGTATTGAATCTCTTCTTAGATGAAATTATTGTTTTAGATGAAAGATTATTTCCTGAGAAAATTAATCGAAGCAAACTATTAGATTTGATAGATGAACTCCTTCCTGAAAGGATGTACCTAGAGGGCGAATAGAGGTATATATCTGAGGCTTTATGGAAATGATTGGAAATAGTTATCCCAAATAAATAATGTCTTATATCTTTTAAACCTAAGCAACGAATCGGCAGGAGGACGACCAAATGGGCGAGACGCAGGACTGCCGATCTCTTGGATGTCGTAGAACATATGTGCTCACTTAACACAAGAAGATTGCTCATTATATGCATTTCTATATTGTTGTACTGGAATTTACCTCCTAGATGAGATTTGATGCTCCTATCACTATAGTATTTATATAGTTATAAAGATCTCGCTCAAAGTGGTCAATATTGCGGAAGTCCTGAAAATATTGATGTGAGTATCTACTAATATGGGATTGAGTGGATGAAGGATAGTATGATAGGGAGATAGA
>ERZ808246.2457-NODE-2457-length-11630-cov-3.124147_pt1 | contig 11630 bp, 11 predicted proteins | sample MGYA00521083_ERZ808246 | MGnify/ENA primary metagenome ERZ808246 (study PRJEB31516, sample SAMN03275577) | gut metagenome | biome: mammalia-associated habitat; material: feces | host: Papio cynocephalus | place: Kenya | collected 2012-07-07 ...
TACGCCGAAAATGTCTACTTCGGCAAGCCCTGCGGTCTGATGGATCAGATGGCTTCTTCTGTCGGCAGCTTTGTTGCCATTGACTTCCACGATCCCAAAGATCCCGTCATCCGCAAAGTGGCTTTTGATTTTGCCTCCAGCCATCATGCGCTCTGCATCATCGATACGGGCGGAAACCATGCCGACCTGACCGATGAATACGGAAGCATTCCTGTCGATATGAAGGCGGTTGCCCGCTGCCTCGGAACGGAAGTTCTCCGTGATGCCGACGAAGCGGCGCTGTATCGGAATCTCAAAGACATTCGTGCCAAAGTCGGCGACCGCGCGATTTTGCGTGCTATGCATTTCTTTGCTGACAACCGCCGCGCGCAAGACGAGGCAGACGCGCTGAACAAGGGCGATTTTGATCGCTTCAAGCAGCTGGTGATTGAGTCCGGATATTCTTCCTTTATGTACAACCAGAATGTCTACACCTGCCTTAACCCCACTGAACAGGGACTTTCACTGGCGTTGGCGGTATCGGAAAAACTTCTTTCCGGAAAAGGCGCATGGCGTGTACACGGCGGCGGATTTGCCGGTACCATTCAGGCGTTTGTTCCGCTGGATATGCTGGATACCTACAAAGAAACCATGGAAAGCATTTTCGGAAACGGTACCTGCCATGTGCTGAACATCCGACCTGTCGGCGGCACGAAAGTGCAAGACTGAGTTTTGAGATCCGCACCCTCCTGTGCGGATCTTTTTTGTTAACAAATGGAAAATTCTTCAAATTTCTCTTGTAATCCCGGTAGAAATCCTGTATAATATTTCAAGTAACAATTTCGGAGGTTAAAAAACATGAATTTCAATCTTTTCCGTTTGACGGCAAGTTCCGTTGCCGAAACATCTTCCGGTGCAACCACACAGATGAATCCGACCCTGTCGATGCTGATTCAGCTGTTGCCCTTTGTTTTGATTTTTGTTGTGTTCTATTTCTTTATGATCCGTCCCCAGAAGAAAAAGGAAAAAGAAATCCAGCAAATGCGTTCCAACATTGAGATCGGCGATGAAATCATCACTGTGGGCGGTATTCTCGGTATCGTCACCAGCATTAAAGATGACATCATCGTGATCGAAACCGGTTCCGACCGCAGCAAAGTCCGCATCGCAAAATGGGCGGTACAGGAAAATCTGACGGTTCACGACACACCGGCGGAATAAATTCATAAAACAAAAATCATCCCCATATACATTACCAACGGTTTTGTAAGGGGATGATTTTTTATGCACGACGATCTGAAATTTTCCGATTATATCCGTCCGATTCTGATCGGCACCGTCTGCACTTTGCTGATTTCGGCGATTTTCACGGTGATATTGTCTTTTATCATGACAAAAATGGATTTTCCTTTAGGTTTTTCCATGCCCGCCGCCGTGGTGATTCTTGGGCTTTCCACACTGATCGGCGCTTCGGTATGCGCACGGAAATTCGGACAAAAGGGGCTTTTTATGGGGCTTTGTGTAGCACTGTTCATGTTTACAATTGTCCTGCTTGTCAACCTCAGTATGCACCCGCAGGGATTCGGAGAAATTGCACTGATTAAAGGCGGCGTTATTCTCATTTCGGGCATTGTCGGAGGCGTTGTCGGCGTCAACAAACAGAAAAAACGCATTAAAATCTGAAAAGAGGGGTTTGGAACAAGTCCAAACCCCTGCTTTTTATTTCGGAAAACGCACGGTAATTGTCGTGCCGTGATTGGGTTCACTTTGCACATCAATAGAACCGTGGTGGTACATGACCGCGTGTTTGACAATAGACAAGCCCAAACCGGTACCTCCGGACGCTTTGGAATGGCTCTTATCCACCCGATAAAACCGTTCAAAAATGCGCGTTTGGTGCTCTGGGGCAATGCCGATTCCGGTATCGCGAACCGTAAGAATTACCTCTTTTTCGTCATCATCCACCGTCACGAACACTTCTCCCCCGTCCACGTTGTATTTCACGGCGTTATCGCACAGGTTATACACAATTTCATACAGCAACCGGCGCACCCCGTTGACAAACAACGGCTTTCCCTGCACGGAAATGTGGACATTTTTCGCCTTTGCCGCATCAGAAAGGTCTGCCGCAGCCTCCTCGGAAACTTCGGTAAGATTCACCGGTGAGAGCGGCAATTCAACGCCTTCATCAAGTTGGGAAAGGCGAATGATATCTTCAATGAGCGTCACCAGGCGGGACGCTTCTTTGCGGATATGACCCACAAAACGCGGTACATCCTCCGGTTTTGCCATTCCGTTTTCTATCAGTTCCGCACTGCCGATGATCCCCTGAAGCGGGGTTTTCAGCTCGTGAGAAACATTGGCGGTAAATTCACGGCGGTTGCGCTCCGCGAACTCCTGTTCGGTGATATCAAAGGTGAGAATTGCCGTGCCGATCGGCTGGGAATCCGATTCAATCCGATTCATATCAAACCGATACACACGCCCACCGCGTTCCACCCGAAGCGTTGCCTGACCGTTCTTTGCCGCTTCCTTCAGCGCCTCGCTGACTTCATAGCTGCGATCAACGGTCAAAAAATCTTTGCCGACGCAGTCCTCGTCCATGCCGAAGAGTCGTTTTGCCGCGGGATTGATGCTTAAAATCTGCTCTTTATCTCCCAACAAAATCAATCCCTCATTGAGGTTATCGGTGATTTGTGTGAACTCATCGGTTTTCCGTTTCAACAGGTTCAGCTGTTCCGAAATGCGGTTATATTGCTGATGTATCCGCACGAGCAGCGGGGAAAGTTCTTCGTAAGTATCATTTTCCGTCGGATGATCCAGATCGAGGTTGTTAATCGGCTCTACAATATGTTTTGCCAGACGGTTTGCCAACCACACCGACAAAATCAGTGCCGCAAAAAAGACAAACAAAATTGCCGGCAGCACCCCAAGTGCAAGATTTCCGACCGTCGCCATACTGACGGAAACACGCAAAACCGTACCGTCTGAAAGACGTTTTGCACGGTACATTGTTTTTTCTGTGAAAGTAGCCGAATAACGGGTACTGACACCTTCCCCATTTTCAAACGCCTGACGGATTTCCTCACGGTCCGCGTGATTTTCCAAGTTTTGCGTGCCGGTCTGCGTGTCATAAATTACCGTGCCGTCCGTGTCCACCCAAGTGATACGGTAACGGTCGGATTTGATTTTTTCCAACGTTTGCGTTTTCCCTGTTTCCACAGCCGCCGAAGCCAGTGTCAACTCATCCTGCAGCTGTTCGTCCTGCACGCTTGCATAGTATTGATACAGGCAGCCCATGATAACCACAAAGCTCGCCAACAGCACAATACCTACCGCAAAAAAAATCGATTTGAAAATTTTTCCTGTCATTTTCAAGCCTCCAAACGATAGCCGACATTGCGCACCGTTTTGATGCAATCGCCCGCTTCTCCGAGTTTTTGGCGCAGTGTGCGGATGTGCATATCCACCGTGCGTGTTTCTCCGCAGTAGTCCATGCCCCAGATTTCGTTAAAAATCCGATCGCGCGTAAAAGCCATTCCGGGGTGCGACAAAAGCAGACGAAGAAGCTCGAATTCCTTATATGTCAGCGTCACCGGGCTTCCTGCCGCCGTCACGGTATGCTCCCGAAGATTCATCCGGATTGCTCCCGCCTTCAGTTCCTCTGTACTTTCTTCCTGCGGGCGGCATCGGCGCAAAACCGCTTTGACGCACGAAACCAACTCCATCACTCCGAACGGCTTGGTCAGATAGTAATCTGCACCGAGATCCAATCCCAAAATTTTGTCATACTCCGCGCCCTTTGCCGTTGCCATTACTACAGGAATGGCTTTGAACGACGAAGAGGCGCGCATACGGCGCAGAAGTTCGATGCCATCTACCCCGGGCAGCATCACATCCAATACTACCAATTCGGGCTGCCGCGTTTGCAGAGCATCCCAGAAGGCAGTACCGTCCTCAAAGCCCTCTGCCTCCATGCCGGTAGATCGTAAGGCGTACACTTCAATATCCCGTATACTCGCATCGTCTTCTACGCACCAAATCACACTGTTTCCTCCTTATGCACTCCCGTCACGGAGAAAATTACCCATTCGGCAATATTCACCGCGTGATCTCCGATTCGTTCCAGATACTTAGCAATCATCAAAAGATCCAGGGCGTATTCCCCGTCTGACGGGTTATGCGCAATTTTAAGAATCAATTCCTGCTTGATTTTATTGAAAAACGCATCCACTGCATCGTCGTCCCGAATTACTTTCTCTGCTATCATTATATCATGTTTTACGTACGCGTCAACACTGTCTGTGACCATTTTGATCACGGCAGTCGCCATATTGTGCAAAAATTCGTCATTTTCTGCAGGATGTCCGTCGAGAAAACAGATGATTTCCGCAATATCCTCTGCCTGATCTCCGATTCTTTCCATATCGGTGATCATTTTCAATGCTGCGGAAATCTGGCGAAGATCACGCGCCACCGGCTGCTGCTGCAGCAGCATTTTCAAGCACATGGATTCGATGGTGCGTTCCTTCTGATCAATCTGAGCATCCAGCGGCGCCACTTTTTTAGCCAGAGAAATGTCTGCTTCGCTCAGTGCTTTCGATGCCAAAGCAATGACTTCCTCGCAAAGTGCCCCCATTTCAATTAATTCTTTATTCAATTGTGCCAGTTGTTCATCAAAACGACTTCTCATTATCCGAACCTCCCGGTAATATAATCTTCCGTGCGTTTGTCCTTCGGCGTGGAGAACATATCCTCCGTTTTACCATATTCCACCAATTCACCGAGCAGGAAAAATGCGGTATAGTCCGATATACGGACTGCTTGCTGCATATTGTGCGTGACGATAACGATCGTATATTTTTTCTTGAGTTCTGCGGCAAGTTCTTCAATCTTCGAGGTGGAAATCGGATCCAGTGCACTGGTCGGTTCATCCATAAGAAGTACTCGCGGTTTTACCGCCAGCGCACGGGCAATGCACAAACGCTGTTGCTGTCCGCCGGACAACCCGAGCGCATTCTTTTTCAGACGATCCTTGACCTCATCCCATATTGCCGCACCCCGAAGGGATTCTTCCACAATTTCGTTGAGCTTTGCTTTTTTCTTGACTCCGTGGGTACGCGGTCCGTAGGCAACATTGTCGTAAATGCTCATCGGAAACGGGTTCGGTTTCTGAAACACCATTCCCACTTCCCGCCGCAAAGTGTTTACATCCACGGACGGGTCGAAAATATTCATGCCGTCATAAGCAACTTCACCGGTTATTTTCACACCGGGGATCAAGTCGTTCATGCGGTTAAGTGTTTTCAGAAAAGTGGACTTTCCGCAGCCGGAAGGACCGATCAAAGCCGTGATACTGTTTTCTTCAATGTTGATATTGATGTCCTTCAACGCCTGATGTGACCCATACCAAAGACACAGATCCTTAACAGTAATAATGCTCATATATTTTTTCTCCTCTTATAATATCTGCCGACTGCCGAAGCCGCCCAGTTAATCAGGAATGTCAGAACCATCAGAATTGCCGCAATTGCAAACGCTACGTCAAATTCACCGCGTTCCTTCGCGTACACATACAGCGCCACGGTCAGCGTTCCTCCCGATGTAATCATCGCGTGGAAAAAATCGTTGACTTCATAAGCGATGCCGGCGGTAAACAACAGCGCCGCCGATTCTCCGAGGATACGTCCAACCGAAAGAATACATCCCGTGATTACACCGTCCACGCATCCGGGAAGCACCACGGTACGGATCACACGCCATTTTCCCGCACCAAGCCCGAATGCGCCCTCACGGTAACTTTGAGGAACGGTTTTCAGGCTTTCCTGTGTGGTGCGCATAACCGTCGGAAGGTTCATGATTACCAGCGTCAGAGCGCCGGCAAGAAGAGATGTCTGGAGCTTGAAAAATTCGCAAAATATCAGCATACCGACCAATCCGTAAATAATGGACGGAATACCCGACAGCGTTTCCGCCGCATATTCAATGGCAGATACCAGTTTTTTATTGGACGCATACTCCGTCAGATACACCGCCGCACAGACACCCAGCGGCAGTACAACGACCAAAGTAGCGATTACGATATAGAGAGTATTCAGAATATACGGATAAATACCGATATGATCTTTCAAAACACTCGGCGCCGTGGAAAGCAGATCCCATGAGATGTAAGGAATACCGCGCCACAAAATATAGACAATCAGAAAAATAACAAGTCCGCAGGTCAATATTGCCGCTATCGCCATCAAAAGCCGCATCATCCGGATAAACGATTTGCGTTTCCCGGAAATCTTTTCGGTCAACATTCAGTTTCCCTCCTTGCTTCTCTTCAGAAAGAAATTCAAGGTGGCGTTAATGAGCATAATGAACAAGAACAGCACTAAGGCAATGGAAAACAGTGCCTGTCTTTGCAATCCGCCGGAATACGCCATTTCACTTGCCACAGCGGTTGTCAAAAAACGCACGCTTTCGAACAATCCCGGCATATTCGCAGCATTTCCTGCCACCATCATTACTGCCATCGCTTCGCCGATTGCACGCCCGACACCCAGCACCACTGCTGCGGCAATACCGCTTTTTGCTGCCGGGATGGAAACTTTAAAATAAGTTTCTTCCGGTGTTGCCCCCAATGCCAACGATGCTTCCTCATACTCTTTCGGCACGGCGTCCAATGAGGTGACCGAGACCTTGATGATGGAAGGAAGAATCATAATTGCCAGCACAATGATAGCGGCAAGCAGTCCGGAGCCATCCGGAATGTGAAACAATTTACGTATACCCGGAACAAGAATCAGCATACCGACAAAACCGTAAACCACCGACGGGATTCCCGCCAAAAGATTCACGGCAGCTTCGATCACGGAGCGCACCTTTGCCGGTGCCATTTTTGAAAGATAAACCGCCGTCAGAAATCCGATCGGTACCCCCAGTACAATGGCGCCTGCCGTACCGTAAATGCTTGTGAGAATAAACGGCAGGATTCCGAAAGAAGGTTCCGTCGCCGTGGACGCCCATGTTGTGCCGAAAAGGAACTTTATCAAACCGATTTTATAAATGGCGGGAAACCCGGCAAGTATCAGATACACGGTGATCATCAGCACACAGCAGACGGTAATCAGTCCCGCAACCAAGAAGATACCGTGCATTACGGTTTCCAAAACTCTTCCCCTTTTTTTCTTCATAGTTTTCCTCTTTTCAACGGCAAGCGGGCGACTGATCCGCCAGTCGCCCTCGCTCGTTCTTTAAAAGTTTCAGCTGTTTGCCGCAACCGCTCCGGCTTTGGAGATGATTTCCGCAACTCCGGCAGAGGTAGCATAATCATAGAATACCTGAGCGCTTTCTGAAAGTTTGGTGTCTTTTTTCGTAACCAGCACGAACGGACGCTGAAGCACATAGGAGGCATCTTTCACGGTTTCTTCAGTCGGAGTTACACCGCCAACCTTCAGTGCCTTGACACTGTCCTTCAGAGCAGCCAACGAAGCATATCCGATCGCATCCGGGTTCTGAGATACCGTAGTGATGACGTCACCGGTGGAAGTCAGTTCCTGGCGGTATTTGCAGGCATCTTTCGTACCGGTGATGGATTCAAACCCGTCTCTTGTGCCGCTTGCAGCCTCACGACCGATCAGCACGATCTGTGCGTCATTTCCGCCAACCTCTTTCCAGTTGGTAATCTCGCCTTTGTAAATTTTCGCAATGGTCTCTACATCCAGATCTTCCACGGGATTCTGCGGATTGACGATCATCGCAATTCCGTCGTATGCCAATACGGTTTCTTCCAGTCCGGAGGCTTTTTCTTCATCTTTCAGGCTGCGGCTTGAAAGTCCGATGTCGCAACGTCCCTCCTGCACCGCCTTGATTCCGGCACCGGAACCGGTCGGGTTATAGGAGAAGGTAATTCCTTTGTGCTCCTCTTTGAACGATTCGCCCAAAGCCAGAATCACTTTCTCCATTGAGGTGGAGCCATCGGTTGTAACCTTTCCGCTCACTGTTGCTGCGGCAGTCGAAGAGCCTCCGGTTGCGGAAGCAGTTGAGGAATCTTTGTCCCCATTGCCGCCACATCCGGCAAAAGCCGTCGCCATAAGAAGTACAGAACACATTACTGCAAGAATCTTTTTCATTTTTCTCATTTCCTTTCTTTATCTTACAGTTACATCATACCCCTCGGACGTAAAAACAAAAAGTGAAATTATGTAAAATCCATGTCAAAAAAATACCCGACAGCACAAACTGTCGAGTATTTTTGTTTTATTTTCTTCTTTCGATTTTCAAGAGCATTCCCGGCTCGGAAGTGTCATCGGGAGTTTGAGCGGAAGTACCGATCCTTTCGATCAGGTCTCCGTCAAGCGTCAGTGTATCGCCATGAATCTTCACAAGAGCGGTAATGTCATATGCTTCTTTTCCTTTCAGATCCTGAGCCTTGACCGAAGCCCCCTCCAAAGCAGAAAGACCTTTCAGATTCAGCGTTCCGTAAAAGCCGAAAATACCGAAGGTATCCGAATCTTTCGGCACTGACAACGAAATATCGCAGCGCGGCACATAATATTCACGCTGTTTCGTTCTTCCGAGTGTTGCCACGGAAACCGCACCGTTGGGATTGAGAGCATTGACGACATAAGGGAGTTCCCCGTTTTGATCGGGAATCACATCGGAAATCGGCATCCGACGGCTGATACGGGCATTGCCGCTTTTGGTCAGCCGATTATCCGAAAAAGCTTCCTGCATCAGATGATGCCGTGTCCACCATTCTTCGATTTCGTCGGAAAGGTTTTCAAAAACCCACTGATCGGTCAAAAGGCGTTCATCTACCGTCGACTCACTCGGATCGGTTTTAAAGGCGGGGGCGATTTTATGCCAGTTCACTGCGCGGCTCACTTCGTCGATCTTCGTTTTCAGGTTGCGATGCAGTGAAGGAAAGGACATATCCTTCTTCCCGTTCATGAAATCACCGGTATACGAGTGCCGCATCACTCCCATCGCCATGCCGAGGGCAGCCGCCACATAGACCTCGTCCTCGCAGTTAATCAGACTGCGGACGTTTTCTCCGACTTCCCACTTCAAAAGATTGGCAATTTTCTCCATCGTCATAGGAATGGACATCAAGGCAGGGACGTCATAAGTACGAAAAACGTCGCATTCTTTCAATACTGCCGGACGCATCGTGTGTTCTACTGTCAGATGCGGTGCATATTCCTTTGCCAGCTTTGTCATCAACGCGCGTTTTTCGACATCGGCATGAGACTTTCCCCAATCAACCTTCCAATAGTCCAGGCGTCCCGCATCCGACCATTTCACACGTTCTTCCCAATATTCCTCCGCTGTTTTTCCCTCGGAAAACAGCTCACATTCCTGAATACAAACCCAACCGCCCAAACCTTTCCAACCGATCTCGCGGATTTTTTCGGACAAATTGGCAAGGGATGCCGCCGGATCTCCCTCCACCGCGAAAGACGGAAATTTTTCTTTGTTCAGGATCAGGCAGCCGTAATATTTTTCCGCATCAACCGTCGGCACATCCCAGCTGTCGTCCATCACAAAGTACAGGTCTTTTCGGATATCTTCATAAAAGTAGCTCCAACCGTTCGGACGTGAAGAATCAAAAAGGCTTTTTTCGTTCATCGCGGCACGCTGCCCTGCCGGTTTCCCGTCGCAGGTAGCGTACAGTTGTGTTTGCCATGTGCAGTAATAATCGGGTGTGGTATTTTCAATATCCGGAATCATGTTCGGAAAGGTTTTGTCTTTGAAATTCATCAGTTGTCCCCCAAAACGTAGTTTCTCAAAAGCCAGAGAGCGTCCTCCACGGTCACTTCTCCGTCAGCAGTGAAGTTAAGATATTTGCCGTCAGCCGCCGTATATTTTTCCGGCAAAAGCAAGTAACGTGCCATGTAAACCGCATCGTCGGAAGAGAGGTTTCCGTCACCGTTCACATCATAGTTGCCTTTTTCAATGGCTTTCAAGGCAATCGGTTCATTGATCACGCGATCGGCGTTTCCGACCACTGTGGATGTACTTACATAAAACCCGGGCTTGGAGACCTTCAGTGTATATTCGCCGTCCGGCACGGGCGCAAGCGCATAACGCATATTTCCTGTGGCTGCTTTTGCCAAAGTGCCCGACTCAGTCCACAAAGACACGGTGATTTCCGTGTTTAAAGTTTTGTCGGTTGTGATTTCTCCGCAGAAAATCGTTTCGGGGGATTTATAGTTGAATTTCTGCGTAAAGTTTCTTTTGGTATACCCATCATAGATCGGAGAATCTGTGACTTCGGCACTGATCACACCGCGAAGCACACGCATTCCGTAAATTGCCTTTCCGGAAGATACGGTGGGAGAATAAACCTTCTCGGTTTGCCCCGTAACAGGATCATACCGATAGATGTCCTGTTTGCGGGAATAGTACAAGTACTCGCCATCCGAAGCCAAGCGGGAGTAAATTCCGTAATAAGACCAGTATTCATTCCAGCCGACCAGTCGTCGGGCAGTCCCATCCGAGTACCATTCATACAAACCGAAAGCACCGGCACTGTCGTCTCCGGTAATAAAATACAATTTTCCGTTCAGGTACTGGAATGAGGTTTCCGTCATCTGCCAGAATCCGTCATCATAACGTGTATCTGTCGGCGTGTCGTCATAGTCCGTCGCATCGTGAACCCAGGTATCATAGTCGGGATCGCCTGTACGAAACGCATTGGTTGAGCGCAGGAAATTAACATGCATTACAAGCCCGGAAATATCCCACACAAGATCATCCCAAGTAATATCCACATGATACTCCTTGCCGTCTATTGTGACAATATTCCACGCGTGTCCCAACGTTTCCGAGGTGCAGAGACGGCTTTGAATGCCGACCTTTTCCAAGAGATACTGATAGGTTTTGGCGTACCCGTCGCACACGGCGACATGGTTTACCAAACAGCCGTACATGGTATGACTGATATAAGGAATACGATTCGTTTCATAATTTGCCTGATCGTATTCACACAATTCTGCCAGGCGATCGTGGAGAATCAACGCCTTCTGTACATCTGTCAGATTGCTTTCCTCCAAGTCCCACACCAGCACATTTGCCGCCTTTTCACATTCTGCCCAGCGCTCTTCGGTATCAGACAAATAGGTGAATTGTATGGAATACAATTCGGTGCTTCCCAGTGAAAAATACACTTGCTGCGTGCATTTTACCTGTTCCGGCGCATAACCGAACATATTGGCAAGAATCTGTCGGTTGGTATTGGTGTTGACGATATGAAAGCCCCGGATATCCAATTCGGTTCTGTTTGCCTTCAACGCCGAGCGGATGTTTCCGAGCAATTGATAATACTTGCTTTCCGAAATTCCCAATGCCGTGCTTTGGTCTTTGACCGACATGAACAGCCTGTCGTTTTCGAACGTTTCCGTTTCAACAAAAGTCTGTGCCGACACCGACGTCCCCGGCAAGGCGAAAGAAAGACAAAGAATCATCGCCAAAATCAAGGTAATTCCGCGTTTCATACAGGGTTCCCCTCCTAATCACATAATACAATGCCATTGTACCTTATTTTTCCTCATTCGTCAATTAAAAAATGCCGCATCTTTATTTGAACTGCACCCCATTTGTTAGGCAAGTATGGTATAATACTTGTACTAAGGGAAGGGGTGCTTTTCTATGCCAAAAGG
>ERZ808246.2458-NODE-2458-length-11630-cov-2.970972_pt1 | contig 11630 bp, 11 predicted proteins | sample MGYA00521083_ERZ808246 | MGnify/ENA primary metagenome ERZ808246 (study PRJEB31516, sample SAMN03275577) | gut metagenome | biome: mammalia-associated habitat; material: feces | host: Papio cynocephalus | place: Kenya | collected 2012-07-07 ...
CCTTCAATAATTCGATTATCAATCCAGTTATAAATAGTTTGTATTGAATATGGAAATTCACTTGGACATTGTGATTTGATTGATTGTAAGGATAAATTTCTTTTAACAAGTGGAATTAAAAATTCAGAAAATTTTTTTAATTCATCATCTGATATCCTTTCTCCTTTATGAGCTTGAGATAAATTGCTTTCATATTTTTTCTGTGATTCAGTTGGATTATATATAAATTTATTAAGTTTACAATCAACAAAAGATTCACAACCATTACAAACACCACATAAATGTTTTAATTTTTTACAATTTGGATTTATATCAAAATCAGAACAAAAAGAATTGCAATTTATATTTGAATCGATACAAATGCAACATTGTCTTGTGCATTTTGAATTACCACATATATTATGAAATTTACAGTCATTTTTATGACCACATTTATTTTTATGTAATCCAGAAACTTTTAGTTTTTTATTTCTATCTATTTCATATTTAACAGTAGAGATATCACATTTAAGATATTTAGCTGTATCAGTTAAATTTAAACCTCTCATTAGACATTGATATAATGATTCACGATCATCTATTGTTAGGTGTTTTGATTTTTTATGCATTCGCTCTTTTTCTACAATTGCCATAATATTTTTACTCCTTTCAAAAGCAACTGATACACCATAATTATAACTTTTTTGAATTTAATTTTGGATTATCTTTATTTTTGAAGTTAATAATTTAATTAAGCAAGTAATAATAGATTTTCAAAAATTGAATATTTATCAAAAATATATTGACGATAATCGCAGCAGTAGGTACAATGTTTGAGAAGTAATTATTTAATAGTAAGTTTAAAAATATAGAACTTGATTATTATTTAGATTGTGAGGTACATATAAATGAAACCTATTAATTTTATTATTGCGGGTATTTTACTTCCGTTTTCTTTATGCGTTATGTTTATTCCTTCTTTTGCTTCTTTTGTTTCTGTTATTTTCTTTGGACTTTTGGATTTGATTTTAAAAGCTGCTAATATAACAATGGGAGAAGGTGTGAACTTTGTTGTTTATACACAATTAATTGGAGGATCAATTCTAGCTTCAATTCCTGTTATCATTTGGGGTTATGGATATTCATTTGAACCTAATTTTTATAATAAAAAGTTCTTGGATAAACTTTCTGACTTTCTTGTTGCGACTTGGTGGCTTTGTTTAATTTTAGAAATAGGTGTTCTTGTAATAGTTTATCGTTGGGCATCATCGGTTAATGGCCTTGGTGGAATAACTCCTGTAGAACCAAATGAAGAACTGAGTGGCTTTAAAGCTTTTATGAATAACGTTACTTATATTTATGGCTGGTATATTTTTCCAATTCTATTTCCAGTTTTAGTTTCCTTTTGCTATTGGCTTTCTTTAAAGCCAGGATCTAAAGCAGGGAAAATTTGTGTTTTGTCGATTCTAAGTTTTATTCTTATTGCTGTAATTCCTGGATTATTCTTATTTCTATTAGAATTATTTAGTGGCCTTATTGTTGTTGCTTATATTGTAATAATGATTTTAATTTTTATAGCAATTGGTAATAGTAGTGATGGTAAAGTTCATTTACGTGGAAACATTAATAATAATGGAGATATTCATATTGACGAACTTTAAGATTATAAGAATAAATTTTGAATGTCATTTAATTTTGAAGTGGTACCTTAAAAGTAGACAGTATTAATAGATTGATACTTCTACTTTTTTTGTTATCTTATATATGAGGTATTGCAATGGATAATAAAGCATATCATCTGTGTACAGATGAAGAAAAACTCAAAATCATTAAAGACCATGAAGAAAACAATTTATCTATTAGAGCTTGTGCAACTAAATACAATATCGCTAAAACTTCTTTGGTTATGTGGCTTAAATCCTATAGAAAAAATGGAATAGAAGGTCTAAAGTCACAAATCGGAAAACACCGTGGTCCTAATAAAGGAAGACATAAAGGCTCCTGCAAGCCGAAAACAACAATCGAAGAATTACAAAGAGAAAATCTTAAACTACAAGTAGAAATTGAAAGATAAAAAAAGGTTATCTTACGAAAGGAGTTGGTGCCAAAAAGGAGTTCATTTCTATAAACAACATGAATCTTAAATTGACAAATGTGAGACTTTTATATTGACATTTATAATTATAAAAAAAGAAGGTGCACAGGAACCAACAGTTTTGCATACCGATCAAGGTTCTGTATACTCTTCCATAAGCTATAATGAGCTCATTAAAGATTATAACATTAAACGTTCTATGAGTCGAGCAGGTACTCCAACAGATAATCCAGTAGACGAATCTTTAAATGGATGGATTAAAGAAGAATTATTTTTAGATTTTGATTTAGGGCATTCATTAGATGTTAAGCAATCAATTATTGATTATGTCAAGTATTATAATAACGAGCGCCCAGCGTACTCATTAAAATATAAAACACCAACTCAGTTTAAATCTGAATTGGTGTTAAATCATGTCTGATACATGTCTACTTTTGCTTGACAAGTGCATTACTGTATCAAACATATGCTTTCTTAATGGGGCGATTAATCAGAATCGAACTGACGCATGTCTGGTTCACAGCCAGATGTGTTAACCACTTCACCATAATCGCCATTTGCCTATTCATTGTAGTAAATTTTAATTAAGTTGTAAAGAATAAAATTCATTTTAATAAAATTTTGTTAATTTATTTGTTATTGCTTACTTAAATTACTAAAAATATATATAAATTATTGAATTAAATTCTAAATTAAGTAATATTAAATTACATATATGTAGACAGTTCATGAACCATCCTGTCTTTAAACAAAACTCGGACACTTTTTTTGTGCCTTGGTTCAAAAGGAGATTACTTATGAATTTAAAAATTAAAAGACTCACCTTTTCTGCCATGATTGCTGCTTTATATTTTGTATTTTGTTTCGTTGAGCAATCATTTGCATCAGGAGCAATTCAATGTAGATTATCGGAAGCATTTTGTTTATTACCATTATTTTTCCCTGAAGCAATAATTGGTGTAACAATCGGTTGTCTAATTTTTAATGTTACCAATGGAATAGTATATGATATGATTTTTGGTACATTAGCTACTTTAATAGCAGGAATAATTACTTATTTCATCGGAAAATTTATTAAAAATAAGCCATTAAGAATTATTTTAGGTGGTTTAAGTCCAGTATTATTAAATGCTTTAGTTATTCCATTTGTTTTAATTTATGGATACGAATTAACAGATGCATATTTTTATTTATTTTTAACTGTTGGAGCAGGTGAAGCATTAGCAGTTTACATAGCAGGAACTATCATTTATTTTCCATTAGAAGCGTTATTTAAAAAATTTAAATTAATAAATGAATAATTATATTATTCATAATAAAAATTTATAAAATTTTAGCACTCAAATATTGACAGTGCTAAAAAGTGTGATATACTATAATTATCTTTCAGAGATAAAAAGTACTAAAAGGAGGTCACATTATGGACGATAAAATTACAGAAAAAGTTGCACAAGCAGTCAATAAAGCTGTAGAAATTGCAAAAGAAAATAAAAGCCCTGATATCGATGTTCCTCATTTATTAAAAGCAATTATTGATGATGATAACTCTTTGTTAGTTAATATTTGTTTGAAAGAAAACATCAATGTTAATCAAGTAAAATCAGTCATTAATTCTAGTATTAATAATAAAGTAAAACAAGATTCAAGTGCTGAGCCATTTCCATCAACTGACTTTAATTATTTGTTAAATAATGCTAGTAAGTATCAAAAAGAATTTGGCGATTCTTATTTAAGCATAGAACATATACTTTTATCATTATTTGATAATAGACATTCCATTGTAAATTTGCTTTGTCAAATCAACAATTTTACTAAAGCAAATTTCAATGAAGCAATAACTCAAATAAGGGGAGGTAATAAAGTGGAAGATCAAAATCCAGAAAACAAATATGAAGTCTTGAAAAAATATGGGCGAGATTTAATTGAAGAAGTTGCTAAAGGCAAAATTGACCCAGTTATTGGTCGAGATGAAGAAATTAGAAGAGTAATCCAAATTCTTTCAAGAAAAACTAAAAATAACCCAGTTTTAATTGGTGAGCCAGGTGTTGGAAAAACCGCTATTGTTGAAGGACTTGCATGGCGTATATTTAAAGGAGATGTACCATTTTCTTTAAAGAACAAAACAATTTTTGAACTAGATTTAGGATCATTAATTGCTGGTGCTAAATATCGTGGTGAATTTGAAGAAAGATTAAAAGCTACTTTAAATGAAGTAATTAAATCTAATGGTCAAATCATCATGTTTATTGATGAAATCCATACTCTTATTGGAGCAGGTAAAACTGATGGAGCAATGGACGCTGCTAACTTATTAAAGCCTATGTTAGCGCGTGGTGAAATTCATTGTATTGGTGCTACAACCCTCGATGAATATCGTAAATATATTGAAAAAGATCCTGCATTTGAAAGAAGAATGCAAAAAGTCATGGTCGATGAATCTTCTTTACAAGATACAATCTCAATTTTAAGAGGTTTAAAAGAAAGATACGAATCTCATCATGGTGTACAAATTCTTGATGAAGCATTAGTTTCAGCTGCTGTTTTATCAAAAAGATATATTACAGATAGATTCTTACCTGATAAAGCTATCGACTTAGTTGATGAAGCATGTGCTGCTGTAAGAATGCAAATTGATTCAATGCCAATAGAACTTGATGAAATAAATAGACAAGTTTCTCAATTAGAAATTGAAAAAGTATCATTAACTAAAGAAGATACTGAATATGCTAAAACTACTTTAGCTAAACTCGATAAAGAATTAGCTTCTTTAAAAGAAAAACAAACCATTTTAAAAGCTAAATGGTTAAAAGAAAAAGATGAATTAGCTAAATCTAAAAACTTAAAATCACAATTAGAACAAGCAAAACTTGATTTACAAAAAGCTTTGTCAAATGCTAATTATGAAACTGCTGCTAGATTACAATATCAAACAATTCCTGATCTTGAAAAATCTATCAAAGATTTTGAAAAGAAAGAAAAAGATGGAAGAATGCTTGATGAAGTAGTAAAGCAAGAAGATATAGCTAATGTTGTATCTAAATGGACAGGCATTCCAACTAATAGATTAAAAGCTTCTGAATCTAGTAAATTACTTAATCTTAAAGAAAATCTTGCTAAAAGAGTTATTGGTCAAGATGAAGCAATTACTAAAGTTAGTGATGCAATCATTAGATCAAGAGCAGGTGTTAATGATGAAAATAGACCTTTAGGTAGTTTCTTATTTTTAGGTCCAACTGGTGTTGGCAAAACAGAAGTTGCAAAATCACTTGCGTTAAACTTGTTCGATTCAGAGCAGCAAATTGTTCGTATAGATATGTCTGAATATATGGAAAAATTCTCTGTATCTAGACTTGTAGGAGCCCCACCAGGATATGTCGGCTATGAAGAAGGTGGACAATTAACTGAAGCAGTTAGAAGAAAACCTTATTCCATAGTCTTACTTGATGAAATTGAAAAAGCACACCCAGATGTCTTTAATATCTTACTTCAAGTACTTGATGATGGTAGATTAACAGATTCTCAAGGAAGAGTTGTTGATTTCAAGAATACAATTCTTATCATGACAAGTAATATTGGTTCGGAATATCTTTTAAAAGGTAACAACAAAGAAACTCAAGAAGCAGTTAGAAATGAACTTAATAAATATTTCAAGCCTGAATTTATTAATCGTATTGATGATATAGTTTTCTTCAATTCTCTTGATAAATCAGTAGTAGAAAAAATTGCTCAAAAATTCATTGATGAACTTGCTGAACGTCTTAATAAAAAACAAATCGAATTAGAAGTCACACCAAATGCTTTACATCAAATTTCTACTGATGGATTTGACCAAACTTATGGTGCTAGACCTTTAAGAAGATATATCCAACAAAATATTGAAAATCCAATAGCATATAAAATTATTTCTTCTGAAATAAAAGAAAAATCATTAGTAATTATAGATTATATTAATAATCAATTTGTCTTTAAAGTAGAAGAAAAGAAATAAAAATTTGTTAACAAAAATCCGCCTAATTTAAGCGGATTTTTTATTTATATATTTTTACTTTACAAGAGGTGTTATTTAAATCACTAACAGATATTTTATAATCAATTTGTTCTCCATCATTAAACGAATCACCATTAATAAAGAAATGTCTATTAGCGCTAAATTCACTACCTTCAGTCCATAATGTAGTGCTTGGATCTAATTCTCTAACACGATTAGTAATACGATTATTTTCAGCTCTATCAAGTAAATGTAGATATTTATATTGATAAGAATATGGGCTTTTTAAAAATGATCTATCTTCACTATTAGAAGCACCAACATAACAAAAACTGTAATTAGTTTCTTCACTCATTATATCAACATATTTTTTAGCTATATAATCATCAGATAAAGTAGCAACTAATTCTACTAACCTAGAATCAACATGATAAATTCTTAATCCAGAATAATCATACATTTTTGTACCTCTAGTATAAGGATGAAGAGAATCAATTTCATTTAATCCTAATGGAGTATAATATTCAATTAACAAATATTCATCATAACTTGATCCATTCCAATCATTTTTTATTAAAATAGCTTCAGGATATAAACTACTAGTTTTTAATTCTATTTCACATTCATCAGTTACTACATAAGGTTCAAGCCAACCCAAAATAAATTTAGAAAAAACATTATGATCACCAACATTGTATGATTGCATATCTAAAGCACCAGCTGGATCCCAAGAAGATAATTCATCGTAACAATAATAATCATCTAATCCTAATAAATGGCCAGTTTCATGAATAAAAGTATGTGTTTCTAATTTACCTTGATTATATTTATCATAATATCCATTTTTTAAGAATTGATAACTAGCCCACATAAAATTATTAATAGTCAATTCACTTTTATAGTCGCTATAATATGAACACCATGCCCAATAACTAGAATCACTATCAGCTGAATAATTATTAGAATATAAAAATACAACATTATCTAAAAAACTATCACCATCTAAATTATAATCTTTATATTTACTAATATCACTTTTTAAAAATTCTTTAATAATATATTCAGGAGCGCTTTCTCCATATCCATTTAATGCTTTAACTGAATAACTTGATTGTAAAATATCACTAACTTTACCGGTTAAATTTAATTTTCCATAACTTGATTTATAAAAGAAATCGTGTACTGAATAGAATGATGTTTGGTTACTATCACCAAAAAAAGCAATATTAACTTCATTAATCATATTTGATGTCCAAATAGGTGCATCAGTTAATTGAACTGGAACTACTAAAATTTTTTGTTCACCAATAGTATTAGATGTATACCAACCAATTTGAGAATTAATATCACGAGGATAATATCTTAATGCATCTCTATGTGGCTTATAATAACCATCAAATAATTCTGCATTATTTTCATTTGCATAAAAAGTAAAGGTATTACCAGTAGTCATTCCCGAGCATGAACTTAAAGTAAATAATAAAACAAATATTGAATATAAATAAATCTTTTTCATAACAAAATAATTATAAATTATGATTTAATAATTTAACACAAATAAATAATTATTTTTTAAAATATTAATTAAATTTTAAAATACTTATGCTAAAATCAATGTTAGGTGAAGAATATGAATACAAACGAATTAAAAATTGGCTGTCACCTTTCTGCAAGTGATGGTTATTTAAAAATGGCAGAACAAATTATATCTTTAGATGGTAATACATTTCAATTTTTTACTAGAAATCCTCGTGGAGGCCAAGTAAAGCCTTTAGATATAGATGATATAGAAAAATTTAATAAATTTGCTGAAGAACATAACATTTCTTATATTGTTGCGCATGCACCATATACAATGAATTTATGTTCAGATAATCCAAATACTAGATTATTTGCTTTAGAAGTTTTTAAAGATGATTTAAAACGTTTAAATTATGTTAATAAAGTATATTATAATTTCCACCCAGGTAGCCATGTTGGTCAAGGTGTAGATGTTGGAATATCTTATATTGTTGACGCTTTAAATAATGCTTTAAAGCCAGAACAAAGAACCATGGTTTTATTAGAAACAATGGCAGGCAAAGGCACAGAAATTGGAAGATCATTTCAAGAATTAAGACATATTATTGATCAAGTTGAATTAAAAGACCATATTGGAGTTTGTTTAGACACATGTCACATTAATGATGGTGGATATGATATTGTTAACAATTTAGATAAAGTTATTGAAGAATTTGATAAAATTATTGGTTTAGATAAATTAAAAGCAATTCATTTAAATGATTCAATGAATCCATGTGGAGCACATAAAGATAGACATCAAAAAATAGGTCAAGGATATATTGGAATGAATGCAATTATTAGAATCATTAATCACCCTAAATTAAAAAATTTACCTTTTATCTTAGAAACACCTAACGATTTACAAGGTTATAAATACGAAATTGATTTACTTAGAAGTAAATATAATGGTTAATTATGCAAAGATATTTTATAAATAAAAATTATGATCATATAGAATTTAATAACGAACAATTACATCACATTACTAAAGTAATGAGAATGAACATTGATGATAAAATTGAAGCAGTTTTTAATTCTAATTGTTATTTATTAAACATTACTTCATTATCACCTTTTTCTTTTGAAATTATTGAAACATTAACTAGTAATAGCGAATTAAATTTTGATATTACTCTTTTATATTGCTTACCTAAAGGTGATAAATTAGATTTAGTTATACAAAAAGCAACCGAAATAGGAGTTAAAAATATTATTTTGGTTCAATCAAGTCGATGTGTTTGTAAATTTAAAAAAGAAGATTTTAATAAAAAATTACAAAGATTTAATAAAATTGCTAGTGAAGCCAGTGAACAATCACATAGATTAATTATACCAACCATTAAAGATATTATTGATTTTAAAGATATTAAAAATTATTCTTTTGATCATGCATACATTGCTTACGAAAAAGAAGAATATAATACTTTTAAAAATAGTTTTAATAATGTAAAACCACATCAAAGTATTGGAATAATTATTGGTTCAGAAGGTGGATTTTCTCAAGAAGAAGTTGAATACGCAATAAATAATGGTTATAAATCATTAAGTTTAGGAAAAAGAATATTAAGAAGTGAAACAGCTTGTTTATATTCTCTTAGTGTATTAAGCTTTCTTGTGGAGGATTTATGAAAAGTTTTTTAGTAACAACATTAGGTTGCAAAGTTAACACTTATGAAAGCCAAGCCATGAAAGAAATTTTATTAAATAATGGTTATGTTGAAGATTATATTAATCCTTCTTTAATTATTATTAATACATGCGCAGTTACTTCCGTAGCCGAACATAAATCTAGGCAAAAAACATCTTCTTATGCAAAAAAATTTCCTAACGCTATTATTGTAGTATGTGGTTGTTCAACTAATATTCATCCTGAAGATTATCAAAAAATGGATTTTGCACATATCATTATGTCAAATAACAATCATGAAGATATTCTTAAATTAATTGATGAATATAATAAAACTCATAAACAAGTTTTTGCTGTTGATAATAATAAAAGACAAAGAAAATACCAAAATTTAAGAATTTCTTCTTTTGATGAACAAGTAAGAGCTTTTGTAAAAATTGGTGATGGTTGCAATAATTTTTGTTCTTATTGCATTATACCTTTTAGTCGTGGAAATTTACGTTCAAGAGATAAAGATGAAATATTATGTGAAATATCACGTTTAATTGAAAATAATTATCAAGAAATAGTCATAACAGGCATTGATTCAGCTAGTTATGGTTTAGAATTTGATAACTATAGATTTAACGATTTATTAGAAGATATAATGCAAATTAAAGGTCTTAAAAGATTAAGAATTTCTTCTATTGAAGCAAGTCAAATCGATGATAGATTTATTTCATTATTAAAAAAATATCCTGCTATTGCTCCTCATTTACATATTCCATTGCAATCTGGTAGTGATACAGTCTTACAAAGAATGAAAAGAAAATATATTTGTGAAGAATTTTATCAAAAAATAAAAAAAATCAAAGAAGAATTACCAGATGTAGCGTTAGCATGTGATGTAATAGTTGGTTTTCCTCAAGAAACCGAAGAAGAATTTTTACAAACATATAATTTTATAAAAAAATGTGGGTTTGCTTTCTTACATGTTTTTCCTTATTCAATAAGAAAAGGAACATACGCTGCTACTTTACCAAATCAAATTAATGATCAAACAAAAAAAGAAAGAGTTAGTAGATTAATATCTTTAGGCAGAGAATTAAGTAATGAATACAAAAAGAAATTTATCAATAAAGAATTAAATGTTTTAATAGAAAGTTATGATAAAAAAACAGGTTTATATCATGGTTTAAGTGAAAATTATCTTGATTGTTATATAAAAAGTGACTCCAATATTATTAATACGTTTGTAAAATATATTTATCATATAGATTAAAATATTACTAACACAAACAATTAAAAACAAATATTTTATTTAATTTGTTGACACATTTATCTTATTCATATAAAATAATGGTCGTATCTTGATTAATACTTAGGAGGTGTGTATCAATGGCAGTACCATTTAGAAGAACATCAAAAACTACAAAAAGAATGCGTAGATCACATTTAAGCTTAGCAGTTACAGGTTTAACAACTTGTAGTCATTGTGGTGCAACAATTACTTCACATCGTGTTTGTCCAAAATGCGGTTACTATGCAGGCAAACAAGTTGTTGCAAAATAATTAGTTTTTGAAATAAAGATAAATAAATGGCCTTTGTAAAACAAAGGTTTTTTTATGCTTTATAATAATTTCAACATAACCATTTAATTTGTTTATATTTAAAAATTCACATTAAAAATTACTATTAAAAACAAAATTCCCTCTATGAAAAAATAATATTATGTTGTATAATATTTCCGTACTAAAAAAAAGGAGATAATTATGGCAAAGAAAAAGAATTCAATTTCTAAGTACACAAGTTTATTAGCAATATTACTTGCTATTGCAAGCGCATGTATGATTTTCTGTACAGCAATTGTATACAAAGTAAGTGATAGTGCTAATCCAGTAAATTTCACAGGAATGCAAGTAACATTTGGTTACACTGCTAATGCATTAGAAGGTATTACATCTTCACTTAAAGCAGATATTAACTATTTTGCTTTCTCATTTATGAATTTATTGCCTTACATTTTATTACTTGTTGGTATTGTATTTGCAGTATTAAAAGTAGTTGGTGGTAAAAATAATTCAAAAATGTTCTCATTTGTTGCAGCAGCTTGCTTTATTGCAGGTGGAGTATTAATGTTCTGTGTTGTTCCATTCTCAGTTTTAGGAACAAATAAACTTGTACAAACATTTTCTATATTAGACAAACAATATATGTCTTTAGGTGTAGGCGCTATTGTTGGTGGTGTTCTTGGAATCCTTGGTGGAACAGTTGAACTTGCTGATTTAGTTTTATAATCAACAATTATTTCTATCAAAATAAAATCACATGGTTCATAATCATGTGATTTTTAAATGCAATTAATTAGTGCTTTTATAGAATATAAAAATAGTCTATA
>ERZ808246.2460-NODE-2460-length-11626-cov-4.793881_pt1 | contig 11626 bp, 6 predicted proteins | sample MGYA00521083_ERZ808246 | MGnify/ENA primary metagenome ERZ808246 (study PRJEB31516, sample SAMN03275577) | gut metagenome | biome: mammalia-associated habitat; material: feces | host: Papio cynocephalus | place: Kenya | collected 2012-07-07 ...
CATTGTATTTACGGACGGAGTCCAATTAAGAGTAACTTTGCCGCTTACCACTTCGGCATCGGTAAGATTTGCAGGCGCTTTAACGTCGCCTACTATATACATATCTCCGATTTCGATTGAACCGCTGCCGCTCTTTCTTGCGACGCCGATACCTGCCAGGAACATAAGCTCCGCATCTCTATCGTATTGAGCGCCGCCGTTGGACAGTTCTGCGCTGTCTGCCCCCGTAAATTCGGATACGGGTATTTCCACTCGCTGCATCTGTCCGGGAGTTGTATAGTATTTGCCCAATGAAACACCCACGGCATTGCCTGTATTGTTATCTGCTTTTTGAGGCATTGAAGCAAGCGTAATATAATAATCGTCTGCACTCTCGCCCTCCGGAACAAGAACATCGGCATATACATACGAGCTTGCTTCATGGCTTGCAATATTCATTGTTGCGCCGTCTTGGGTAATATCTCTGTATGCTACCGCTGTTTCGCCGTCGGGAACATCAAATGCAACAGTTTCATTTTCACCGATTGAGCTTACTGCTGTTGCGCTGCCATCGGGCAATGTTGTAAACGTCTTTGTCGGATATTCGCCTGTTTCGGTCTTAAGGAACATCGCATCTCTGCTTGCCTTGCTGTCATGATACACTGAAGAACGAATGTTATCTACAGCAAAATATATAGGCATAGTCGGAGTTGCGCTCGGATTGGACTGAAACATAATATCTACCAGGTTTATTTCCTCAACCGTACCATCTAATTTGACATTACCATTATCACGGTCAATCTGATAATATGTCCCCTTGAAGTGCTGCTTTGACGCCGAATAGTTTTTGCTGCGTATATTTACCTCAACTGTCTGCTCGCCGCCGTATTCTTCATCTTCGGTATCAATGATGGCCTCATAACGTACAAATCCGGTATCCCATTTGTTATATGCTCCACTGTCAAAATCACCTGCGAAATATGTATTACCCGGTCCGAAATCCCTTACAAGAGAGGGAGCATTTGCAGAAGTATTATCCTTTGTGACTTCAGCCCAGGAACCGCTTACACCTGCAGTCGTATTACTCATAGATATCTGTATATTATTTAACGCTTCCGAGGCATCTACATATAAGTCAACCGAAAACGTGTATATATCGCCCTTTTCCAGCTTTTTATTTACCGGAAGTTTTATATGCTGATTCTTAGAGTCCTTTGTGGCCGACAAAGTAAACAATACGGCTTCATCATCATTTTTTTTGTTTGAGTCAAAGCGTGACGCCGGTTCAATACTGAATTCAGTGGCTGACGGATAGTTAAAAATTATTGGTCCCAGATTACAATCAAACCATGGACCGTATGAACCCGGAAGATCTTTTTTCGATATGCCATAGTATATACCATCGATTAAATTATCTTCTGCCGGCGCTGCCTGTGCTGTAGGCGATGGCAATATAAATGTATTTATTAATAAAGCCAAAGAAAGTACCGATGTGCATATTTTCTTTAAATGTTTCATAGTTTTCCCCTTATGTTTTTGTAGTAACATTCCCCTCCGCATATGCGGAGAGGAATATCCCGTAATATTGCTTTAAATCACTGTGCTGTATCAGAGCCTGACTGCCATACAGGTGTAAGCGGCATTAATTTATTGCGATTCCATCTGAACACTCTTGTTTTTGCCGTGCCTGCCGGCTCGCTGATATTTGCCGTAACCGTTCTTCCTTCGCTTGGTGTTGCGGAGGTCTGCTCGGCGCTTATAAATCTGCCGTCTTCGCCATAATATGCAACTATAAAATGAGCTTCTTCCGCATTATCATATACTACCGGATATGTGTATGACGCTGTATCGCCGTCAACTGTGATCTTATTCTCTGTATATGACGCCCACAGATTATCGAAATATCTTGTTACATTGTCGTTATTATTATTAAATCTAAGCGTAACGCCTTTAATAATTGTGCTTGGATCTGCAGCACCCTCATTATCTTCCATATACCACTTTGTGACATACAAATTTCCGTCTACATATATTGCCAAGGTGCGCTTATTGCCATATTCTTCATCTCTGTTGTCAATTACAACCGTAATTGTACTGAATTTATTCGGCGTAAGTATAACCCCTCCCTGTGAGCGCCAATCGCCTCCAATCCATATTTTACCTTGTTCAATTTTAAATAAAGTACTGCTTACATTGAATTCTGTCATTCCGTCTGCCAACGCACCCGCCGCACTCGTAAGCTTAATGCTCATATTTCTCGCAGTGTTTGCCAAAAGATCGTCCAGGCAGAAATACAGACTATCATTATTCATGGCACTCATAGCATAATCAAAGCTGAATGTAAATACATCGTCATTTCGCATTGTATAATCTAAAGGCATAATTATATCATTCGGGAAGTATACGTTACCCCATGTTTTTAATACCTTGCCTCTGCTTTCATCAATGTCCTGTTTGGAGTCGGCATACTCTGAAGCAAGCTTATATTTGGCATTTTTCAGAGTTTTTGTTGTATTCCATGCATTGCCGCCGTTTTCTCCGCAGGTATCAAAATTCTCTATTTTTTCGTTCGGAACCTGCGTTACGGCATAGGACATATTGTTTAAATAATATGTAGCATCATTTCCCTTTCCATGTTCGGTTCTTAACATAACAGATTCTACCGTATCTATGGTAATACCGTCATTCATCGGATAAGATACAGTCTTGTCACCCGAAATATATGTAATTATATTTGAACCCGTGTCAAACAATATTTCGTAATGAGTAAACTCTGTTGCTGACGGCGCCTTTACCGCATAATTATCTGCTGTCCCGGTAAAGCCAAAATCACTTGTCCAGTTTGAATCATACCCTTTAAAAACGCTCGTCGACTTTTCGTTACCATTTATTTTTACTCTGAGTTGCATATTGCTTTGAGAGTTACCCTTATTCGTTAATGCCATATCAAATGATATTTTAAATATATCTCCGTCACCCAACTGTGCGTTGGGGTTCATAATAAAGAGTGCCCCGTCACTATCTTTCTCTGTGTTGTGTGCGAATTTCAAGACGTCATCTGTTGTATCTTTGTCTTTAAACGGATTTTTTACAACTTGTACAGCATCGTTATCTGCTTCCTGGTTAACTTGGTTCGAACCCGAACCGTAGCTGCACCAACCTCCGCCGACCGCACCGTCAAAGGTCTGGGTCTGTGCGGATGTTACATTTTGAGGTGTGGGCGCAACAACTGTTTCTGCCATTGCCGCAGTTGAGAACAGCATAGCCGACGCTATAACACTTGAAATTATCTTTTTCATAATTAATACCTCCTATTTATAATCATATCTCCGTTAATCATATTTTTACGCTGAATTTTAATTACAGCATGATTTATTTTTACAATTCGGGTAATCAACCCTTTACCGCTCCGGCTGTAAGGTTATTCATAAAATACTTATTGCCGAACATATAAACTATTATTACCGGAACTGACGCAATTACCGATCCGGCAAGCATTATGTTCCAGTTTGCCGCCGCATTGCCCGAACTCTTAAGCGAGAACAGTGCCGATACAAGCGTACCCTTTGACGGATCCGACATTGTAAACAGCATAGGCATCATATAAGAGTTCCAAGTGCCCTGGAAACCAAGCATTGCAAGCGTTGCCACTATCGGTTTCAAAAGCGGCGCAATTATATGTATAAAAGTTCCGAAGAAGCTGCAGCCGTCTATAGCCGCAGCCTCGTCCATTTCTCTCGGAAGACCTGCTACAAACCCACGTACAAGATAAAAGTTAACAACATTTATGCCAAAGAAGCTTATAACTACCAGGCCCCACAATGAACCCATTAATCCGATGGAGGAAACTATATTCATTTGCGGAACAATTGTTGCACTTCCGAAATTAACAAACATCAGCACCGAGAATATTCCAAACCAAAGCTTTTGCCCTTTGAAATGTCCTCTTTCAAAGACGTATCCTCCCAAGCATGAATTAAGCACAGTTAAGATCACACTTATTACCGTATACCATGTACTGTTCCAAAATAATTTCGGTGCATTAAATTCACTTGACGCCGACCATATTGCTTTATAGTTATCCATGCTCCATGTTTTCGGTAAAAGCGACGCTCCGCCGGTCATAATCTCCATATTGGTTTTAAACGAACCGAGTATCATATACACTACCGGGAAAAACACAAATACCAGTGCGATTATTAACACAAGGTACATGATTGTCAGTAATATTCCTTTTCTTATCTTCATATGTACCTCCTCTTAATAATACTTTACAACTTTGCTTGAAAGCTTGCTGTAAATTAACGCCACGCCCGAATATACACATGCATTTATAATTGCCGCTGCACATCCCTCGCCTATATTTGCTGATGTCGACGCAAATCCGGGCACTATCTTTTTCAGCAGGAATGTTGTTGCAACCTCCGTCTGTCCGCCCGGAGCACCGTTTGTTAAGTTAAGAACAATATCGCCCGTCTGCAGCGAACCGTTTATCGCAAGCAGCAGGATTGTTGCCAATACCGGCGCAATCAGCGGAAGAGTTATTTTGAATAATGTAACAAAAGTTCCGGCGCCGTCAAGCTTTGCGCTTTCATAAACCTCCTCCGGAACATTTGCAAGAGCAACCATAAAGTATATGGTGTTGATACCGAAGGTCTGCCATACCGACGCTATGATAAGAATCATCAAAGCCGAACCCTTGTGTGCAAAGTAATCGATCGGTGCGCTGATCAAACCCAGCTTCTGAAGTATTGTGTTAATATATCCAGAATATGAAAACAAGTTTGTAAATACAAGACCGACTACCGTTACGCTTATGATTGTCGGGAAATACAATCCTACTCTCGCCGCCTTAAAACCGCGGTGCTTTTTACTTACAATAAGCGCCAGACAGAGTGCCAGCGGCAATTCAATAGGCAGTTTGCCGAGTGTGAATAAAAAGCTGTTTCCCAATGCAGTCCAGTAACCGGTACTCCTGGTGAAAATATTTACAAAGTTCTCAAGTCCGACAAACATCGTCTGACTGTCTACTCCCGTGTAATAATTGAATGATTTTGAAACCGCCCATATTATCGGATACAGAGTGAATACAAAGAAACCGATTATGGCAGGCGATATCATCACCGTACATTCTATATCATGTCTCGAGAAAAATCTTTTTTTCTTTGAGGCTTTTGCTTCTATACCTCTTGTGCTACTTTTCATTAAGTCATTCCACCTTTGTGTTATAATCAGGAATTATATAATCTTCAAGCTTCTTGTCGGGGTTCTTTTCAAACCAGTTCTTCATACCTACAACAGCGCCTTCGTTAAGCTCTTTAACAATCTCTTGCGCTGTCATTTTGCCTGTCCAGAAATCGTTGAGGAAGTATTCCTGAGGGGTCTTCTTTCCGCTATTTATTGTACCGGGTGTATGCCAGTTGTCATTATAGCCTATCTCCGACAATGCACCAAATTCTTTCCAGCCCTTCATATCAGTCTTCACCGTAGCTTTTTCTATAAGTCCGCTTTTTGCCGGAATTTCCATGCCCTCCTCATAAAGGGCAGTCATCATTTCATCACCGTGGAACCACTTGTAAATTTCCATTGCCGTTTCTGCGCCCAGCAAGTCAACCGCTTTCTTATTAATGCAAAGAACAGAATTTACCGACGCACTTGTTGCATATCTCTCGTTTTCATTCAAAGTCGGTATAGGCGCTACTCCCCAGTCACATACTGCCGGGAACTGCTCCGTGAGAACTGCGCAATCGTATGAAGCGCCTATTCTCATACCGATTTTACCCTGTGCAAACTGTGCACGTGCGGCGTCATCATCCATATTAAGTATACCGGGGAACATTGATCCGTCGTCCTGGATCCCCTTCCACATTTCCATTACCGGAATATGATGCGTATAATCGTACTTTCCCGTTTTCCAGTCATATGTACTGAAATTGCATGATGACTTTGCAACATTTGTAACCGCAACACCGTATATCCATGACGGCTTCAGCGGTACTATTGCGCCGAATTCCTGTTTGTCCGCATTCGTAAGCTTCTTTGCATACTCACGCATCTGTGCATATGTTTTCGGCGGCGTCGGTTCTCCGTTTTCGTCTACCAGACCTGCTGCTTTAAACATATCCTTGTTGTATATAAGACCTACTGTCGGCTTGCCGTAAGGCGCCTGATAAGTTTTGCCGTTTTCCTTTAAATTTACAAGCAGCTCGGGATCATATTCATCCAAAAATTCTTTACCGCCCGGCATATCTTCTATTGCAACAATCTTGCCTGTCTCCGCAAGCTGCCGTATATTTCCGCCTGCGCAAAATTCCGGTTCTTCGCCTGTCTCATATGCAAGGTCTATAGACTGAGCCATATCTCCCGACTTCACTTCATATACAACCTTTACGCCGAGTTCTTTTCCTCGTTTTGCATTGAACTCCTCCACCAAACGTGACACAACCGTCTTTGAGTGTGAATTACCCGTCCATATACGTACTGTCTTCAGGTCACTGTCCTCTTTTCCTTTGCCGCAGCCTGCAAGTGATGATACTGCCAGCACACCGGCAAGAACTGCACATAATTTTTTGATTTTCATTAAAAATCTGCTCCTTTCTCATATTAGGTTTATTTTTTTTGTATGGGTACTTTCCCCCATCTCTTTACCTGATTATATTCTATCATTCTTAGTCATTGTTGTAAACATACAATTTTGTAATGCGTTTTTTGTGAATATATGTATATTTTTGAAAGAAATTTACTTCCCGGCAGCAATACTGTCCGTATATTTGTTTTTAAATCTCCATTTTTATCAACCGACAAAAAATAACCTTCATTAAAGTACTGACCCCAAAAAGGCGAACAAAAAAACTACAGTTTACTGTAGTTTTTTTTGCCGCATTTAACTTTTAAGTTAGATTTAATTCTTGAATTATTGTAATATTCAATATACTCTATACTTTCAAACTCCTGCAAATACAACAGTTCTGTTTTTAAATGACTAAAGAAATTTTCACCCAAAGAATTATCAAAACAATTACCTTTCCTTGATATACTTTGTTTGTAAATATTTTTATATATTACAAAACAGTTAAATCCTTATTTTCTATTTCAAAGCCGGATACGCCCACATAAATCTGTTTTATATTATCATTTGTTTTGATAACATTTCCGCTGATTTCCGCATTAATTGCAATAATTTCATTATTTATATTTAAAACAGCGGCAGTTTTAAGCCAGGTGTAACAAGCTCTTATCCACGCATACCTGGAAAGTGAATTATCTTTGTGTTTGGGATAGCTATGAGCAATTTCATACTTGATTCCGATATCCTCACCAATGAGCTGTTTCAATCCGCATTTTGTTTCGCAATCACCTCCGCCTCTTATATAGTCTGCTTCATAGCAGCTGTACATTGAGCCGTCTTTTTGTGTTTTACAAAAATTAGTAATATACGAATTCCATGAGTCAAGCAGCATTGAATCATTTTTAGAAAGTATTCCCGCATGAAACAAAGCCTCACCTTTCCAGATTGTCCACGCATGACCGCAGCAGATTGCAGGTCCCTCACCGTCACCCTCCCATATGGTTTCCCACCATCTGAAAGATGAATTATTCATTTTTGCATCGGGAGAATAGATTGTCCATGCTCTATGCATATTCAGCACATCGTATGCAAATTCTTCATATTCCTTATTGCGCTCAATATATCTGCAATAATACAGCAAAGAAAGCGCCGTACACGAAATAGAGCCGTCCTCATATTCTTTTTCAAAAAGCTCGCTTTCCGTTCCCTCTGTCGGAAAGTCGTATTGCCGCATATATAAATGCAGCGCCATTTCTCCGGCAGTTTTCAAAAAAATCTTATATCGTGCGTCATTTTTTGCTTTTATACACAGTGTGGCATCTATAACCGGAATAATCAGCGCGCAAACGGTCGTATAGTCCTTTCCGTTATATACCATACCTTTTTTAATATAGTTATTTACCAGTTCCGAAAGAGTGGAAACCATATATTCGTAAATTTCTTCGCTTTTATACAGCCTATATGCTTCAAGTAATATCGACACACCGAAAAACTGTTCCTGAACTCTTGATGAATTATGTATATGATAAGCATCATAATGCTCGGTTTTATGCGGAACAATGGTTTTCCTCGGAATGTATTCACCTTTTCCCATTATTATATCAAGTTCTTTTCTGACTGTTTTATCATATTTTAAATTGCGGTTAAAATTCATATTGGCTGTCATTTCCCATAAAAAGCAGCCACCCTCACATAAATTATCATCCACGTGATACGGTTTTCTGATTGCGTCACAGCTTTTATTGAACAGTTCTGTCATATTTTTGCCATTCCAAAGAATACAGTCCGTTCCATTTTGAGAGCCCGAGACAGGTATGACAGTATGAAAACCGAATTCGGTCATTTTTATAATATCCGAATCCGATTTATAAGTTTTTCCCGACGGCGGAACTACTTTTAAGTAATCATATGTTCCGTATGTTCTGACCTCACCGTATCCGTCAAAACCGCCGTTTAATACAGGGCGGCATACAGGTAATTGGTAAACTTCTGAAATGATACCGAATGCTGCATCCAGACTCTGCGCCGTCCGTATATTTAACTCTATACTTTTTTTGCCGGAACCATTGTAGACCTTATCAAAGCTTGCCAAAAACTTTACCGCAAGGATATAATGCGCAAAGCATTGAGGAGAATAGTCTATTTTCCAGCCGTCACATTCGGTCTTTGCCGTTATAACCAAAAACTTCCCGCATGGACTTGTCATAATAAAAAACATATGCTTACCGTCCGATGATGTATACGGCGACGTAGGAAGAAGCTGCTCTTTAAAGCCGGAGCCGAGTCTTCCGATGAAATTCAGTTCAAAGGTTACTCCGAATTCCGAAATATCCTGATTATGCGTTGAGCTTGCAATGTTAATTCCGTCAGCTGCAATCGAAATTTCGGTTGTAATATCATTTGCGCTGTCACATGACACGATTGTATTATCTGTCTGCTTCATGATGTCATAAACGGCATTTCTGTCACTGTAGGGATTAAAATTTTCATGTGCCCGTTCCTTAATATTATCACCGGAATAAGTAAAGCATACTGCACCGCTCTTTCCGTTACGAAATGCTAAATTCATATTATCCCCAAAATCCTTGCTGTAAAAATCAGAAATTATTCCATCATTTACACCTATTTTATATTTATCATTCTTAATTGTTGTATACATAAATTCTTCCCCTTAAAATTATTTTTTCCGCATCATAGCTGTCCATAATTATAACACCGCTCAGCGTATCTCAACCATTATTTGTAATCTCACGCAATACCTCCATATTATCATTTTCCCTCATAAAGATCATTGCCGTACACATTGACACTTTCCTTTGCGTGCCTGAAAGCACAAATCACATATTTTTTTATTCAGAGTGAAATTATGTTTCCTCCTTTCTTTTTGGCATGAAAAAGCACCCCTCTTTTCCTTGAACATTTTAATTATATCATAGCGATTATTTTATATCCGGTTTTAGGGGTGCATTGTATAAAGAAGGTTATTTTCTTTTTTTAATATCATGTTCGGTAATCAGCTGCAATATATTCAGTGCATTAAGATCCTTTACCATATCCCTTGAATTGCTGTAGCCGAGTTTCTTCATTATCCTCGTTATCGCAGTATGCACCGACACAAGCTCCACACACCGTATATCGGCTATCTCACGCCGTGTCTTGCCCATACAGAAATACCTCAATGTTTCTATTTCCGTAGGCGAAAGATTACACATCATATTCACAAGATACATAAGGCTTGTTTTTTCTCTTTTCATCTTGACAAATTCGCTGACTATCTTTTGAGCTATATTGTGGTTTAGAGTAACATCTTTATTATACGCATTTATTATAGCGTCAAACAGCTCGTTCTGCGGTACGCTTTTTAAGATATAATCAACCGCCCCTGCCTCAAAGGCTTCAAATATCAATTTATCATCATCGTGAATGGTAAGTATAATTATACTTACACCCGGCAGACGCTCCAATATTGCCTTTGTCGCTTCTATTCCCGCTTTTTCACTTTCCATTTGTATATCCATAAGTATAATATCGGGTTTTGTTTTCAATGCCAGTTCTTTTATCTGTGCTCCGCTTTTTGCAGACGCAACAACTTCCATATCACTGCGTGACGATATTAACTCAACAAAATGCTTGTTGATAGACTCCATGTCCTCACATACCGCAACTCTTATCTTTGCCATTGTACCTTATCCCCCTCACTCTTTATTTGACAAATTGACCTTTCAGCCAAAGGCAAAAGTATCTCAAACTCTGTAAACTTGCCGTATTTACTTCGGAATAAGATTTGTCCGCCAATGGAGTTTATGACATTAAGCACAAAAGACAAACCCACTCCCCAATTCTGAGCCGTTTTCTTTGTGGAAAACAGCGGAGTAAATATTCTCTTGTAATCCCTTTTCATTATTCCGCATCCGTTATCACGCAGATACATACACAGCCAACCGCTTTCAGTCAGAACACGTATATCTATTCTGCCGTTGTCTTCCCCTTTTCGGGATATTGCGTCAACCGCATTCTTTAACAGATTTATCAGCGCTTCCTCAATAAGCATACTGTCCGCACTTACATAGATACTGTCATTCTCATAATCCCTGGTTACTGTTATATCCGGCGGTATCTTTGATTCGGCAATTGCATTATCAATGCAGTCTATAAGGTTTACATCTTCTATTATCTCCGTCTGTGTATTATACAGATTTAATATATACGTAAGTCTGTTCAGCCCATTCTTTATCTGTTCCTGTATTGCTTTAACATCTTCCGCAACCTCCGGTGTCAATTTCTTCTGCTCCATACTCTTTCCGATAAAATCTATGGACAATAATATGTTTTTGCAGGTATGGAACACCGAACGGGTGTCTTGAAACGGAATTTTCGTCTTCTTGGGTGATTTGTGTTTGTATTTCTTCCTTAAGTCAATTTTGTCAAACACCCTGCTCTTTGCCGCAAATATTGCCAACAATAATATTATTACCGTCAATATCGCAAGCCACATAAAGTCCGTATGTGCTTTTATAGATCGTATCGCTGACGAAAAACGCAGGTAATTCGGTGCATACGTCAGCACAATCTTATGCGGCACATACTGCATAAATACAAATACTCCGAAAAAATCTATCGTTAATAAGTAAAGACTTCTTATTGCAAGCTGTTTTTTCAAATATGTTATTTTCGCTTTGAATATATTCACGCCCAATACCGTAAACGGTAATATTATGTATGCTATGAGTATTATTACATTGTATGCATTTATCAGATACGACATTGCCAAGTACAAATTTGACATATTCATATGTATCTTTAAATAAAACTGCATATTGACATAATGATTATTTATTAATGCAAACACTACTATCGGTACTGACAAAAGAGTTGCCACGATTTTCTTTGCTGTTCCCCTTTTCATCTCATGCAAAGCAACCAGCATTGACATTGCCATATATCCCGCAAGTGTATATGTAAACACGTCAAATATTGTGTAATAGTTTATCTTAATACCGCTTACAAAAAAATGAAGCGACCGTTCCCAGTTGTACAGCGCACTGTAGTCATATAGCTTCACATATAAAAATAACGTGA
>ERZ808246.2462-NODE-2462-length-11625-cov-7.252463_pt1 | contig 11625 bp, 10 predicted proteins | sample MGYA00521083_ERZ808246 | MGnify/ENA primary metagenome ERZ808246 (study PRJEB31516, sample SAMN03275577) | gut metagenome | biome: mammalia-associated habitat; material: feces | host: Papio cynocephalus | place: Kenya | collected 2012-07-07 ...
GAGCAGCTGACTACGGATCAGCAGGTCGCAGGTTCGAATCCTGTCTCGCGCACCCGGTACCCCGTTGCAGTGCAGCGGGGTTTTCTTGTATGTGCGGACGATTGCCTTGCATCGACGCGAATCGGCGGTCCGCGAGCTGATACACGGGTGTCTCATGGCTGATGCTCAGGGCATAAGTCGTTCATAATCGTTCGCTAGTGTGTATGAGGAAATACACGACAACCATGCTCCCGGCACCGGGCGGCATGGTGGTAAGGAGAGCCGATGGCCGAGACACAAGCGCGCACACCGAATAGATTCTGGATGGGGGTGAGGCGAGTCGCCGAATCGGACCGACTCTCCGGTCTGATCATGCTGGGCTTCGCGCTTGCGGGCCTGATTCTGGCGAATCTGCCGGCCACCGCGCATCTGTTCGAAACGATCGCGGAGACGCATATCGCCATTCCGCGTACGAACATCGATCTTCCCATCGGCCATTGGGCCCAGGATGGTCTGCTGACGGTGTTCTTCCTTGTGGTGGGTCTTGATCTGAAGCAGGAGCTCACCACCGGCTCGCTCGCCAATCCCAAGGCGGCCGCGGTGCCCATGCTGTGCGCCGTGGGAGGCATGATGGTGCCTCCGGTGCTGTTCCTCGCGGTGACGGCCCTGTTCGCGCGTTTCGCTCCTCCAGGACCCGGACTCGAGACCATCGCCTCCGGTGAGGTGTACTCCTATTCGGCCATCGCCCACGGGTGGGCGGTCCCGACGGCCACGGATATCGCGTTTTCCCTGGCTGTGCTCGCATTGTTCGCCAAGGCTCTGCCCGGTTCGATCCGCGCGTTCCTCATGACCCTGGCCACCGTGGACGACCTGCTCGCCATCGTGCTCATCGCCCTGTTCTTCTCCTCCCTGAACGCCTGGTACTGGTTCATCGGCATCGCCGTGTGCGCCGCAGCATGGGCCTTCCTCGTGCGCAGAAAACGCGTCCCATGGGTCGTGGCCGGCATCGTGGGCATCCTCGCATGGGTGATGATGTTCGAAGCCGGCGTGCACCCCACTCTGGCCGGCGTGCTGGTGGGCCTGCTCACCCCGTCGCGCGAGATCTACGGCGAGAAGACGCCGCGCGCCGCACGCTATCATGACAAGCTGCAGCCGCTGTCCGCGCTCGTCGCGCTGCCGATCTTCGCCCTGTTCGCCACGGGCGTGCACTTCGAATCGCTTACCCTCGCGCTGGTTGTCTCGCCCGTGGTGGTGGGCATCATCGTCGCATTGGTGGTCGGCAAGCCTGTGGGCATCATGCTCGTCGCCTGGCTGAGCACCCATGTGGGCGGGTTGAAGATGCCGAAGGGTCTGCGCGTGCGCGACCTCTTCCCGGCGGCCTGCGCCTGCGGCATCGGCTTCACCGTATCGTTCCTGATCGCATCGCTGGCATACAAGAATCCCGAGCTTTCCGCCGAGGCGCGATTCGGTGTGCTGCTCGCGTCCCTGATCGCGGCAGCCATCTCCGGCGTGCTGCTCAGCCGTCAGTCGAAGCGTTACGCCGCACTGAACGCCGCCAAGGAAGCGGCCGGCGAATCCGACAACGAAACCGAGATCGAGGAACATGCCGTGCTGGAAGACGGTACGCAAAGCGTGAGCGTGAAGGCGTTCAGTTCCGAATGGCTCGCCTCGATGAGGGCCCGCAGGCAGGAACGCCAATCCAGGAAAGACAAGTAGCATATGAACAACAACAAGCCGTTCGACCGCACCTATCGCCGTGGATCGGAGATTCTGCGCGGCAAGCTCATCCCCAAGGACAGCTCCACCGCAACGTTGCTGAAAGCGGAACAGTCGTCCGACTGGCTGCATATGGATCCTTGGCGGGTGCTGCGCATCCAATCCGAATTCGTGGACGGATTCGACGCGCTCGCCGATCTGGGACCGGCCGTCAGCATCTTCGGATCCGCACGCGTGAAGGAGGACAGCCCCTATTATCGCGCCGCCGAGCGCATGGGCCAGCTGATCGCCGAGCAGAGGATCGCCGTGATCACCGGCGGCGGTCCGGGCATTATGGAGGCCGGCAACCGCGGCGCCGCGCTGGCCGGCGGAACATCCGTGGGACTGGGTATCGAACTGCCTCACGAGCAGGGCATCAACGATTACGTGAACCTTGGCATGACGTTCAGGTACTTCTTCGTGCGCAAGACCATGTTCGTCAAGTATTCGTCGGGCATCATCGTATGCCCCGGAGGCTTCGGCACCCTTGACGAGACCTTCGAGATCCTGACGTTGGTGCAGACCCACAAGGTGGACAGGAAACCGGTGGTACTGTTCGGATGCGAATACTGGCAGGGGCTGTTCGACTGGCTGAACGGCCCGGTGAAGGGCAACGGCATGATCTCCGGCGTGGACCCGCAGCTGGTCACCATCACCGACGACCCGGAGGAAGCGGTCAGCGTGGCGACCGGTACCATCGGCAAATAGAACGCCGCGACCATATGCTTCGGGCCCCGAACAGAACGTTCTGTTCGGGGCCCGAAGCATATCCGGCTTGCCGGTGCCGGTGCATCGGCGCTTGATCAGCGCTTGACAGCGATCAGCAGACCGGTGCCCGTGGCCGTCAGCGCGGTATCGAAGCCTTCATCCGATTCCACGGTTTCCAGCAACTCCCGCATGGCCGTGGCCTTGGGGGAGCGGTCGGCGGGGTTGATCACGCCGCCGTTGGCATCGTCATGCTCCAAGGCGAGCATGTCCGTGAACACGATCGTGCCATGGGGGCGCAGCAGCCTGGACGCCTGCTCGAAGCTCGCGGCGTAGTTGCTGGCGTCACCGGCCACGACGATCAGATCGTACACGTTGGCGTTCAGACGAGGCAGGAACGTGCCCGCCGTGGCGTTCACCGCACGCAGTGTGGTGTCGGTCTTGTCCTGAATGCGGTCGAACGACCTGCGGATCAGCGCGATGCCCTCCGCGGAGGAATCCACGGCTGTCAGCTGGCCCTCGCCATCCAGACCGCGAACCAGCTCCAACGTCTCCACCAGCGATCTGGTACCCACGGCGATAACCGACTTGGCGCTCGTCAGCCTCACCAGCAGTGCGAGCAGCGCGGCCTGCATGGCCGAGCCCTGCGGCATGCCGGCCTCCTGAGCCTTGACCCGCAGCTCATTGAGATCGGCGGACTGGCGTGCCGCGGCATGCTCCTCCACATAATCCCACGCCTTCGCCAGATTCTCATATGTGGTGTGATTCATCATCATCTCCTTCGACTCTTCCGGCCGTGTGCGCGACTAGCGTTCCCGGACCTTGGCCACGATCTGCCACATCTCCTCGCCGACATCGATGCCACGCGGGCACTGGCGGGAGCAGGCGCGCACCGACTGGCATGCGGCCACGCCATCCGCGGTGTCGATGGCATCCATGCGTTCGGCGGCCTTGGTGTCGCGCGAATCGTTGATGAAACGGCTCGACCAGATCAGCGCCGCAGGGCCGATGAACGCATCGCCGCCGGCGAACACCGGGCACGCACCCTCGCACACGCCGCAGGCGATGCAGTTGGTCAGGCGCTCGTAGCGCGCAAGCTGATCGGGGTTCTGGAGGTATTCGAACACATCGACCTTGCCATCCTTCGTGGTGGCCAGAACGCCGTCGGCCTGCAAGGCGGGCTTGAGCTTCTTCAGCTGGTCGAGCATCGGGTCGATGTCCGCGATGAGATCGCGTTGGACGGGGAATCCGGGGAGCGCGGCGAGCTCGATGACGCCGAGACTGGAACCATCAACGCCGTTCGCGTCGTCCGGGGACGGCGCTTCGCTTGGAACAGACGCACCCTCGGTATGACGGAACCCCTCGTCATCCGTCTGAACGGCGGTGTTGGCCGGCTTGGCCCAATCCTTCACCGTGGCCGTGCACAGCAAGGTGGGCGTGCCGTTGATGGCCACCGCATCCGAGCCGCACATGCCATGACCGCAGGAGTAGCGGAACGCCAGCGTGGGATCCACGGTGCGCTTGATGGTCAGCAGGCAGTCGAGAACGGTGTCTTCCGGACGCGCCTCGATCACATAATCCTGCGTCCACTGCTTGCCGCGCGGACGCCTGCGCGCCGGAGCTTCGGGCGATGAGCCGAAAGGCGAGCTTTTCCGGGCGAACGGGCTGCCGCCCCTATCGCGATTGCGCTCCGGGCGCGGAGCGAATCGATTCACTCGCAATGTCACCGTGGTGTTCGTCATGCGCGTGCCTCCTGTTCATAAAATCCAGCAAGATATTGTGCCATAAGGCATCGCCCGGTCTGGGGCGTGATGGTCGTCGTTCCGAATCTCATGCGGGGCATCAGTATTCGCGCTTCTTCGGAGGCATGTCGACGATGTGCACGGGCTGCCAGGAGACCTCGTGCGCGGCATCCGTCATGGAATGCGCCAGGAAATGCTCGTCGTCGCGCTCCGGGAAATCGGTGCGCTTGAGCGAGCCGCGTGACTCGTGGCGCGCATCGGAGGCGGTGAGCACCGCCTGGGCGAGCGTGATGAGATGACGCACCTCCCAGATGGCCGTGACCTCCTGATTGAACGTGGCGGCCTTGTCATGCGCGGCAAGCGCTTGGGCGCGAGGGGCCAGATCGCCGCCGATCGTGTCGAGGGCCGTGGCGAGGGACCGCGCATCGCAACGCACCGCGGCGGCACGCTCCATAACCGACCCCAAGTCGGCCATCAGCTGATAGGGGTTGCTGCCGGGCGTCTCATCCGGATTGCCGGCGAGCAGGGTGTCAAGCTCGCTCTGGCGTGCGGCGCGTGCGGCCTCCGTGGCCTCCTCCAAAGCGGGATCGACGGCATCGGCCTCGCCGGACGCCTGCAGCGCGGCAATGCGCGCCGCGAGGGAGCGACCGGCACGCGTGCCGAACAGGCAGGCGTCAAGCAAGGAGTTGCCGCCCAGGCGGTTCGCGCCATGCACGGACACGCAGGAGCATTCGCCCGCCGCATACAGGCCTTCCACGATATGGCGCTCGCCGTTCCGCCAGCGGTACACTTCGCCGTCGGTGGTGATGGGGATGCCGCCCATGGTGTAGTGGGCGGTGGGCTTGACGGGCACGAACTCGCGCGTGGGATCGATGTTCGCATACTTGCGGATGGTCTCGGTGACCTGGGGGAGGGCCTGCTCCATATGCTCAGGGTCGATGCCGGTCATGTCGAGCCACACGCAGTCCTTCGGACCATCGGGGTCCTTCGGATCGGCGACGCCCCGGCCGGCGTCGATTTCGGCCATGATGGAACGGCTCACCACGTCTCGGGCGGCCAGATCGGCGTGGCCCGGCGCATAGCGCTCCATGAAGGCCTCGCCCTCGGCGTTGCGCAGGACACCGCCCTCGGCGCGGGACGCCTCGGACAGCAGAATGCCGGTATGGGCCAGGCCGGTGGGGTGGAACTGCACGAATTCGCAATCCTCGAGCTGCAGACCCGCGGCAAGCGCGAGCGCCATGCCGTCGCCGGTAAGGTCCCAGGAGTTGGAGGTGGTGTGGAACAGGCGTCCGGCGCCGCCGGTGGCGAAGAGCACGTTGCGTGCGTTGACGGCGTGGGTTTTGCCGGTGTGGGTGTCGAAGGCGACGACGCCGGCGGCCTGGGTGCGCTCTTCGTTGAGGACCAGGTCGGTGACGTACCATTCCTCGGCGAATTCGACGCCGTTGGCGACGCACTGCTGCCAGAGGGTGTGCAGGATCTGGTGGCCGATGCGGTCGGCGGCGTAGGCGGCGCGGCGGACTGGTTTGCCGCCGAAGTCGCTGGTGTGGCCGCCGAAGCGGCGTTGCGCGATGTGGCCGTCCGCGGTGCGGGAGAACGTCACGCCTTGGCGTTCCAGGTTGATGACGGTTTCCGGGGCGTATTCGGCGAGCAGTTTGGCCGCGTCCTGGTCGACAAGCCAGTCGCCGCCCTTGACGGTGTCGTAGTAGTGCCAGTGCCAGTCGTCGTGTTCCACGTTGCCCAGTGCGGCGGCGATGCCGCCTTCGGCGGAGCCGGTGTGCGAGCGCAGGGGCTGGAGTTTGGAGATCACGAGGATCTTCGGTTCCTGCCCGTTGGCTTTCATTTCCTTGATCGCGTCGGATCGGAGCAATCCCAGTGCCGCGGACAGGCCGGCCGCTCCGGCGCCGACGATGACCGCATCATATATATCTTCCAAGTGCTTCGGACTCATACTTGTTATTGTCACACAAGGGGTGACTTGTCTCGTATGCTGGGCGCGGGGTGATGTGCGGCTGTGTGCCGCAAGGTCTGCGGTCGGGGACTGGGTGGCGGTGGATGGGTGGTCGTTGCGGGGCATAATGGTGGTATGGCCGAAGAAGAGTCGTTCAATGAGCGTGTGTATGCGGTGGTGCGTGGGATTCCGCGGGGCATGGTCGCCACGTATGGGCAGGTGGCGGCGCTGGTCGGGGCGCCGCGTTGTGCGAGGCTGGTGGGGTATGCGTTGCATGCCAATCCACGGCAGGGCGTGATCCCGTGCCATCGTGTGGTGTTCCGCGACGGTTCGCTGGCACCCGGTTTCGCGTTCGGCGGTCCTGATGCGCAGCGTGGGTTGTTGGAGGCCGAGGGGGTGGTGTTCGTCCCGCCGAAGCCGAACGGCAATGCCGGCGATGGTGGTTGGCGGGTCGATCTTGAACGCTGCCAGTGGAAGGCGTAGGGGCGGTCTACTGTCGTTTCGCCAGTGTGGCGACGCCGTCGTAGCGGATCATTCCCAGCGTCTCCAGCGCGCCGATGTCGGCCATCACCTGGGCGATGCCGGTCATGCCCGTGTCTTTCGCCGTTTTGGATGCCGCCGTGTTGATGACCGCCAGCAGCGCGTCCGGTGTGGCGCGTATACGCCGGCGGTTGCATGAGCGGATCGCTCGGATCAGGCTGCGTTGCGAGTCGGTCAGATCCGTTCCTTCCGTCTTGACGGTGCCGGCGGATTCGGAAAGGGCCGGTGACGCGGACGCTTCGTGCAGGGTCTGTGGCTCGTGTGGCGCATGGCAGAATTCGCCGATGCCGGTCATGCTGGTGAGGATGATCGACTCGTTGCGTGCGATGAGCCGATTGCACCCGGCGTTATGCGGCACTGTGATATCTCCCGGCACGGCCAGCACCACACGGTTGAGATCGTTGCCCCAGCCCGCGGTGTTCAACGCTCCCGACCGCACGCGCGCCTGGGCCACCACCACGGTGGATGCCAATGCGGCTATGATGCGGTTGCGCAGCAGGAACCGCCTCGCCTCGGGAATGGTGTCCGGGCACATCTCGCTGACCAGCGCGCCGCCGTTCGCCCGGATGGCCTCGAACAGGCGCAGATTCGAGGAAGGGCCGATATGGTTCAGCCCTCCGGCGAACACCGCCACGGTCCTGCCGGCCGCGTCGAGCCCACGCTGGCGCACCGCGTCGAGCGCGCCCCAATGCGCCGCGGCATCCGCGCCCAGCGCGCCGCCGGACACGACCAGATGCCCGTCTGCCGCCGCGCGCATCGCCACCTCGCGGGCCACACTGCGCCCGTAATCGGTCACGCCGCGCGAACCGACCACCGCCACCGGCGACTGGCAGCTCGTCAACGCATCCATGCTGCCCACACCCCACAGGCACAGGGGAGCGGCCCAATCCTTATGCGTCGACAGATCCTCCAACTGCACCGGCCATGCGGCATCCCGAGGACCGATAAGCCACTGCGTGCCGTCCATGGTGAACCAGCCCTCCAACCCATGCCAGTCCAACGACGGCAGGCATCGCAGGCGCGCATGCCATCCCGCCACGGAACGGCGGAACACCTGCAACGCCCGATTACCCGGCTTGCGCCCCCAGCGGGAAAGCCCGGTGAGGAACACGCCCTCAAGCTCGCGCATCGCGGCATCATGGCCCGCGGCCTCCGGGCGGGATTCGATGACCAGCCGCAACGTCTCGGCCGCGCCCCGAGCGCCCTTGATCGTCGCATACATCAACGCATCGGCACCGTCAAGACAGAACGTCAGCACGGCACGCGCCAGCGTATCCTCCGGCACCCGCCCTCCCGCGGACGGCCTCGCCGACGGTTCGATCATGGTGTTCACAGCGACTCCTTACCCCGTAACCTCATATGACTTGATGCGCGCAACCGCATGGTTCCCCGAACCATCACAGATGCGTGCGCAGCGCGATGCCCTGCATGACCTCGTCGCGCCCCGGACTGACCAGCCCCTTGAGATCGGCAAGCGTCCACGCCAGACGCATGGCCCTATCGGCACCACGCAGGCTCAGCCGCTGCGACTCCAACGCCTGATTGACGGGCTCGAGCGCGGCGGGGGACAGATGCTCGCGCATCCACGTGCCCGAAGCCTGCGCATTGCATGTCCAGCCCATATCGGAGAAGCGTTCCCGAGCCGTATCACGCGCCGCGACCACCCGGGCCCGGATCTCGGCGCTGCCCGGTCGGGGCTCGAACGCCTCCTCGCCAAGAGCGATGCGGGAGACCGGCGGCACCTCGACCTGGATGTCGATACGGTCGAGAATCGGGCCGGAAAGCCTGGCGAAATACCGTTGCCGCTCGCGTTGCGTGCATGTGCAGCGCTCGCCGGTGCCATACGACATGCCGCATGGGCAGGGATTCGCGGCCATGATCAGCTGGAACGCGGCCGGATAGTAGGCCGTTCCTTTGGAACGCGACACCGCCACGTACCCGGATTCCAACGGCTCGCGCAAGGTCTGCAGCGACCGCGCGGAGAATTCGGGGGCCTCGTCCATGAACAGCACGCCGCGATGCGCCTTCGTGATCGCGCCCGGCACGGCCACGCCCGACCCGCCTCCCACAAGCGCCGCGGTGGACGACGTGTGGTGCGGCGCCTCGAACGGGGGCACGTCGCTGATGCCGTAGGCGGGCAGCGTGCCGCACAATGAACGGACTGTGGCCACCTCAAGCTGCTCGGATTCCGACAGCGGGCACATGATGCCCGGCATGCGCGAGGCGAGCATCGTCTTGCCCGAACCGGGAGGGCCGGTCATGAGCAGATGGTGCCCGCCGGCCGCCGCGACCTCCATGGCCCATTTCGCATACTCCTGGCCGACCACCTCGGCCATGTCGCCGGCGACCGGGGCGACGAGCTGGCCCGCGCCCTCGCCGGAAGCGTCGCGCATGGGGCTCTCCTCCGGCAGACGGTAGCTGGCCTCGCCGCCCATCATCTCGATGAGCTCGCCCACATGGCGCACCCCGCGCATATCCAGCCCCTCGATCAGCTCGGCCTCGGCCATATTCGCCTGCGGCACGATCACCCGTTCGACGCCCTGCTCGCGGGCATGCAGCAGAATCGGCAGCAGCCCGTTCACCGGAAGCACCGTGCCGTCGAGATTCACCTCGCCGACCACCACCGTGGACAGCAGGCTTTCGGAGGGTATCGTCCCGGCGGCACCCAATACCGCCGCCGCGATCGCCAGATCGTAGGACGAGCCGCGCTTCGGCATCGACGCGGGGGAGAGATTCACCGTCACCCGCGTCTGCGGCCATGAGAATCCGCTCGCCTGGCATGCGGACTTCACCCGTTCGCGCGCCTCCGACAGCGAGGTGTCGGGCAGGCCGATGATGGAGAAGTAGGGGAGACCGGGGCTGATGAACGCCTGCATCGTGACGGTGAACGCCTTCAGGCCGACGAGTCCCACGGACAATGCGCCGCCGATCGCCATCAGAACGCCCCCGGAATACGGTGCACGCCGACCCGGCCGTCGTGCACGCTCACCGTGACCACGTCGAAGCGCATGCCGTCGTGCCTCAGCCTGTGGCCGTCCTTCTCCAGCCATTGCAATGCCGCGCGCCGCAGATTCATCTGCTTGGCCGTCGTGACGGCCTCCTGCGGTGTGCCGAAGCGTGTGCCCCGCCGCGTCTTCACCTCGACGAACACGACGCGGCGTTCGGGGCTCAACGCGATGATGTCCAATTCGCCGTACCGGCAGCGCCAGTTGCGCGCGAGCACAAGCCAGCCCAGCCCCTCAAGCCAGGCCGCGGCATACGCTTCGCCGAGCTCGCCGACCTGGCGGCTGGAGACCGAAGTGCCGGCAAGGCGGGATTCGATGGCGCGCATCGCCTCGACGCGGGCCTGATCGGAAGAATAGGTTTGCTCAACAGTGTGGATATCGTTCATGCCACCACTGTGCCGGGGCGGCTTGGGCGCGGGCAATCCGTACGGGCATTGTGGACGGAACCCCAGGTGCCGGGCGTGTCGTGGATAGCGTGTGGACAACTCGCCGTTATCCACAATCGGCGAACGGTGAACGGTGAACGCGGGCACGCGGTTCGCGCGCCCTGGAACGCAAAAGGGCGGCGCGGCCTCCATACGTAAGGCCGCGCCGCCCTCGACGGCGTATGGGTTCAGCGACGCACCAGGCTCGTCAGCTCGCCCAGATTCAGTTCGAAGCTCACGCCGCGTTCGTCATGATGCGGCTGGTACTGTGTGCTCTCCATGGCATGGCGCACGAACTCGCCTGCGATGCGGGCGGATTCGGCCAGGGGCCTGCCGGCCATCACCGCGCCGCACAGCGCCGAGGCGAACGCGTCGCCCGTGCCGTGCGTCATGAACGGCAGCTTGCCATGCGCCAGTTCCTGCTTGCCGGCCGCGCCGGTGGCGGCGGACGCCACGTAGTTGCGGATCATGCCGTCGCCGCGGTCGATGCCTTTGAGCACCACATGCTTCGCGCCCAAGGCCAGCAGCGCATCGAGCATATCGCCCACCTGCGCGTCGTCGAGATCCTGTCCCGGGTATTCGCGGCCGGTGAGAATGGACGCCTCGGTCAGGTTCGGCATGAGCACGTCCGCGCCGTCGACCAGCGTGCCCATCGCCTCGCACAGTTCGGGGGTGTACGTGGGGTAGGTCTTGCCGGCGTCGCCCATCACCGGGTCGACCAGACGGAGCGCCTTCGGGTATTCGCGGTACAGGCGCTTGATGACCGCGACCTGCTCGGCCGAGCCGAGGAAACCGGAGTACACGCCGTCGAGCTCCACGTTCTCCTTGCGCCAGGCGTCCAGATAGCCGTCCAGGATCTCGGTCGTGTCGTGGAACGTGTACACGGCGTAGCGCGTATGCGCCGAGAACAGTGCCGTCGGCACCGGGCACACGTCGCACCCGGCTGCGGACAGGATCGGGATCGCGGCGGTCAGCGAGCACTTGCCGTAGCCACACATGTCGTGTACCGCGGCCACGCGCGGAATGTACTTCGGATCGCGGTCGAACAGGATCTCATCGCTTGCAGTCTCATCGTTCATGGCAAAACCTTTCTCTAGGAGCATCTGCCCCTCGGTTTACTGATGACACTTGACTACCCGCTTCCCTCAGGGCGGACGAATCCGCAAGGCGTGGGCGCCGCGGCATCGCCGTCCCGCCGGCGGCTCGGCGTGTCGCGGTTTTCCGGGCATTGTTTTCACGTGCCGCCGGGGTCTGTGACATCAATGATTCCAACGGTTGATAAAGGGGTATAGGCAAGTGCGATAACGCTCGGCTTGCGCCACGCTTGCCGGCCGGCCTATTGTCACTACCAACACCCGATCGACCGCCCCGCACGGCAGGACGGACGGTCGGAACAAGACAGACATCGAACCACTTCCCCCAAAGGAGCCACACCATGGCAGAGAAGAACAAGAACTACCGCTTCGAGACACTGCAGCTGCACGTCGGCCAGGAGCAGGCCGACCCGGCCACCGATTCCCGCGCGG
>ERZ808246.2463-NODE-2463-length-11618-cov-2.962466_pt1 | contig 11618 bp, 9 predicted proteins | sample MGYA00521083_ERZ808246 | MGnify/ENA primary metagenome ERZ808246 (study PRJEB31516, sample SAMN03275577) | gut metagenome | biome: mammalia-associated habitat; material: feces | host: Papio cynocephalus | place: Kenya | collected 2012-07-07 ...
GCACCATCCCAAGCTGGAAAAGCCAAACTTTCATTACTGTCGGCAATGCTTATTTTCGGTACTATCGGACTCTTTGTCCGTTATATTCCCCTGCCTTCTTCACTCATTGCTCTTTCCCGCGGCTGCATCGGGACGCTGTTTATTCTTTTATTTCTTGCCGTAAAACGAATGCCTATCTCTTGGCCCGCTGTCCGTCAAAATATCGTGTATTTAATTCTTTGCGGTATCTTCATCGGCTTTAACTGGATTTTTCTTTTTGAAGCCTATCGGTACACGTCCGTCGCCATTGCTACGCTATGCTACTACATGGCGCCGATTATTGTCATCTTAGCTTCGCCCATCGTGCTGCATGAACGGCTGACACTGCGCAAGGCATGTTGTGTCGCATGCGCACTCATTGGCATGATATTGGTATCCGGCATCGGACAGCAGACAGAAACAGCCGATTTTACGGGGCTCTTTTTCGGTCTAGGAGCTGCCGTACTCTATGCTTCCATTATTATACTGAACAAGAAACTATCCCCCATCGCCGCGTATGACAAAACGTTGATGCAGCTGGGCATCGCTTCATTGGTTTTGCTTCCCTATGTGCTTGCAACAGAAGATGTCGCATCGGTTGTACTTCCGCCGTTAGGGCTGGTACTTCTTTTTATTCTTGGCATTATTCATACAGGCTTTGCCTACACCTTATATTTTGGTTCCTTATCTTTTTTGCGGGGACAGACGATTGCCTTGTTTAGTTATTTAGATCCTATTTTTGCAATTTTTCTTTCTGCTGTCATCCTGCACGAGCCATTGACCGGACCCGGCCTGCTAGGTGCCGTCTTAGTACTGGGGTCTACCTGTTTTAGTGAATGGAAAAGCTGACCAGTATGCAACATGTTAAATCGACACTGTATTCCAAAAGGAGGAATTTTTATGCCTGCTTACAAAATTATCGCCTGCGATATGGATGAAACCCTTCTCAGCAGTGATGCTTCTATTTGCCAGCGCAATATAGAGGCCATACAAAAAGCTGTCTCACAGGGCGTTAAATTTGTCCCCTGCACCGGACGGGGATTTCGCTCCGTAGAAGGAGTGTTAACGACACTGGGACTGCTCAACCAGGCTGACCAGTACGTCATTGGTTTTAACGGCGCCAGTATTACGGAAAACAAAGGGCATCGTTCCCTATTTTGGGATCCTATCCCTTTTGATTTAGCGGATACCCTTTACCAAAAAGGCGTCGCGTACGGCATGTGCATGCATATCTACACGCGCGACACCGTATATATCCGTGCCGTTACACCGGATGAAGAAGCCTTTTTACACGGCCGCATGGCCTATGTGCCGACCGATGCCGCAACGCTTGATTTTATCCGCGGCAAAGAAGAAGTCTGCAAACTTATCATCATGAATACAGACGACGCCGTACTGCAGGCCATTCATCAGGATATGCAGCCGCTATTGTCTGACATTACAGTCAGCTTTTCCAGCAACCGCTATATCGAGTTCATGCACAAAGGCGTCACCAAAGGCGTCGGCCTGCTGCAGTTAGCCCGTTTTCTGCACGTCCAGCCAGTCGAAACAATGGCGATTGGCGACAATATCAATGATATTGAAATGCTGAAAGCAGCCGGTCTCAGCATCGGCGTTCACAATCTAAATCCAGTCATCCGCACCTACTGCGATGTCGTCACCGACGCCACCAATAATGAAGGGGCTGTAGCCGAAGCGATTGAACGATTTGTCTTGCAATAAGTCCCGTATTATATGACACACGCTAATAAAAGAAACTGAATAGCCATACTGCAAACTATATGCTTCAAACTATATAGCAAAAAAGGTTGCGGCAAAATGAATGAAAAAATTCTCATTTTGCTGCAACCTTTTTTATATTACGAAAACATATTAGCGAATCACACGGCGTGACGGTCCAAGGATGCGAACGCTGTTTAATACAACTGCTAACGTTGCCGTATTATGGATAACAGCGGCCCACAGCGGGCTGATGCGTCCCAATGCGCCAAGAAGCATAGCTGCCGAGTTGATGACAATCGTCGCCGTAAAGTTTTGGTTAATAACTTTCATCGTACGGCGGCCAATCTGTAGGGCATCGCAAAGCTTGCTTGGATCTTCAGAGCGAATCGTAATCGCTGCCGATTCAGCGGCAATATCCGTTTTGTTGCCGCCCAAACTTACGCCGATGTCAGCAAATGCCAATGCCGGTGCGTCATTGATACCGTCACCGACCATCATGACGTTGCCTCGTTTCTGCAATTTCATGACATAGTTGGCTTTATCTTCCGGCAGAATTTCAGCATGATACGAGTCAATATCCATATCATGAGCTACTTCTGCTGCCATTGCTTTGGAATCGCCTGTCAGCATGACGACTTCGTCAATACCAATACGGCGCATTTGATTCAGCGTCTTTTTCATGGCCGGGCGGACCGGGTCTTCAATCGACAAGCAGCCTAAATATTTCTTATCTCTGGCTACATAGAGCAGATTTTTACCCCATGATTTATCGCTGATTTCAGGAATGCCTTCTACGTCTTCTTCCTGCATAAACCGGCGGCTGCCGACGAGCACGTCACCGCCCTGATAGGTTTCAAAATCAGGAACCGTCGCTTTCATGCCGCGAGCCACAATCGTTTCGGATGTTTCATGCGGCGGTGTTTCCCAGTCCTGTCCTTTGACATACTTTTGAATAGCTACAGCCAACGGATGGACCGAATGCATTTCTGCTGATGCTGCCAGCAGAATCATTTCTTTTTCTTCGACGCCTTTCGCCGTTTCAATATGGGCAATCTGCGGTACGCCCATCGTAATCGTACCGGTCTTATCCAAGACAACTGTATCAATGTCTGCCAAGTTTTCAATATAGTTGCCGCCCTTAATCAAAATGCCTTTGCGGGCTGCCATACCGATAGCCGCGGAAATAGCCGTTGCCGTCGATAATTTCAAGCCGCACGAGAAGTCAATAAACAGCAGGTTCAAAACACGCTGCCAATCTTTTGTCGCGCCATACACGATAGCGGCGCCAATGAAGGAAATCGGCACGAGCATATTGGCCATCTTATCGGCAAAGTTTTGTACAGGAGCCCGGCGTGTCTGGGCTTCTTCCACTAAGTGAATAATCTGGGCCAGCGAAGTATCGGCACCGACTTTTTCAACTTCAATAACCAAGTCACCGGCTTCAATGACACTGCCTGCATAGACGGATGAACCAGCCTGTTTAATCGCCGGATTCGATTCGCCCGTAATAGAAGCCTGATTGACAGCTGCATTGCCAGCCAATACGCGGCCGTCAACACAAATCTTTTCACCTAGATGAACGGCAATATGGTTGCCGACCTTCAGTGATTCCACAGGAACTTTCCGTTCGCGGCCGTTTTCGATAATCCATACATCGCGCTGATCCAATTTGAGCAGGCCGGAAATCTGGCGGCGCGCACGTTCAGCCGCATATTCTGTCAGCATTTCGGCGCCGTTGGACAATGCCAGCAACGTCAAGCTGGATTCCGGCTTACCTGCCAGTACAGATGCAGCTACAGCCGTTGCCGTCAATGTATCTGCATTAGCCTGATGGTCTTTGACCAAGCCCATCACGCCGTTGTAAATAAAGCGGCGGGCAATATACATAGTAAACAGACGGCGGAACAACAAAATGCTTCCGTAAAATTCCGGATTCGTCTTGCGCAAAATATTCATGGCAATAAAGCCGCCTACAGAAAGAATCGCTTCACGGCGGTATGCGGCTACATCCCAGTCTTTCTTTTCTTCCTTTTTCTTGCCGTATTTCGTTTCAAACGAACGAACCAGCATGCGGACAGCACGTAAATCCACCTGTCCGGCATAATAAAATGTTAACTTCTTTTCAGTTGTTGAAGCTGCCACAATACCCCGAATCTGCCGGAGTTTAACACCTAGAATAGGACGCATTCTCACTGGCAGGGTACTATGCAGTTCCATAGTGCAGCACGTATACATATTTATCGTCCACCTCTCATTAAGGACGCTGCCCACCACAACATTTGCGGACCTGACGGCCGTTGGTTGAGCATAATCATTTTACGCATGCCCCGGATAATAAAAATAAAGGACACGAGTGAGCGCAGATCCAATACATTCGCTGTTTTTTTAGAAATGATGCCGTTAAACAAATCCAGTGTTTCATACAGCGCATCCCTATATGCGGCCCGATTGCTGTTTTGCTGCATCATAAAGGCTTCGCGCTGTTCATTTTCTGCTTCTGTAAATACACGGCCGCGCAGGAAAATTTCCAGGGTATCCAATATTCCTTCATCGTCGGAACAAAGTAAAATACTGCCTGTTACCGCATTGACCTGCACGGTTTGTATGACTTTGAGACTTGCTATTTTGCTTTGCAGCATATCGGCTAATGCCCGATTTCCTACCAGCGCAGCCGCACGATAGCGGCGGCGTCCTTTGATGGCAGAAACGCAGACAAACGCCGGTACAGCCGGTTCGCCTATGGGAAGCTGTACTGGCATCTGGGGCTGTACCTTAGGCACTGCAGCGTCCTGATATGTACCAGCCGGTATATCATTCTTACAAAACATGCCGTGAATCGCCTTGCCAATAGACGCACCCAGCATGAATCCAGAAACATAAGACATGGTTATCCTCTCCTTTCTACGTGGCCCATAATATACTGTTCCACTCTCGCTAACTCCGTGTTCATCCGTAAAATATCAGGACGATACACGATCAGAATTGACCCGGTGACAACATTGATGTCCACTTTATCAATTTCTTTATAACTTGCAATATATGCATATACTTTGCGGCTCAATTCTGCATTACCAATCAGTTTTCGGCTGTGCAGGCGAATACGTCCTGGTATATATGACGAAATTTGCACGGCACGAATAATGAAATCCCACTTCGATACAGGTAGAAACACGATGTTACGCAGCCCTTTCTCTTGCCAGATGTTTAAAAAAGACCATTACCACAAGTGGCAACAGTCTTTTGTTGAGTCATGTACAATTATTTTGCTGCTTCCTGTGCTGCAATTAAGTCTTCTAATTCTTCTTTTTGACGCTGTAATTCAGCTAAAGGAACGTTAGCAGATACTGCGCCGGCAGCCGGCTGCTGCAATGCGAGAAGCTGCTGTTCTCTTTCGTTCAGCAGTTTGTAGCCAAATACACCTGCAACAACGCCAATACCTAAACCAATCCAAAAATCGCTATTCTGAAACATAAGGCACCTCTCCTTTTTGAATCCATAATATTGATACTTATTTACGTCTTTTATTATACAGGAAAAGAATACGTCTGTAAATATGTTTTTGACATCTTATATTATTTTCTTTGTAAAATAAGGCTCTATCTAATTATACATGCTGTAAAAACAAAAATGCACCCTATGATTCGCATAGGATGCATTAGACGTATATTTTCTTTTATGAAAAAGATTGTCTTTATTCAAACCAGCGGGATAAATCAAATTCTTCACCAATGCGTTCTTTGATATACCCTTGTGCCAAATATAAGCCCAGAAGAGATAATGTGGAAATACGCAGCATCGTGCTGTCCCAAATATCACCCAAGTCAGCCAAAACCGGTGAAATATCTTCCATAATATCCAACGCTTCTTCGCCTGTAAAGCTTGCCGGACGTTTTCTAGCCAGCCGCATAATCTGTTCCTGCATCGCACGATCTTGAATACCTGTCATGCGGAAAAAGCGAGTCATCATGCTTTCATCTACCATGGCTAATTTAATCAGCGGTGAATTAAACGACTGCACAATAAATTCTGCCGGCATCCGTTTGCCCCGCAGGGCTTTGCGCAGTTCTTCTTCTGTAAAACCGCGGTAGCGGAACAATAATGGATACGAGTCGGACAAGATTTCCGCAAAATGCGTTTCCTTGCTTTCAAACGCCGTGCAGCGCAAATAATCCAGCTGCTGGTAATACGGCCGTTCTGTCGGGAAGCCGTCCAAAAACGGTGCTACATATTTATCAATGTATTCGTTGAATGTTTCTTTATCGACATTGTGCGAATTGCGTGAATACAAAAAGAGCAGCAGCACAGCCAAAATTTTGTAATGTTCATTCGATAAATACGGCATAACTTTCAGCGCATCGATAGCAACCAAATGCCGTGTCGATACAGGCGAGCCCTGTACAATATCATCAAATGCCTGCAGAGCTAAGGCTTCTACGTGACTTTCCGGATGGGCTGCATAGGCTTTCTGCAGATTGAGCAGTGCTTCTTGTGCCAGCAGCGTAGACATTGCCTGCTGACGCTGGTCGTCATTGGTACAGCCAATCCGCTGAAATGCGGCAGCTGTAATATGTTCTGCCTGTTTTTTCAATGTCGGCGTTACCATGCCGAATTGATTCAGGAAATGGTCTGCACACTGCTGAAGCAGCGGTGACAAATCCGGCTGGGCTTCTTCCTGTTCGTTCCAAATCGAGCGGCGCTTGCCTGCCCCAGTCAGCGGTGCCGCTTTAGTTGCCGACAAGTCATTGCCCCACGGGCTCTGCTGCGTCAGCGGCACTTCCATTTCAGGCTGCTGGGAAGAAGCCTGCGGCCGTCTTGCTGTCTGACGGGGACGAATTGGCGGCATAACAGCCGTTTCTTCCGGTACCTCATGTTTGGGAACCGCTGTATCAATATGGATCGGTTCCATACGCTGGGTTTGTTCCAGCGAAGCTGCAACGGCAGCCATCTGCGCCTGTTTTTGTGCCGCTGCTTCCCGTTCTTTCTGCCGCAGCATAGCCGGGTCAATAATCTGCGTTTCATCCGATACATCTGCATGCGGTGTTTCTTTTACAGCTGCCGTTGGCGTCTGCGGTACAACCGTATCATCCGGCAGCGGACGGCCTGCTGCTTTCGCGTTTTCTGCCATGACAGCCTGCACAATATGTCTTCTGCGCGGTGTTTCTGCAGACTGCTGCGGCGCAGCATCCGTTTCTGCAGCACGCTGCTTCTTGGGCACTGCAGGTGCTTCTTCTCCATGCTGTGATGCCAAATCAGCCGCTACGACAGCAGCCATATCAGCCAGCTGCGGTTCCTCTGCTTCTGTTTGAGCCACTTCATCAGCCCATTGGGCCTGCTGCTGCCGTTTCATTTCTTCCTGCTGCCGCAGTGCCCGTTCCCGCTGGCTTCTAGCCCGCAGTGCCTGATCTTCGGCTATGTGCTGCGCTTCTACGGCTTTTTCTTCTTCAGCCCGGCGTGCCCGTTCCTTTTTAGCTTCTTCGGATTTGGCTTTATACGCTGCCGCTTCTTCCTTGTCCACTTTATCCATGGCAGCTAAAATTTCATCCCGTGACAGCACGCGTGTAATATCCAAGTTTTCCTGTTCATCCTGCGGAGCTTGGCGTTTTGCCGCTTGATACACGATTTTGCCATTGCGGCGCACTGCTTCTCCTTTGGTCGTGACAAAAGCCGTTTCTTCCGGGTGTTCCTGTCTTTCCCGTACAGTAACCGTAGAAATTTTAGGAAGCGGAGATGTATCTTCTTTAGCATACCGTTGCTGATGCGCTGTCCGCTGCGGTGCTTCCGGTTTATGCGCCTGCATTCTCCGGTGCGGCATCATCGTTCTCTTCTTTTCTACTGGTTTCTTTTCTTTTTTTACCTCTTCCTCGTGATTGCCGCCGGAATACAGCACATAACATACGACAAAAAAGACAATCACAATCCCCGCTATAATAGCGTATGGCAAAAAGTTAGTCATTTCGTTCTCTCCCCTATTCGTACTCTCTCAAAATTCTTTTGTATTCATTGTATCATACACCATGCCATTTGGCACTAATATATCAAATCGATTTTAACATTTTCTTGGCAATCCTGCGTTTATTTTCTATAATAGAACCATAGTCTAAAAAAGGAGGCAGGGTTCACTATCCCGCAGCAATTATGAAATTATGCAAAGCAATTATTTTTGATATGGACGGCACCGTTCTCGACACATTGGATGAATTGACGACCAGTCTCAATCATATTTTTCAGCTCCATCAGTTACCCCCAAAAACAGCCCAAGAAGTACGCTGCTGTCTTGGCTACGGATATGAAGGATTAATCGAGCGGGCCGCAGCAGATGCCCCGGCTGCGCAAAAAGCTGTGCTTACGGAAGAATTCAAATCGTATTACAGCAGCCACTGCCAAGGACATACGCATCCGTATACCGGTATATTGGACGTACTGTCCCAGCTGCGTCAAGCCGGATACCGTACGGCCATCGTATCCAACAAAGGTCAAGCAGCCGTTTCTGCGCTGCATGACGAATTTTTTAAAGATCTCGTCGATTTTTCAATGGGCGAATCGCCTGCCTATAAGAAAAAACCGGCTCCGGATATGGTCTGGGAAGCCCTCAAACGCTTGGGCTGTTCCAAAGAAGATGCTGTCTATGTCGGCGATTCAGAAGTCGACAAGCTGACAGCCGACCATGCCGGACTGACATCCGTTCTCGTATCCTGGGGCTTTCGCGATAAACCGTTTCTCGAAAGCCTGCACCCAGATTATCTGGTCGATTCCCGCCAAGAACTGGCTGATTTATTCTGTCATACCCATTAATTGCATACAGCGTAAAAACAAGGCAGTGATTCCCCACCGGTATCGCTGCCTTGTTTGGTATATAACCAAGTTACCGAATAACATCCTGCTGCACAGACGTAATGGCATCAGATGCTGTCTGATCCAGAAGAGGAGAATAACTAACTTTTCCCGCTGCCGTTATGCCGTGATTGGCTGTGCGAACGGCTTCTTCCGGTGCTGCATCTGCCTTTTGCCGTCTGCCCAGCTGACCGGACGTTTCTGCTGTTTCAACACGAACAATTCCGTCGCCCACACGTTTTATGACTTCTGTCCGTGCCGCTTCGCTAAGCGGACGGCGGACGGTGACGACAATTTGTTCATGCACGTAGTCAGGAACAGCGCCGATATAATTTTGCACACCGTCTGTATCCACAATGGCATTCACAGCCCGCGTCATCAGCTGCGTATAATCCAAACGGCTGAAATGAACCCGCCGGATAGATACGGCGTCAGGACGCGCTGTTTCCTCGGTTATTCGTTTCTGCAAATACTTGCTCGGATTTCCCTTCAGCCCCAATACCAGCATATCACCGTCCCAGTACAGCGTTCCCTGCTGGAAAAAGGCAGCCGTCGAACCGTATTCTGCGTTGATAATCTTGATAACCTGAGATTCTATTTGTACATGGGAAACATATTTTTTGTCCGAATGGAGCATTTGATATACGACAGCTGCTGCATCGGCCCGTGTTATCCCTTCTGCAGGGCGAAAACGATTATCTGCCGGCACCATGATATGCTTAGCATGCAGCGCTTCAACTGCCGGTTTGTATGCTGCCGAAATAAGATCTGCGTCGGCATACGGCTGTACGTTTGTTTCCGTCACATCTGCCATATGGCAGTACTGCAGGTACCGGTATATGACACCGGCAAATTCTTCCCGGCTGACAATCGTATCCGGCTTAAACGAACCATCGGCATACCCGGATAAAATTCCCTGGGCAGATACAGCCGCCATTGCGTCTGCTGCCTTGCCGGGCTTGACATCTGTAAATGAATAGGAAGATGCCGGCATACTTGCCGCTGCATCATAAATTAGCTGTGCTACATCACTGCGTGTCATAATTTGATTCGGCAGGAACTGATCTCCCGCAGCAAATGACAAGCAGTGTATATCATATAAATAATCGACAGCATCACGGTTTGGCAGCGTATTCAAATCGGTATACGGAGCTGCTGCCAACGTCGTAAAAGAAGCCCCCAAAATAGTAGCTGCTGCCATCAAAGCAGCCCATGTCTTATGTTTCATCGCCAAACTCCTTTATAAAGGATATTATTGAATTACAATCCGCAGCGCACTTCCCAGTGCTTTATTCAAATTGGCCTGCGTTTCCTTGGAAATAGAGCTTACCGTCAACACAACTTTTTCATTCAAATAATCTACGTCCGTATTGACTGCTGCATTGGTTGATTCCGTAGCCCGATATATCTTTTCGGCCTGGGCCATTAAGTTTTTATAATCATCATAACTGTATGTCGCAGACTGTACATATACAGCTTCTGCCGGAATATCCGTATCGGCTGCAATCGCCTGTTCCAATTTTTCTTTATTTTTCTTCGTTTTTACGCCAATGCGCAGTTTGTCGCCCTGCCAGTACATAATGCCGTCTTTCGCAAATTCTTTGACAGAACCATAGGTATCTTTAATATCCTTAAATACTTGGGATTCCAAAGACCCTTGCGTAGCGGCTGCTTCCTTGCTGGCTGCCGTATTGCCTGTAACTACGCGGTACAGTACATTGACAGCTTCGCCGCGGGTGACATATTTTTTCGGATTAAAGCGGTTGTACGCACCTGTCATATAGCCAGCAGCCCCCAACGTGCTGACAGCATCCTTAGCCCACGGGGAAATAGCAGCCCCGTCAGCATAGGAAACAGGCTGGCCGCCGACGTTGATACCTTTATAACTCATATAATTGTATACGATTACGGCAAATTCTTCACGCGTGATTTTCTGCTGCGGTTTAAACGTATTGTTGCTGTATCCCTGCATAATCTGTTTGTCTACGAGAGATGAAATAGCCCGTTCGGACCAGCGTCCTTTGACATCGGAAAAGGATGCCGTTTTGACGACAGCATCTTCGCCCAGCATATTGTTGATAATTGCGGCAATGCCTTCACGCGTAATATCGTCATTGGGACGGAACTGGCCGTTCGTGCCGCTGACATAATGATTATCGTAAAAATATTCAATAGCCGTTTTGCCCCAATATGAATCAATATCCTTCAGCGGAGTTGCTGCTGCAAAAGCCCCTGTGCTGATGCTGGCAGCTAATGCCGCTGCCGCTAAAATCGTAGTATATTTTTTCATTTGTATCTCTCCTATCTTCATACCCTATATCGTCATGTACTTAGTTATATTACTATTCATTACATATCTTTATTATTTTATCACACCCATAAAAAATAGGGAATAGGCCAGCAGCTCTATTCCCTCAACTCCCTAATATTCTTGAAAAATTTGCCGGATACGTTCTGTATCATGTGTCTGCAGCAATGCCAGCTGCAGTAAAATTTTGGCTTTTTGCGGTGTCAGTGTATCAGCACAAACCAGTGACGCATATTTGGGTACCGTGCTGACAATACCGCCCAGTGTTCTCGATGCCCGCACGACAATTGTTCCCTGGGCTTTTGCCTTTTGGACTGCTTCCCACACGGCATCCGGCATTTGGCCGTGGCCCAGCCCAGCCAAAATGATTCCCTGCGCATCTGCCGCTGCCGCAGACACCAGCGACGGTGCCATCCCTACATAGGCATATAAAATAGAAACGGACGGCAATGCAGCCGTACTGCAGGACAGGCGGGATGTATACGTATGACGGCGCAGCGGCGTTTGGTATACATGCGGGCGGCCATCCTGCATGAATCCCAAGCAGCCCATCTGGCGGCTTTTAAAGGTATCGACATGCGTCGTATCCGTTTTTTCCACAAACCGCGCGCTGTGGATGACGCCATTCATCACTACGACAACTCCATGTTTCCCCAGGGAAGGTTCTGCCGCTGCCTGTACCGCTTCCAGTAAATTAAGCGGCCCGTCAGCACTGACTGCCGTAGACGGGCGCATGGAG
>ERZ808246.2464-NODE-2464-length-11609-cov-6.215077_pt1 | contig 11609 bp, 17 predicted proteins | sample MGYA00521083_ERZ808246 | MGnify/ENA primary metagenome ERZ808246 (study PRJEB31516, sample SAMN03275577) | gut metagenome | biome: mammalia-associated habitat; material: feces | host: Papio cynocephalus | place: Kenya | collected 2012-07-07 ...
ATTTATATTCTATCATAGAAGGATTCTTTTTTACAGACTTTTTTTCACACTCTCGCAGATTTCAAGAGCTGTTTGAAATCTGCCTTTTTCACGTCATAGACTATTTTTAATACTCTAAACAACCTTTGTATATTGAGTCATATTTAAAGTTAGGAGTGGCAAATTGACAATTTTCACACAGTAATTGGCTTCTGCTTTGGTATAAGTGATTTTGATTCATATGATTGATTTCTTAATTTTGAAATGTCATCTGTAAAACAATGTCCTCAAATACAAATTCTTCTGCGATGTGTTTTATTTGTTCCATAGCAGAAATCCAAGCGAATTGGTCATTGGATTTGAGTTCTTCAGTGATACCTCTTTTGATAATCAATTCTTTAATCAGTCGGTCAACCATTTTCTTTGCCGCTGAGTCAATTTCTGAAAGATATGCAAGCCAAGTTCCGTCAAGCATCTTTGCAGTATAAAAACAAGGTCTGTCCTCTTTGATGAATTTTGCGTGCATCCTGCCATATTTCCCGATGCTGTAAATCTTGTTATCTGGAACAGTAAGGTTTGGAATGTAATAATCACCATTTCTCACATACTCAATTCTGTTTTCAGTAAATCTTTCTTTCATAGCGTAATCGCCCTCCTTCAAATTTGGTATCTTCATTTTATCAGAAAGCATTTACTTTGACGAATGTGCGAACAAAAAATTAAAGCTGAAAACCCATTTTACTGAGTCTTCAACTTTAACTTTTGCCTTTGCTATGCCATTTCAGCTATTTTTAAATATTTTTCAAAATTACTTCCTTATCTGGCTGTGGTATTTTACACCGCTCCCTTATTTATTTTCCGAATTTTCAGTCATACCATACGGGACATTGCGCAACGGGTTTGGAAACCATACCGTCCAAAAGCTCCTTTGCGCTTTGTATGCTGTCTTTGTTCAGCGAATAATATGTTTTCTTTCCGTCTTTTCTGCCCGAAACCATTCCCGACGCACACAATATTTTCATATGATGCGATAATGTCGGCTGAGAAATTTCAAGCTCGTCAAGCAGAGCGTTTCCGCACTTTTCTTCATTTTGCAAAAGCTCGATTATTCTTATTCTGTTCTCATCGCACAGCGCCTTAAAAATCTCCGCCGCACGCACGTAATTGTTTTCCATTTCATTTCTCCTTTTATGCTTTTTCAAGCGTAAATGTAAACGTTGTGTATTTTGCGTCAGAGCCTTCTTTTGCATCGTCGCTCTGTACCCATATGCTTTGCTTGTGCAGTGCGAGAATATCCTTTACAAACGAAAGTCCCAGTCCTGCGCCGCTCTTGTTGTTTCTCGATTTATCCGTTTTATAAAAACGCTTGAATACGTTGCTCAAATCCTCACGGCTTATGCCTGCGCCGAAGTTGCCAACACGGATATTGACTTTGTTTCCGTCAACCCACGTTTTTATGCCGATAGTGGTATTTGAATAGCTGAATTTTATCGCATTGTCAAGCAGATTTATCACAACACGCATTATTGCGTCATGGTCAGCCATAACCTTCAGGCTGTCCTCGGCAAAATCAATGTTCAAGTCAAGATTTTTCTCCTCAAGCTTGTTCGACAGACCGATTATGCATATGCGGATAAGCTCGTTTATGTCAAACTCCGTAATGTTAAGCTTGTATTCGCTCGACGCCATTTTTGACATATCCAAAAGATCGTTTACAAGCTTGGTAAGCCTTACCGATTCTTCAAGAACAATGTTGAGATAATAGTCACGCTTTTCCTCCGGAACCGTTCCGTCAAGAATACCCTCGACAAAGCCCGTTATGCTCGTCATAGGCGTTCGAAGCTCGTGCGACACGTCCGAAACAAACCGTGAACGTGTTTTTTCCGTTTCTTCTATGGAGTCTGCCATAAAGTTAAAACTCGATGCAAGCTGACCCACCTCGTCACAGCTTGAAACGGCGACACGGTGCGAAAAATTGCCTGCCGCAATATCACGTGCGGCGTTGTTTATCTCACGTATCGGCTTAGATATGCGCTTTGCCTGTATGTACACCAGTACAAATGCCACCGCCATTGAGCAGAATATCGCTATAAGGAAAGCGGAAAAAAGTCCCATAAGAGTTTTCCGCAAAAGCGGCATATATATATTGAAGAACATTGCGCCCACGATTGAGCCGTTGTACCGCACAGGCACGCCGACAGTGAAAACGTCTGTGTCATACGCTCCGCCGAAATCGCTCTTTTTACGGAACGGTTTGCCGCTTTCGACAACCGTTTCCACAAAATCTCTCGGCACGGTGCGCACCGTACCCGTTGCCTGTGAAACCTCGCCGTCCGCATTGGTAACGATTATTTCGCCGTGGATAAACCTCGCCCAGTGCATCAGCGACTGCTTGTACGCATTTCTCGCACGAATATCCGTTTCCTCTATCTGATATGCGCCCGTCATCTGCTCCAGTACGCCGCTCGCCGCAAGAATATCGTTTTCCTGCTGGCGCAGTACGTATTCGTTCAATACAACGCCCATAACGGCGGAAACGAACATAAAAATTATCAGTATAATCATCGTGTACGTCCAGAACAGACGGCTGAATATACTTTTAAACATTTTGCGCCTCCCGCTATCTTACCTCGAACTTGTAGCCTACGCCCCATACGGTTTTGAGCTGCCAGTTCGCCTCGACGTTCTCAAGCTTTTCACGCAGTCTTTTTATATGCACGTCCACCGTTCTCGAATCACCGAAATAGTCAAAGCCCCAAACCTCCTCAAGTAGCTGTTCTCTTGTAAACACCCTGTTCGGGTTTGACGCCAAAAAGTACAGCAGTTCAAGCTCTTTCGGCGGAATTTCCGTTATTTTTCCGTCTATTTTAAGCTCATAATTTGAAAGATTTATTTCAAGCTTGGGGAACACTATCTCTTTGTCCGCCTTTTGCTCCTTTGCGTCCGTGCGGCGCAGAACAGCCTTTATTCTCGCAACAAGCTCCTTTGTTTCAAACGGCTTTACCATATAGTCGTCCGCACCGAGTTCAAGTCCGAGAACCTTGTCAAACGTTTCGCCCTTCGCCGTAAGCATTATTATCGGCACGTTGCTCGTTTTTCGTATTTCACGGCACACCTGCCAGCCGTCCATTTCGGGCATCATTATATCAAGTATTATTATCGACGGCGACTCGCTTCTGAACAGTTCCAAAGCTTTCACGCCATTGTTTGCCGTTATTGCCGTAAAGCCTTCCTTTGTAACATACAGGCGTATCAGCTCCGATATGTTTTCGTCGTCGTCCGCTATAAGTATTTTTGTTGCAGCCATATTATCCAACCGTCCCTTTCTCCGAAATTTGTGCAACTACATTATAGCACATTATTAAAAATTAATAAAGCGTTTTTTTTCTAATTTACACTTTATTAACAGAAATTACATACTTCGCATTAATTTTGATGACGGCATACCCACTCATCGAGGAATTTCATCTGCTCGGCTGTGTGGAACCAATGCTCGCCGCCGCTCATAACGGTGAGCGATGCGCCTGTGCGGCCGGCGAACTCGGATATGGTTTTGTATGACGTTAAGTTATCGTGTTCGCCGTAGAGAATGTGCGTCGGGATTGTCCATTTAATCGAGTGTTCACGCACATAACAGAGGTATTCCCATGAAAGGGTTTCACCGAAATCCGTCGGAATTTCCTTTCTCTCACGGAGTTCGTTTTCGGTAACGTTCGCCCATATCATCATATTTGAAATTAAATTTTCCATATCCGCAACGGGCGAAATCAGATATGCCTTATCTATTTTTTTGTCCGCAAGAGAATGCATGGCGAAAAATGCGCCGATGCTGTTTGCGATTATTTCCGTAAAATCGTAATTTTTGCTGACGGAGTCAAAATATTTCGGAAATTCCTCTTTTGCCTCCCATGGCGACTGCGCCGAGTAATCAAACCCGATTACGTCGCAATCCGCAAAAAGCGGCTTGTAATGCTTGGCTTCTTCGGCATTGCCGCCCTTTCCGTGTATGTATAGTATTAATTTATTCATTGCAGTTTCCTTTCAAGCCTTTGCCCGCAAAACGGCTATAGCCGCATAGTGCAAAATATCAAATTCGGGAGGAGCCGTTTCTGCAAGCATTTTTTTGTGTTCCCGCTCCCATGATTCTATTTCGCTTTTTGACAGCGACGCACCTATTCCACGGCAGGATTTCATTCTGCCATTCCATGTTTCACGGCAAAAATGCACCTTTAGCGGATATTCCGAATGATACACAAGCTCAAAATTGTTTTTGTATGCATCGGGAATATTGATAGGCTGTATAACAGTGCCTTTTCCGCTCCAGTCGGGATTGTATTTTAAAACAAGATTCTCGCTTGCTCCGGCGATTTTATCCTCATACGGAAGCCATTCCATACAAAGAAAAACGATATGCCCGTTTGGTTTAAGCATACGCAAAAGCTTGGGTGCAAGCTTTTCGTGATTAAAATACCAATAACATTGGCAAGCGGTAATCACATCAAAGGAATTGTCGGGAAAATCAATATTCTCGGCAGATGAAACGCAGTAGCTGATGTTCATACCGACTGAGAGCTGTTTTGCCTGAGCAATCTGCTCTGCCGAAATATCTGCGCCCGTCCATTTTGCGCCGTATGAATACATATTTCTCGGCAATACGCCCGTGCCCGTTCCCAAGTCAAGTACGGACTGACCTTTAATGCACAAGTTTTGTTCAATTATCTTCTCATAAAATTGACGTGGATAAATGTCACGGAATTTTGCGTAATCCGATGAGGTTTTTCCCCAGTCAAATGGTTTCCCGGAGTCTATGTTTTTGTCTGAAATGTTCATATTCACACCCTCTGTCAAAAAAATAGCAATCGATATACATCGATTGCTATTTTATCACGGTGTAATTTGTCTGTCAAGTATTCGGGTGAGTCTGCGGTGTGCGGTTTTCGCTTTCGGCAGGAGCAAGCCCCTGCCCTACGGGGTACGGCGCTGATTTTAAATTTCGCAATTTACGCTCAAGTATTTATAACAACCGTTTTGGTTTTGCTGTTCCACTCCACATTGGCACCGAGAGCAGCCGCAACAAATCTTACCGGGACAAGAGTCCGTCCCTCAATGATTACGGGCGGTACATTCAAAATTTTTAATGTACCGTTGACGTAAGCGTTTTTATCGTTAATTGCAGCGACTACAGTTTGATTGCCTTTCACAGCGGTTACTGTTTGAGTTTCTCCGTCCCACAGCACATCAGCGCCTATGGCTTCAAATATTTTACGAAGCGGAACCATTGTACAATTATTTATCAACTGAGGCGGAACATCAAATATAACTTTTTTGCCGTTTACCGTGACTTTAATTTCATCGCTGTTAGCTTCCTCTTGTTCTTCGTTATTATTCTTTTTTATTGACTCCATAATTAACCACATTTTATAGGCTTCATTTGAACTTTCTTGATTTGCAGAAGCAGTGTCAGTGCTTTTGTCTGTCGGAGCGGGACAACCCATTCCGATACCGTAATTTCCGTAGGACACAATCGTACAAGCACCAAACGCCATAACCAACGCCAATATCCCGATAAATATTTTTTTCTTCATTGTATCCCCTCCGTATACATTTTTTCTATTCAAAATTATACCATAATAATTCCTAAAATGCAACATATTTTTCCTTACTGTCAATCAAGAGGGAGTTTTAATTATTCAAAAATCCGTTCCGTTATCCCAGACACGGCGAATTGCAAAATTCAACTTCGCAGTCACCTTTTATTCCGTCAGACTCAAAAACGACTATTTCGTTTCTGCCTTTTTTCAGCAGAGATGCCGGAACATACAATGTTTCCTGAGGACCTATCTCCCAATATCTGCCGATATTAAAACCGTTAATCAGTACAAAGCCCTTTTTAAAATTATCGAGCCGCAAAAACGTATCGCACGGCTGTTCTTCTATCGTAAAGCTCCCCTTTAAGAAAACACTCTTTTCTTCGGGGAGAACCGAACCGTACACAACATTTTCAAGGTTTTCCATCGGCAACGGATAAACATTCCAGTTAAAATGCACTTTGCCGTCAAGCAGACATCTTCCCGCAATGCCTTTTTTGCGCATCATTTTCGGACCGAAATTCGCACGCCCCATATTCTCGCACAAAATTGTCAGCGTATCACCGGGATTTGCATTTATGCTTATTTCCAATTTCTCATCATTGACATACACTATCCCTTTTAAGTCCTTGTTTATGTATATCTGCGCACGGTCGCCCAGGCTCTCAAAGCTCAAAACGGCGTTATCATACTCTCTTTCAAGCACTGTCTGATATGCAATGTATCCGTATCCGTAACCGTATTTCTCCATACATCTCGGGATTTCCGAATGTACAGGCTCCGATAAATTGCAAAGATTATCAAACAATCCGCCGAACTGCGTCAGTCCAACCTTTCCGTAAGCCTTTTTCTCTCTGTTGGGCGGAATTTCCTCCGGCAAGTCGTCAACATATTTTTTGATAACCTCTCTTACGGCATAATATTTCGATGTCACATCTCCGCATTCGCTTAAAAGTGCGTCATAGTCATAGCTTGTCACATCGGGCGCAAATTTTTCGTAATGATTTGCACCGCTTGTAAAGCCGAAATTAGTTCCGCCTATAAACATATACATATTAAGGCTTCCTTTTTTCAGCATATCGTCCACAACGCCGGCATATGTTTCCGCAGAGGTTGTATGATGCTCATCATCGCCCCACGCATCAAACCAGCCGTCCCACATTTCCATACACATCTTTGGCTGATCGGGGAACAGCTCGTCATGTGCGGCAAAATTCTCCGCCACACGGCTGCCGAAATTGAGCGTTGAAAAACAGCCGTCAATACCTCCGTCAAGCAGATCTTTTTTTGACGTTCCGTCCGACGTGAACAGCGGCACGTCAATCCCGTGACTGCGGTAAAATTCATACAAATGCTTCATATACGCCTTATCATCGCCGTAGTAGCCGTACTCGTTCTCGCACTGAAGCATTATCACCGGACCGCCGTTTGTACACAGCAACGGGCGGATTTCCTCAAACAGTCTTTCAAGATAGCTTTCAAAGTGCTTTATATATGCGGGATTTGAACAGCGTATCTCCATATCTTCATCATTTTGAATCCACCACGGCAATCCGCCGAACTCCCATTCGGCGCATATGTACGGTCCCGGTCTGACAATAACCATTAACCCCTCTGCGGTGGCTTTTTTTATAAATTCGGATATATTTAATATCCCGTCAAAACAATACTCGCCCTGCTTTTTCTCGTGCATATTCCATGCGCAGTAGGTTTCCGCACAATTGCAGCCTAATGCACGCAGTTTCTTGAATATATCGCTCCATGTGTCCGGCATATTTCTGAAATAATGCACCGCACCCGATATGATTTTTGTTTCTTTATCGTCTTTAAAAAATTGGTTTCCTCTTACTTCAAACTTCACTTTTCTGCTCCTGACATTATATTTTTTAAGACATTCCACATTTTGCCCTCTGTTTTGATTATACACAAAAACCGATTGGTTTGCAAGAGCTTTTTAATTAATTCATATCGGCAGATTTGTGCTAAACGGTGTTGACTTTTCGGGTAAAAGCAGTATAATAAAAACTGTTAGAGAGTTTAGAAAATTGAATGTATTACAAGAAATATAATTTTTGATAAAAAGGAGTAAGTATAATATGAATTATCATCAAATGACAAGAGAAGAAATATTATATGCATACGGACTTACCGAAGAAGATATGCAAGCTGACGTTGATATGGTATCAGACGACAAAATCCCATTTAGATTTGAAATAGAATGCGGCGGCAGGTATGCATATTTTAATGATGGTGCCGTATTAGGTTGTGACACGAAAGATGGCTTATTTGTTACTCCGAAAAATATAACAGAAGAAGAAGTCATTTCTATGATGCGAGAATGTTTGAAAACGGGAAGGAATATTTTTGCGGAACAATGGGAACCATTTAGAAATAATTATCCCGAAGGTGCTGATTATTAATGCCACTCTTATTGCGGATTATTGCTTCTGCAAAACACCGATTACAAAAAATACTTTACAAACCGGAAAAACAGTGATATAATTTAAGTATAAGACGCTGTTTGAGGCGGCGAAATGATGTAAGATTATATGCAAACGAAATGCTTGAAAAAGGCTGTAGTTTTGAAACTTACACAGAATATCAAATAAAGAAATTTTTAAAGGAAGTGTGATTTGTGCGTAAACGATTAACCGACCGTGAAATGGAATTATCAAAAATAGTCAGACCATATGAATATTACAAAGACGGAAGAATGCATATAAGGGACGATGCACCGATAGAAGCCAAAATGGCATTTGAGGAATTGCTGCAAGATGATATTGATATGAGTTATATGAATTTATAAAATTTTATCAAAACATTTATATTAATTTGTCTGTTTCTGCGAAACACTTTACAAATCCGAAAAACATAGTATAATTATAAGAAGGGTATTTTGAAGTAGAGAATGTGCTGCTACGCACCCGTTAGGGTCAAAAGAAATGCGGGACAGGGCACACCCGCCAAAATATTCATATTAAAAGGAACTGCGCAAGCAGTCCCTTTTTCAATTCAATAATCAAAACACTTACAGTAATTTATAAATGTTTTTTTATACAAAAAACTTGTAAGCAGACTAAACAAAAAAACGGTCAATCAAATAAATTGTCATTAATGCACCAGCGGCACAGGGTGGTTATGGTCAAAAGACGGTTTTTCAATGGTTGCGGGGGCCGGATTTGAACCAACGACCTTCGGGTTATGAGTTCAAAACAGACCGTTTTACAACTTCTTGCAATGTGTCATAAATGGCTGTGTTATGCGGTTTACTGCTGTTTATCGTTTTGTATCGTTTAGTTGAATTTTGTTGAATTTTGCAAAGTTGTTGAATTATTGTTGAATTATTTTCTGTTTGCTTTTTTAATAATAAATAGCAAGCCTATAACTCTATTTTATTACCCGTATCAGCCTCATATTTTGCCTGTACTGCTTTTTTTACATATCCGTTTATGCTTTCATTGTCTGCTTTTGCGGCAATTTCTATAAGGTTTTTTGCGCCTTTTTTAAAGCGTATCAAGGTTGTATCATAGTTATTCTTAACATACTTTGTGTTTGCTCTTTGCTGAGCTTTTGTAATTGCCATTTTTAAATATTCCCCCAATCAACAGAGTCAAAGTCTGTAAAATCGCCTTTCGCAAGGTCTAAATCGGCTTTATGCAAAGCCTTTACTTCGTCCGAATACGGCTCTGTTTCCGGCACAAATTTTATTAAAACTCTATATATTGTTTCTGTATCAGACTCGTCAAGCAAGTCTACTAAGCTGTGTAATGCTTCTTTTCCCATATTTCATACCTCCTATAATCTTTTATATGCTTCACCTCTCGGCAAAACATCGGCTATAAGTATTGTATAACCGTCTGACTTATATATTACCCTGTAATCGCCTATTCTTAATCTATATGAATTTTCATAGCCTTTTAGCTTTTTAATATCGCCTAAAGGCAACTTTTTTATTCCTGCAATAACTCTGCTTCTTGTGGCTTTGTCCAGTTTTTTAATAGACCTTTCCGCCGTTTTTGTTATCTGTAGACGCATTATTTAACCTCCTATCCAATATTATTATAACAAAAATTGATATTGTTATCAATATACATATTGTACAATATATTGTTATCAATATTGTTTAGTTTGCCTATTGATATATTGATAACAATATAGTATAATAATATCAAGAGGTAAGGGAAAAACCTTAAAAATAAAAAGGAGGACAATACAATGTCAAACAATGAATTAAACTATTTAGAAAATCTAATTAATGAGATGAAATCAAAGGAGGCAGAAGCTAAAGCCTTACAAGAAGAAATAGAAGCTGTTAAATCCCTTATAAAGGAAACAATGGACAACAAAGAGATAACAGAAATTAAGACATCAACACATACTATAAAATATTCAGCTTGCGAGCGTACAACCATAGACAAGAAAATATTACAATCCGAATATCCCGACATATTCGGTAAGGTTGCGAAAATCAGTCAGTACAAAATGTTAAGAATAGCATAAAAGAAAAGCCTTGTATAAGCGGCTAACTTATACAAGGCTATGCCACTCACCGCCCCAGGAGGTGACAAATGTATTATATCATATATCCTAAAAAATAACAAGAAATTTTGAAAAAAATATTACATTTGAAAATATCGGCAGATTAGGCATAAAACGGTCATTCAAATAAATTGGCGTCAATACACCCTCTACAAGGCTCTGTTTTGCCGCACAAGCAAAATGCGCCTTTTAAACAAGTAAACACTTGACTAATCACAAAAATGGCTTATACGGAAAAACAGAGAGCAAATACGAGGTGCTTAAAATTTATCAAAAAATTTTAAATTTATACTTGACAATAGGTTAAACCTATGTTATAATATAGACAAGCATTAAGGGTGACCGGTTATTCCCTCGGAAAGGGGGAGTTATGGAAGATATAATTATTGTGTTTTACATAATATTACTTACCGTAATAGTTCTTAAAAAGAAATAACCGCACCTAAGCGGCACGGCATTCCTTCAAATTCTAGATAACAGAGGGGTGACCACACCACATAGTCGCCCTTGATGTGATTATTATACTACAGAAAGGCGGTGTTTGTCAATAAGCGAAAAAAAATTAACCCCTCAACAAAAGTATGACAGGGTGAATACGACTTTTATTGGTTTAAAGCTAAACAATAAAACGGACAGCGATATACTGTCAGCTCTTGAGGGGAAATCTAAGCAGACCGAAATTAAAAAATTAATAAGGGAAGGCTTGAAAACAAAAAAAGAATAGAGTGCAATTTTTGAACACAGACACTCTATTCCCACAAGACAGGGATACCCTATCTGAAATACATTATATCAAATTAGGGTACTCTTGTCAAATGGTAAATTTGAAAGGAGTATTTTTATTTATGAAAAACATTATCAGAGATTTATTTTATGATTATCAGCAGACAGAGGAATATGTCAAAGAATTTGAAAATATGCCCGGTAAACAGTACATAGAAGCCGCTCGAGAAACATTTGTAGCCCCCACGTTTAAAAATGATTATGATAAGGGAAACGCTCTCGACAGCATTCTTATAAGAGCATTGTCCACAATGGAAGATTTCGCCTTTGAACAAGGCTTTAAATTTGCAATGCGATTAAGGGACGCTTGTAACAGCGCCACAAGCAAACAGTGATTTTGAAAGGAGCATTTTTTATTATGACTGATTTAAAAAAATCAATGTATACGGCTTCGGATACCTTGTTAGAGGTTGAAGTCGCAATGGCAAAAGCAAGGGTTATAAACGTGGACTTACTTGAAGATTATTTCGGAATTGACACTGAAAATCACCCGGACAGGTTGGCAACTTACTTTGATGATGCGCAGACAAAATGTCATATTCTCATTGACTACATAGCCAAAGTCGGGCAAGAAGTAAAGACTTTAAGGGAAACACTGGACAATATTGACGAAACCATAAACAAGCTGTAAAAGCATAAAAGGCAGTACCGGGTAGGATACTGCCTTTTTTTACTGTATAGGAAATTGCGTTTTTTGAAAAAGTATGATATAATAGAAAA
>ERZ808246.2466-NODE-2466-length-11605-cov-7.233593_pt1 | contig 11605 bp, 9 predicted proteins | sample MGYA00521083_ERZ808246 | MGnify/ENA primary metagenome ERZ808246 (study PRJEB31516, sample SAMN03275577) | gut metagenome | biome: mammalia-associated habitat; material: feces | host: Papio cynocephalus | place: Kenya | collected 2012-07-07 ...
CCACATTGAAGGCGATTGCCGCTAAGCCGGACGTGATTCATTACCATGCCGAAGGCCCTTGCGTGATGTTGAGACTGGCCCATTGGGCGGGCATTCGTACGGTTGCTACGATTCATGGTCTCGATTGGCAGCGTGCCAAGTGGGGTAAGTTCGCGTCCACATACTTGAAGTTCGGCGAACGCACTGCGGCCAAGTGCGCGGACGAAGTGATTGTGCTCAGCCGGAACATGCAGGAATACTTCAAGAACACGTATGGGCGTGATACGCGGTTCATTCCCAATGGCATAGAACGCCAGCAGCCGGTTGCAGCCCAGGAGATCACCCGCGAATACGGCTTGCGCAAGGACGATTACCTGCTGTTCCTGGGCCGCATTGTTCCCGAAAAGGGCGTGCATTACCTGATCGAGGCGTTCCGCAAGCTTGATACGGACAAGAAGCTGGTCATTGCCGGTGGATCTTCCGATTCGGCGGAATACTATGAGCAGATCAAGCAGATGGCGGCACAGGACCCGCGCATTATTCTGACCGGCTTTGTACAGGGACGCATGCTGCAGGAGCTGTATAGCAACGCGTATATCTACGTGCTGCCAAGCGATCTTGAGGGCATGCCCATGAGTCTGCTCGAGGCGATGAGTTATGGTAATTGCTGCTTGACCTCAAATATTGCCGAATGTACGGAAGTGGTGGGGAACAAGGCCGCGTCCTTTGCCCATGGTTCCGTCGACGCACTGTATGAGACGTTGCAGGATTTAATTCAGCACCCGCAGAAGGAGCAGGAGTACAAGGATCAGGCTGCCGATTTCATTACCGGCAAATATAGTTGGGACTCGGTAGTGGACCAGACACTGGCCCTGTACGCAGGCGAGAAAAGCGGTGAATGATGCGCATTCTGCTGGTCAACAAGTATTTCTATCGCAAGGGCGGTGCCGAAACGTATTTCTTTGCCTTGGCCGAGGGGCTGAAGGCGCTTGGTCACGAGGTGGCATTCTTCTCCATGAATCACCCTGATAACGAGCCGAGCTATTGGAGCAAGTACTTCGTTTCCGAAAAGGACTACGTGGGGGATATCTCCGCGTTCAAGAAAGTTCAGGAAGCCTCCACACTGATTTATTCGTTTGAGGCGAAGCATAAGTTTGAAGCATTGCTGGAAGAATTCAAGCCGGACGTTATCCATATGAATAATGTGCACCGCCAGCTTACGCTGTCGATTCTGGACGCTCCGTACCTGAAGAAACACCATGTGCCGGTGGTGTATACGGCGCACGACTACATTCTTTTGTGCCCAGCATACACCATGGTGAACGGTAGGGGAGAGGTCTGCGATGCTTGCTTGGACAGGCATTTCATGCACGCCACGAAGAATGTGTGCGTGAAGGGATCGCGGGCGAAGAGTGTTTTGGCCACCATGGAAGCGGAATTCCTGAAGCTTCACCATTCATATGACAAGATCGATTTGATTATCGCGCCTTCCAAGTTCATGAAGGACAAACTTGATGAGGGTGGGTTTGCCGGCAAGACCGTTGCGATGCAGAACTTCCTGACCGATTCGCAGATGGCAATGGGCGCCAAAGTCGCGAACACGCATAAGTTCGAGGATACGGAGGCCGGAACGAGACCGTACTTCTTGTTCTTTGGTCGTCTTTCCAAAGAGAAGGGCATTCTTACCCTGGTAAAGGCGTTCCTGCAGGCTGCGGGGCTTACTAAGGGAAATGCTGGTGCACAGAGCGATGACCAGAATGCCCAAGTGCTGCCTGATGTGTGGGATCTGCATATTGTGGGTGATGGACCGGAACGCGGTGCCATTGAACAGCTGATAGCCTCGACAGGTCCACAGGCTGCGGTGCGTATCCACCTGCTGGGGTACAAGAGCGGTGAGGAACTGCAACGCGAAGTCGGCAACGCCCGTTTCACTGTGCTGAGCTCCGAATGGCGTGAGAACATGCCATATTCCGGTTTGGAATCCCTGGCTGCCCAGACCCCGATTATCGGTGCCAGGATCGGTGGTATTCCTGAACTGGTAGAGGAAGGCGAAACCGGATTCACGTTTGAGTCGGGGAATGCGAACGATCTGGCGTCCGGAATGCTGGAAGCCGCTAGAGTTAGTTTTTTGCAATATGGGTATATGCAACAAAAATGCATCAATTATGTTGAGCAATTTTGTAACCAAATAAAATATGTGAAGCAGCTAGATGATTCCTATAGGAGGATTACGCATGGCGAATGAGCATAATAGTTTGAAGCGTATTTTTCACCGTGCTAGTGAGGAGATATATGCTTCACGCATGATTGCAAAAGAAACCTCTTGGGGCGAAGGCATGAATGCATTCCGCGCGAAGCTTGACACCCAGGTAATGAATCATAACGGGTATCGGGAATCAGAAGCTGTTAAAGTTCATCTCTTGCGTAAACATGAGGCGGTTTTGCGGTATTTGGAAAATCGTTTTGGGGATTATTATGCTTCTTATGATTATGATGCCTCGCTTCCGCCGGTTGCTCTTGATAAAAGAAACAAAATCTGGATGTGTTGGTGGCAGGGGCTGGACACTGCTCCGGAGATTGTAAAAGCATGCATAGAATCTGTCCGGCGTAATGCCGGGGGACGTGAAGTCATTGTCATCAATGACGAGAATGTTGAAGAGTATGTGCAGTTCCCCAATTGGATTAAGGAACTCCATAAGAACGGCATTCTTTCGCGTACACATATCTCCGATTTACTCCGCTTGGAGTTGCTCGCACAGTATGGAGGAATCTGGCTTGATTCGACTTTTTATTGTTGTAGACCGTTAACATCTACTGTTTATAGTGCCCCTCTGTGGTCTATCAAGCGTCCGGATTATTTGCATGCATCTGTGGCTTCGGGAATGTTTGCAAATTATTCTTTTGGATGCGATGAGAAGCACAGAAAGATTTTTGCTGTTATTCGTGATTATTTCTTGGAATATTGGAGAAAAGAAAATTATCTTGTCGATTATCTTTTAACAGATTATCTGATCGTTCTTGCTCAGCGCCACAGTTCTTGGATTGCCGAGGCTTTTGATGAAATCCAGCCAAATAATCCACAATGCGATGAGCTATTTAAAATTCTTGATCAACCTTACGACGAAAATAGGTGGGAAGAACTTTCTGCTCATACTGATTTATTTAAACTTACTTGGAAGCAGATTTTTCCTAAAAAAGTAAATGAAGTTCCCTCGTTTTATGGGAAAATGATTCATTAAAGTGGCGATATTCAGATGCAGGTGAGTATGACTAAAGAATGTGAGCTTTCTTCAATCAGTATTATTGGCTGCTATTTTGGGAAGTTACGTCCTGATTTCGGTGTGTGGCTTCAATCGTGTGCAGCTAACCCGACTATTGATTTTCTTGTTTTTACTGATCAGCAGTGGGATGATCTACCGGAAAATGTGCGTTTTTTCCATATGTCTTTTTCAGAATGCAGAAATTTAATACAATCTAAATTCGATTTTCCGATTAGCTTAAATACTCCATATAAATTGTGCGATTTTAAGCCAGCGTTTGGATATATCTTTTCAGAATATATTAAAGAGTATACTTTTTGGGGTTGGTGCGATTTTGATATGATTTTTGGTGATATTCGTGCCTTTATTACAGAGGATGTACTTTCTCGATATGACAAGATACTTCCATTCGGGCATTTGTCTTTAATGAGGAACACTATTACGAATAATCAAATATTCAAAACCAAAGGTGAATCTCTCGACTATCGAACAGTTTTTTCCCATAGTAGCATTTATGTTTTTGATGAGATAGTTGGTGTTTATTCATTCTATAAGAAACTTGAAATTCCAGTTTTTCTTTCTCCAAAAATAATTGACATCAGCACCTATATTCATTCTTCATTAGTAAGAGCGCAAGGATTGGATGCATGTCTTCCTTATCGTACTGTAAATCGGCGCTTACAGACTTTTCTAGTACAAAATGGGAAAGTATTTTGTGTTTACTATGATAAAGGGCAGATTTTCTACGAAGAAAATATATATTTACATATGTCAAGTAGAAAATATAATTCAATTATTTCAAATAGATTTTTAGTAACCAAGCATGGTTTTATTGATATTGGAAATAAAAAAATTGATAAAAAATTAATAAAATCTGTTAATAAAAGATTGCCGGTTGTTTTTGAAATCATCGATTATGAATGGACAAGAGTTTTTAGGGCATTAAAAAGACGCATAACCCATAGTCACTCTCTCATTAACCCTGAACATATCATATCACGTTAGGATGCGAATGAATGCTAAATAATAAAGTAATTCATTACTGCTGGTTTGGTGGAAAGCCTCTCAGCAAAGCTGCAAAAAAAAGTATTAGAAGTTGGAAGAAATATGCTCCAGATTATGTGATTCAGTGTTGGGACGAAAGTAACATAGATTTGCATGAATGTGCATATGCACTAGATGCATATCGTGCTGGAAAATGGGCTTTTGTTTCTGACTATGTCAGATTCAAGGTTATTCATGAGCATGGTGGCATCTACATGGATGTGGGTTCGGAATTGATTCGTCCTATTAAACAGTTAGAAAGTTTGGTCCCGTTTTCTGCTTTTGAAATGTTTACGAATTCTGTGAATCCTGGCTTGGTCTTGGCTGCTAATGCCAAAGACCCTATAGTTGCTGAAGTACTTGACGCTTATCAGTCATTGCGTTTTGAGAATACGGCAGAGTATCTTTCAGAGCATACTGTGAATGATATTTTTTCTGAGATCCTGATAAAACATGGACTTGTGAGAAATGGCATACAGCAGGTCGTTGATGGATGGAATCTTTTGTCTCCAAAGGTATTCAATCCAGTTTATGGTTTTGGTGGATATCATATTTCGAAAGATACGATTTCAATTCATCGGTATTCCGCATCGTGGGGGTCGCAGGTGGGACGTCTTAAAAGTCAATTTGAAAGATTTTTAATTCCTGTTTTAGGACGTCGTTTAGGGCAAATCACTGCACGACTCTTTGCTGAAATTAAAGTTAATGGCGTAAGACATGGTTTTTTGAATATCTACCGCAAAATTTGCGAAGAGTTTTAGTTGATGGAATTGATGGGAAATGTTTCAGCAAAAGATAAAATATACTGATTCATTGGCAATTATAATACTTAATTATTGTTCTGCTAATGATGTAATAAAAAATGTTAAAAATTTGCTTTCTTTTAATAAGACGTTCCATATTATTGTTGTAGATAATTCGTCACCTGATGGTTCTTTTCAGAAAATCAGAGATTTCTTCGAAAATACTGCTTGTGTGGATATATTACAAACTGGATCCAATTTAGGATATGCTTTCGGAAATAACTTTGGTATTCGTTATGCAATGGAACGCTATGGTGTCAAGACTGTAGCAATAATGAATCCTGACGTTGTTATTCCTTCTATGGAAGTAATCGAAAAAGTATGTACATTGCTTTATTCCGATGAAAAATGCATTTTTGCAGGCGGGAGACCTCTTAATCATTATTGTAATGATGAGCCTATGCCCATGGCTTGGGATATTCCAAGTGCGTCGGGGGTCGTTTTAAATTCTAGTTTATTCATTGGTTCTGGCGATATGAAGCATCAAAAAAGATTTACACGAATCAGGCCAAATGTATATCGTTGTGAATGTGTAGCTGGGTGTTTTTTTGTTGCAAAAAGTGCTTTATTTAAAAAAATAAAATATTTTGATGAAGGAACTTTTTTATATAATGAAGAAAATATTCTAGGAATTAGAGCACATGATGCAGGATATTATTGCTTAGTAGATACTAGTTTAAATTATTACCATAACCATTACAAGAGAAGAGAATATATTCCATTGAAGAAAAAGTTACATTCAATTAATACTGGTTTAGATTCTCGCATTTATCTTGCTAGGACTTACTATTCAAGATTAATTATTCCTTTTCTATATTTTATGCATGGCTTGAATAAGATCTTTCTTCTGTTTGCTTGGTGCAAGCATAGATTTATAAATCCTGAAGACAAATGAAATGAACTGAGAATAATTATGAAAGATAATACGCTATCTAAGCGCTATACTCTTTTTTTCATGCTTATTTTTGCTTTATCAGATAATCTTTTTGGATTATTGGATGTTGACAGTATCAATGTAAAAGGTGTGTTTAGTCTTGATATTATCTGGCAGATAATGGCACTAGGATTTGCAATATACCTTTATTATAGGAATCCATACAGGAGCAGTGTCACTTTGAATTGTATAAATGTATGTGTTCTGCTTCTTTTGATGTCTTGTGTTATTGCTGCCTTGCAATGTTCTTTGTTAACAGGTCAGTCGTTTGTTCGAGGTATTTTGCCACAGAGAACGTTCATTGTGGCCTTATCATGTGCTTTACTCTTACAAGGTGCAGTAGTTTCTGATCTTATTGATGTAGATCGAATCTTCGATATGATCACAATCATCGGGACGATTGTTGGATTGGCGTACTTGTTCCAAGCTGTGTCGGGCATAGAAATTTTTCATGTACTTCAAAATGAACGATACGGTTCTGTTCGTTTATATATGCAAAGTTGTTTTCCTGACATGGCTGGTTTTATTGGATTTTGGCGTTTAGTGAAAACTCAGCGTGTTAAATATATTCTTCCTGCAGGTTTAGCAATTCTACTATCTCTTTTTGTTTCGAAGGGACGCTTGGAACTGATTGCAATTCTCATAACTTATTTACTGATAATGTTCATTGTGCAGAAGAAAACGGATATCAAATTATTTTTGACAATGTTTTTTGCTTTATGCATTATTTCGTTTATGTCTTCTTCGTATGGGGAACGGCTTCTTGCTAATTTTAATTCAAAGAGTACGGAGTCTGATACAACATCGATTCGTGTTGAAGGTAGATTACTTTACAATAATCAGTTGCATGAATCTATAATAAATAGAATGTTTGGTTGTGGTTATCCTAATGTTCTATATAGTCCAGCTGCGCATCGTGCGGGATTGGATAGGGGAATCCTCCTTGGTGATAACGGTATTTTCGCATTTAATTATGTACATGGTGCGCTAGGATTAGCATTGATAATTTGTATCGCCTTATTGATTTTCAAATTCTCTTTTCGAAATAGAGATACTGAGGCAGGACTTTTTTGTCTCTCTTTCCTCTCTTTTAGCATTGTCACTTGTCCGAACATCGCTTGGTGGTGGAATTCGGGAGCATGGTCTATGACCCTTGCTTTAGTGATTTGTTGTGTATCACAGCAAAGAATAAAACTTGGAGCGGAAACGAAAAAATAATTGGTCCGATTCTTAGTATATTTTGAAAATATTGAAATAAATAAAACGTTTTATTTGATGATTATATCATTAAATAATGATGATATCAGAAAGAAAAATATGTTTAAATATTGTGTTGTTATCGTTACATATAATCGACTAACTCTTCTGAAAGAGTGTCTAGAACATGTAATGCAGCAGTCCGTAGCGCCTTATGCTGTTGTTGTTATTGATAACTGTAGCACGGATGGTACTGCTGAATACCTAGATAGATATTCAGCGAATAGAAAATGCAACTTTTACGTTCGTCATACTAACGAGAATATAGGCGGCGCAGGAGGCTTTAACCTTGGATTACGTGAGGGAGTGAAGAATACTGACGCAGAGTGGTTCATGCTTATTGATGATGATGCAATTCTCGATTATGATTGCATGAGATTGATGGATCCATCGACAGCTGTAAATCAATCATTAGCTTATGCCTGTAGCGTGTATGTAAAGGGACAAATTGATTTAAGCCATCGAATTTTAAAAAATAATGATGTAGATGAGACATATTATCAAAAGGAGGAATTTGCTTGTGATTTTGCCACATTTTGTGGTCTTATGATCAGTCGAGAGATTGTCAAGGAATATGGATATCCTGAAGAGGATTTCTTTATCTGGCTTGATGATACCGAATATTGCATGCGTTTCAATAAAAAGAATAGAATTTTTGTTAGAACAAATGCTTTTTTGAACCATAAAACAACAATTGCAGTCAATAATAAGACTGTTACATGGAAAGATTATTATGGCATTAGAAATCATATTTATATCATAAAAAAGTATCATCTCAATAGTGAATTACGAGTATTTATATGGATTCTTTTGAAACGTTGCATTAAGTCTTTCATAACGTTTCAGTGGCATAATATAGGATTGTTTTATAATGCATTATTTGATGGCTTTAGAATGCGTATGGGACGTAATTCACGCTATATGCCTGGTGTATGGAAGTGACAAATGAGAAATAGAGATCTTCCTAAAATTAAAAGTGTCAAATTAAACATTCTGATGAATGCGATATTGAAGATGTCTGCATTCATTTTTCCTCTTATCACATTTCCATATGTTTCTAGAATCCTCGGTGCTTCAGGGAATGGGAAAGTTGCCTTTGCTGAGTCGATAGTTAGCTATTTTGCAATTTTTTCACAATTGGGAATTCCTACCTATGGAATAAAAAAATGTGCCGAATGTCGCGAAAATAAAGAAGAGCTAAATCAAACAGTTCAAGAATTGTTGCTTTTGAATATAGTGACTATGTTTGTGACATATATTGCTCTTTTTATACTGGTCATGAGTGTTCCGAGACTAGCTGAATCTAGAGTTCTTATTTTTATTTCATCTGCTTCAATTTTATTAAATGCATGTGGAATGGATTGGTTATTCCAGGCGTTAGAGCAGTATACATATATTACATTTAGAAATCTTGGGTTCAAGATAGTGTCTATTATACTTATGTTCGCGCTAATCCATTCTCCCAAAGACTACGTTGTTCTATGTGCAATTAATGTTGTTGGAAATTATGGATCGAATATTTTAAATTTCTTGTATGCTCGTCGTTTTCTCTCTTTTAAAAAAAGGAAGAAATATCAGATTAGAAGGCATATAAAGCCAATTCTTATATTCTTCTTGCTGTCTGTTTCCATTACCATCTATACAAGCTTGGATTCGGTTATGCTTGGATTTCTGTCTTCAACTGCCGAGATTGGCTTCTTTGCGGCGGCAACAAAGATGAAGACGATTTTGACAAGTGCGGTTTCTTCAGTTGGCACAGTGATGCTTCCTCGCATGTCTGCGTATGTTTCGCAAGGAAAAGTGGAAGATTTTCGGATAATGATTAGTAAATCTCTCAATCTGATCTTCCTTCTTACTGTGCCTCTTTGCCTCTATTTTTTCATTATGTCAGATGCGACAATAGATTTTCTTGCGGGAGCGGGATATGTTGCAGCAGTTATTCCAATGCGTATTCTATCTTTTACGGTTTTCTTTATTGGCGTCACAAATGTTTTAGGACTTCAAGTCTTAGTCCCAACAGGCCGAGAGAAATGGACAGCAGTTTCGACTTTAATTGGTGCTTTCGTTGATTTTATTGTCAACCTTTTTCTGATTCCAAAATTAGGAGCTATTGGTGCTGCATGGGCAACATTTGCCGCTGAATTTTCTGTGCTAATATTCCAAATATTCATTCTTCGAGATGAATTGAAAAATTTTTTCATCGGAATCAAATTTTTCAGAATCTTGGCAGCTGGTCTTTTATCTTTCTTTGCTCTTTCTGTTTTTATCAGATTCTTTTCTGATTTGAATTCTTTTTATCGCTTACTTATTTCTGCGCCTTTCTTCTTTATTTTGTATGGGTTACTTTTGCTTATATTTAAGGAGCCGTTCACAAGAATTTATCTTGTGCAAAATAGTGTTAAGCTACTAAAGCACAAAAACTAAATTTATGATTAGAAGGGTCAAGAGTCTTCTTTTCTTCAGGGAATGGATATTATGAGATTGTGTATTGTAGTTTTGAATATAAAGAAAGGAGCGAAGTAATGAGTGACTACCACCAATTGTTAGTGTTTACGGATGGAAATGCATACGATCCATCGACATGGTCAAATGTCCCATATATGTTCGTAACTGCTTTTTCATCTCAGTTTCCCGATATTTCGGTTCACACGTGTGATATACGTGTGAACAATTTCATAATTCGTGCAATAAGCAAATTATACAATAAAATATTTACCCCTTTGTTAGGGAAACTTTGTACATTTAATAGAACAAATTTTTATTCATATTTAGTATATAAGAAAATGCAAAAGGCTGTTGATGCTTTATCGTCTGACTCGGCTATTTTATTATCTTTTGATTTTAGTCATCTTCTCCCAAAGCGTGAAAGAAAAGAAGATTGCACTGCATTATTGTGTGATTGGACCATTGAATATGAAATAAGGGAACATCAGAAGCGTGTCCCTACAAGGATGGAAGAGAAGCTGATACGACGGCAAAATAAAATTATCAGTGAAGCTGATTATGTAACTTCTATTTTCCCTTTTGCGGCTAAATATATTACTGAGAAATGTCATAAACCATGTTTTTATTCTGGAAAACATAAGAATGTTGATAAACATATCAAAATTCATGCCAATTCTAATCGTATAGAAAGTAATCGCTTTTTATTTATTGGTAATAAAGCCTATCTGCCTGGACTTAAAATTATTGTAGATGCAATTGAAAATTATAACAAATATAATCCAAGTAGGCATATCTGGCTTGATGTCATAGGAATGACTGATGAAGTTGGTGATTTCAGTAGACATATTGTTTTTCATGGTTATTTAAATAAAAAAAATCCTGACCAAGCAAATGAATACTACTCATTAATATATAACGCGAGAGCTCTGATTACTGTTTCAGATAAATGGGTGGGAGCCTCTTCCATTATGGAAGCTATGAGTTTAGGAACGCCTGTGATTATTTCTCCAAACAAGGAACTTGAGGCAATGTTCGGAAAAGATATTTCGTTTGGTTGGTGGTCAGCAGCCACGCAAGAAGACGTATACAACGCTATAGAACAATCGATGCGGCTAACCTCTGATGAGTTAAAGCACATGTGTGAAAGCGCTTCGTCTGAACTTAGCGGATGTGATTGGGAATCACTTGTTTATCGTTGGGCGAAGAATATTGGTATTTAGTAGTGACTGTACCCATTTCTTGGGTAAATTATGTAACCATATTTTTACTCTGTCTACATTACATGACTCCAACTAGATGTAAGTCTTGCTGCACTTGATTATGTCAAAGGGTGTATTTATAAAAGGGCACTGCAATGAACCGCACCCCGATTGTTGGACTGAAGAAATTCAGATTCGATGATCGGAGGTGCGGTTCTTTCGTATGCGTGAGGATCGAAGAAGACGTTACGACGACGGGTTCCGGCGCGAGGCGCTGGAACTCAGCAGGGATAAGGCCCGAATTTCTGCGCACTTTGTGATTTGAGTTTCCTGGAAGAGGACATGGCCCGTGCCGGGTACGATTTTCAGTCGCTAACACTAGAAAACCGCGATTGGAAAGAGGCAGAGGCCATGTCCAAGGAAATCAACAGTTCGACGACGCCATGTTCGAGACAAAGCTCGACGCCATGGTGCGTGACAAGGTCGAACAAATAGTCAACACGATGCTCGACGCGGAGGCCGACGAGATCGCCAACGCCGCGAGATACGAACGAACCGGCGAACGCAAGGTGTACCGTGCCGGCCGCTACGACCGGAGGCTGACCGCCAAGGTCGGCAGGCTCGGCCTGAAGGTGCCCAAACTCAAGGGCGCGGTATTCGAGTCCGCCGTCATCGAACGTTACC
>ERZ808246.2467-NODE-2467-length-11605-cov-3.049784_pt1 | contig 11605 bp, 17 predicted proteins | sample MGYA00521083_ERZ808246 | MGnify/ENA primary metagenome ERZ808246 (study PRJEB31516, sample SAMN03275577) | gut metagenome | biome: mammalia-associated habitat; material: feces | host: Papio cynocephalus | place: Kenya | collected 2012-07-07 ...
ATTTCTATCCCGCGAGCGGAATGCTCGGAGAGTTCAGCTATATGTCGATAGGCGTCGGCTATCCTATTCCCTTTGAAATGTTCGCCGCTCCGTGGATAGACGCGGGCAGACTTGCCCAAAGGCTAAACGCCCTGAAAGTGCCGGGCGTGGTATTCCGCCCGATTTATGCAAAACCGTTCTACGCCACTTTCAAGGGTGAAAACATAGAGGGCGTGCAGCTCCACATAACAAACTACAACAAAGCCCCGCTCACCGACATCCAGTTTCTCGTAATGCAGGAAGTGGCGGCAATGTATCCCGACAAGGCGGTTTTTGACGTGGCAGACCCGAAGCGTTTCAGTATGTTCGACAACGTGTGCGGCACCTCGAAAATACGCGGACTTTTCGGCAAGCGCAACCGTTGGGAAGACGCCAAGGAATATTGGTACAAGGACGTGGAAAATTTCAAAGCCCTTTCAAAGAAATACTATCTGTACAAATGACAAATATGGGAAATACATCCGCTTCAAAAAGAATACTCGCCATTGACATTCTTAGGGGAATTACGATTGCAGGGATGATTCTTGTGAACAACCCCGGCTCGTGGGGACACATTTTCAAACCGCTTGACCATGCAGAATGGATAGGGCTCACGCCTACCGACCTTGTGTTTCCGTTCTTTATGTTCATAATGGGCATGACAACCTACATTTCGCTGCGCAAATACAACTTCAAGCCGACAGCCGATGCCATAAGGAAAATCATTGTGCGTACAATAGCCATTATGCTCGTGGGCTCGTTCATCGGCCTGTTTGTGCATTTCTGCCGCTATTGGGGGAATGCGGACGAAAGCCTTTCGTTCGGAAGCCAGCTTTTGGAAGCCCTTAACGTGTTTCCCACGTTGAGGTTCACGGGGGTGCTCCACCGTCTGGCTATATGCTACTGCATAGTGTCAATACTCGCACTGACGGTAAACCATAAAAGGTTTCCGCTGATTATCGCCATACTTTTCATTGGCTATTTCATAACCCTTGAACTCGGCAACGGTTATGCCTATGACGAAACGAACATACTCTCAATTTTCGACCGCTCAATGGTGAGCACGGCGCACCTGTACAACGACAACGGCATAGACCCGGAAGGCATTTTAAGCACAATACCGAGTGTGGGCCACGTGATGATTGGTTTTCTCGCCGGCAAAATGATTGTCGGTAAAAACACGGAGACCGGCAAAGAGCCGGCTCTTGACTGCAAGGTTATGAAAATGTTCGCACTCGGAACTGCATTGCTTGTATGCGGTTTCCTGTTGGGCTACGCCTGCCCGATAAGCAAAAAAATATGGACACCAACCTTTGCAATGGTTACGTGCGGCTTTGCATCCTTAGTTCTGGCAATGTTTATTTACATAGCTGACATAAAGGGGGTGAAACGGTGGAGCCGCTTTTTTGAAGCGTTCGGCGCAAACCCGCTGTTCCTTTTCATCATGTCCGACATATTCGCCATCCTTTTAGGATGCGTGAAGATTGCAGGCACAAGCATACACGGCATTATATACCAAGCCCTCGTTCCCCTTTTCGGGGAAACCGGCGGCTCCTGCATATACGCAATATTATTTGTATTGTTCAACTTTGCCGTTGTGGCATATCCCCTGTACAAACGAAGAATATACATTAAAATATAATCCATCCAATGAGTTTTGAAAAGATTACGGAAAAACCGTCCCTATACGACAATCTTGAGAAGAAGTCCGTCGGTGAAATACTGAAAGACATCAACGATGAAGACCAAAAGGTGGCTATTGCCGTAAGAAAGGCAATACCGCAAATTGAAAAGCTCGTAAGCGGCATTGTTCCGAGAATGCGCAAGGGCGGGCGCATATTCTATATGGGAGCCGGCACAAGCGGCCGCCTCGGAGTGCTTGACGCTTCCGAACTTCCGCCCACGTATGGCGTTCCGCCCTCGCTGGTCGTTGGCTTGATTGCCGGCGGAGACACCGCGCTGAGACGCGCCGTTGAAAATGCCGAAGACGACACGGCAAAAGGCTGGGAGGAACTTGTTGACCACAACATCAACGAACACGACACCGTTATAGGTATCGCCGCATCGGGAACCACACCATACGTTATCGGCGCGATAAAAGAGGCCCGCGAACACGGCATATTCACTGGCTGCATAACGAGCAATCCCGGCTCTCCCCTTTCCGAGGCATCCGAAGTTGCTGTTGAAATGGTCGTAGGGCCAGAATACGTTACCGGAAGTTCAAGGATGAAATCGGGAACCGGGCAGAAAATGATTCTTAACATGATCTCCACCGCCGTAATGATACAGCTTGGAAGGGTGCGCGGAAACCGCATGGTGAATATGGAGATTACAAACAAGAAACTGCAAGACCGTGGCACAAGAATGATTGTAAGCGAACTCGGTGTGAGCTATTCCCACGCCCGCACGCTGCTTGCGCTCCACGGTTCGGTGCAGAAAGCCATAGACGCATACAAAAACGGAAAAAGCAAATAATCCACTGACATGAGACTACGCATTCTTATAATTTCCATAATGGTTGTCTTAGGTGCTACGGCGCAAACCCTTGAACGCACACTTCCCGAAAAGGTGGGGATGAGCGGGGCGCGGCTTGCGTACGCCGACAGTGCCATACTCGCCTCCATAAACGCAGGAAACATTCCCGGAGCCGTGCTTGCCGTTGTCAAAGACGGCAAAATGGCATATCTGAAAGCATACGGCTACCGCAGCATTCTGCCTAAGCGCGAAAAGATGACAACAAACACCATTTTCGACATGGCATCGTGCAGCAAGTCCATGTCAACGGCCGTGTGCGCCATGGTTCTTACAGAGCGCGGAAAGATCAGGCTTAGCGATGCGGTGGAGAACTTCATTCCGGGATTCAAAAACTGGACTTCGGCAAACGGGAAAGACCATACTACAATAAGAATCCGCCACCTGCTGACCCACACATCCGGTCTGCCGCCATACGCACCAGTCGCCGAATTGCAGAAAAAATACGGCAGTAACTCGCCCGACAGCCTTATAAGCTACATAGCCTCATGGCGGAGAGATTTCGAGCCTGGTACGGATTTCCAGTATTCTTGCCTCAACTACATCACCATGCAACACATTGTAGAAAAGGTGAGCGGCATGTCGCTGCGCGAATTTGCCCGCCGCAACGTTTTCGAGCCGTTGGGCATGAACCATACCGACTACATTCCTTGCATTGAAGACAAAAAAGGAAACTACCATACAATAAGTCTGCCTGTTTGGACAAAGGACTATTCTTGGGAAGAACTCATAGCCCCCACCGAGAAACAGAAAACAGGCGAAATCCTGCGTGGGGCGGTTCACGACCCTTTGGCGAGGGTTATCAATTCGGGCATCAGCGGCAATGCCGGAGTATTTTCCAACGCCGATGACATAGCCCTGCTTTGCGCCGCCCTGATAAACGGCGGGGAACTCAACGGACACCGCATCCTAAGTCCGGCAACGGTGAGGCTCATGACCACAGTCCCCAAAGGTCTTGAAGCGTTTGGCAGAACTCCGGGCTGGGACAATTCGTCAGACTATTCCTCAAACCTCGGAGACCTGCTGAGCAAATCGGCATACGGACACACAGGCTTTACAGGAACGATGATAGACATTGACCCGGAAAACAAGCTCGCTATCATACTGCTCACCAACAGCGTGCATCCCGATGGGCACACGAGCGTGATACGCCTAAGAGCCGTGGTGGCAAACGCCGTTGCCGGGGCAATAACCGGCGACGTGCGCACACAGCATTACCTTGACAGAATGGAGCAGTTTGAAAAAGAACCCGCCATAACGCAAAAAGACATTGTGATGCTCGGGAACAGTCTCACCGAAAACGGAGGGGACTGGGGGAAACGCCTAAACATAAAACACGTAATCAACCGTGGGATTATAGGAGACGATGTGCCGGGAATATACGAACGGCTCCATCAGATATTGCCTTACCGCCCGGCAAAAATAATCCTAATGGAAGGAATAAACGACATATCCCACCAGCTTTCAAACAGCGAAATAATACAGTCAATAGCCACTACCATAGACCGCATAAAGCATGAATCGCCCAAGACGCAGCTTATCCTGCAAAGTTTGCTGCCAATAAACGAAGAGTTCAAGCGTTACAAAAGGCTTGAAGGCAAAACCGACTCCGTGGCGGCTATCAACCGCGAGTTAGAAGCACTTGCAAAAAGCAAGGGAATCGATTTCTTGAACCTTTTCCCGCTGTTCACCGAAAGCGGCGGCAACACTCTGCGAAAGGAACTCACTACAGACGGACTGCACCTCAATGAAGAAGGTTACAAGATATGGGCCGCCGAATTGCGCAAACACATAAAATAAAAACCACAACAAAACCATATATGAAGAATAACATTCTGCTAATCGCCGTCATATTCCTGCTGACGGCAATATCACTGCCTCAAGCCACAGCGGCACAAAGCAAGGATTTCCGCGCACAAGCGGGGGAACTTATACTTAAAGGCGAATTTAAGAAAACCGAAAAGATGCTCAAGGGGCTTCCAAAGCAGACAAGGCTCGAAAACCGCTTTGCCATAGACTCAATAAACCAAACCATGCTGCGCATACGCAAGGATTTCTCGCTATCTCCCACAGACGGACGCGCACAAATCGAAAAACGCATGGGACACGCCGTGAGCAACGAAAAAATAAACTACTGGAAACGCAAACGCTATATCGAGGCAGACACCATTGACGGAAAGGAAATGTGGTTCCGCCGTTCCGTCGGCAATTTCTTTTTGCTCAACAACGAGGACTTCAAAAGCGAGAACGCCGCAGAAAAGAAGTCCACACACGACTACTACGCCAAGTTCTACAATCAGGCAATGCAATGCCCCTCCGATGACGACAACCTGCGCAACCCTCACAAATGGCAGCTCACCTTCAACCTCAAGGTCAACGCCAACGCAATCCCCGACGGCGACACATTGAGGGTGTGGCTTCCCTATCCCATGGAGACCACACGCCAGACGAACGTAAAACTAATCAAGTCGTCAGCCCCAGTAAAGGTTTCGCAAGGCACATTCCACACAACGGCATACATGGAAGGCGTGGCACGAAAAGACAAGCCCTCCACATTCAGCATAACATACAGTTTCGTGTCAAACGAACAGCATTTCTCACGTGCAGGGATTATGTCAAGGCTCAAGCCATACAATAAAGAAACCGAGATGTACAGGCAATACACTGCCGAAGAGTACCCCCATATAATAAAGAGCGAAAAAATGAAAAAACTCGCCAAGACAATCGTGGGCGAGGAAAAGAACCCTGTGCTTCAAGCGTCGATGATATACGACTGGATAGCCGGCAACTTTCCATGGGCGGGCGCAAGGGAATACAGCACAATCCCCAACATTCCCGAATATGTGGTTGAAAACCGCCACGGCGACTGCGGACAGGTTGCGCTGCTTTACATCACCCTTGCAAGAAGTCTTGGCATACCGGCGCGCTGGGAAAGTGGCTTCATGCTGCATCCGGGCGCGGAAAACTACCACGACTGGGCGGAAACCTATTTCGAAGGTACCGGTTGGGTGCCAACCGACCCCTCTTTCGGCAGGAGTACTATTGGTGAACCCCTTGCCGACTACTACAAGACAGGCATCGACCTGTACCGCTTTGTCGTGAACAAGGGCGTGAACGGCAACTTCGACCCCAAGAAAAACTTCATACGCTCCGAGACGGTGGACAATCAGGCAGGCGAAGTGGAGTGGAAAGGCGGAAACCTTGAATACACCGACTGGACATCCGACCTTCATGTCGACTCCTGCATCAAGATTGACATCACGCAGCCCGAAACAGAATGGGCGCTCACAAAACTCTCCGTGGCCTCCATGCGCACAAGCGGCGACCACGCAGCCGAAATGGCAACACAGTCGGTTATGGGAACTCCGTTGCGCATTCTCCAGAAAGACGGCGATTGGTACAAGGCGGAAACCCCGGACGGCTACCAGTCGTACATTCCCGGCAGCTCCATTCAGATGCTCGACAGCGCGAACCTTAACAAATGGAAACACGCCAAACGCTACATTGTTACGGCATACCAGTCGCGCCTTACCACGCAGCCCGGCAACGACGAAACCGTGAGCGACCTCGTTTTGGGCTGCATACTCGAATACAAGGGGACAAAGGGCAAGCACCTGCAACTGTCAACGCCCGACGGGCGCACCGGCTACATTGCAGCCACAGATGTCGAGGAACTCACGGAGTGGGCAGGCAAACCGTTCACAACGCCCCAAGTGCTGGCAACGGCAAAGCGCATGATGGGCTCGCCATACTTTTGGGGCGGCACATCGACAAAAATGACCGACTGCTCGGGGCTCTCTAAAATAAGCTACCTCTCGGCGGGGGTGATTTTGCGCCGCGACGCATGGCAACAGGCACTTACCGGACAGAAAATCGAAGCCAAAGATTGGAAGGAAGCCCAGCCCGGCGACCTCTTTTTCTTCGGCACACGCGCAGGGCGTGTAACCCACGTGGCAATATCGTTGGGCGGCGCAAAATGTTCAGCCCATGTATTGATATACTTGATGTCGAGGGGCAGCAGGTGTTCCATCTGCTCGACCATAATCTCGACATCGGCGATCTCCTCGGCGATATGCGCAGGGTCTTCCTCACAAACGGCCTGAATCAATTCTGCCAATTCTTCAGTGAAGTGGTTCATCTGCCACTGCTGGCCGTAATGAGCGGCACTCAACAGATTCATCTCGGTGATTTCATTATCAGTCATTTCTATCACCGCCTTTCGCCTGACGCATGAACTCGGTAGCATTGACAACGATGCTATCGGTGTTCTTATAGATTTTGTCTGCAAACATCTTATCTCTGTCATCAAGAATCGACTCCAGCGCGTTGGTGGCGACCTTCATAGATGCCACAACGATTGGCAGATCATCGTATGAATAGCTTTGGGCGAACTGGCAAGCACCGTTGGTCATTTCAGCGAGAGCGTGGCCGATGATGTCGTGTGCTTCCTTGTCTTTGCCAACAGCGGCAGCGAACGCAGCCTGAACAGAATAAGGAATTTTCTTTTCGTTCATGATTTCCTCCAATCTTAGGCGAGCCATACGCCCATCACATCATCGAACTTCGGATAGTAGTTGCGGCACAGCTCGCGCCGCTGCTCCAGCGAGAGAGCATTGAACAGGTCAAGCAGAACAGCATCGTACATCGCGGTATCGACATAGAGGTCGTTGTGCATACAGTATGCGGTCCACAGTGCAAGAAGCTGGTTCCGGCAGGAATCGAGGCCAAAGTCAACGGTGTCATCCTTGATGTAATCAACAAGGAACTTCCATTCGGATTTTTCATCCATCCATATCACCTCCCCTCCCAACAAAGATACCGGCGTAGAGCTTGTCGCCGATCAGGTAGTGGTAGAACTCATGGCCTTTCGGAATGGCCTTCTGCGTGATTCCTGTCGGCCGCAGAACGAGCGGATGACCGGCAACGTGAACAACGTACTCACCGTTCGGGACGAGATCGGCCATCCATGTTTCGATGGGCGTTGCAGATGCAAGCCCCCGGCCAAAGCAGCAGATTGCAGTGGTCGGTTCCATGCTCATCGTGAACATGGAGAGCTGTTCGTAGCCGCTCATTTTGCCACCGCCTTTTTGATGGTGAGCTTCCACTCAGGTCCGTAGGCCATGCGGTACTCAGCAAGCATCTTTATGGCTTCGGGTCGGGTGTCGAACTCGTCAATGTCCTCCCACGGCTGGCCGGGATATTTACCCCTGATTTTGTACACTGAACCCCACCTCCTTGACCGCTGCGCCGCTCTTGTCGCACCAAACCAACTTGTTGCCGAGCGGCCGCTTGGCATAGCCCTTGCGGAGCATCTGGCGTTCTTCCTCGGCCATCGGGTCATGCCACTGGAGGCCACGAGCCTTGTAGAGCGGTTCCCAGTGCGATTCGTAAAAATCATAGCCTGCTCCATCAATACCGAAGAAGTAACCGAACTCGTTGGACTGGTAGATGCGGAAGCCGCAATCGGACATTTTCTGAAGCCCATCGCGTTCCTCAAGCCAATAATCATCGATGTTGTCGCCGAACGACCACATCGTTCCCCACATCGGGAGAACATCATCGCGCTCGACATCAAAATCACTCTCCTCAGCGGAAACATGGTTGCCATCATCCAGCTCGATGCAGTACAGGTCGCTCTCCTCGTTGTAGCTCTTGATGGTGCCGCAATGCTCAAGGCTGTCAACCTCATCGGGCAGATCATAAACATACACGGTATCACCGGCGGCGGGCTTGGTGATTTCGGTCCAGTCATCGGGGTTCAGGCCCATCAGTTTCTCAATCATCCCCTGCGGGATGGCGTTCATTTCGCGCACCCATGCTTCAGCAGCATCATGCACCGTCCGATACTCAACGGTCATAGCAAATTCCTCCTCAATCTCCGATGCTCAAGTATTCGGAGTAAACGGTATCATCTTCCTCGCAGTAGTAGTAGCTGCGGTCGCCGTAGGCTTCCTGATCGAGGAAGACGAAAACGAGCTTCTTGCCGCTCCGCGCGACATCAATGGCGGGCGGGAAAGACTTGTACTCATGCGCCTTCAGAAACTCAAGGAGAGCTTCTTTAGACGGAAGTACAGATTTCGGAGCGTTGTCGGCCATATCAATTCCTCCATTTTTCAAAAGTCCAAAATCATTTTTACAGGTAACGAGGTTGTTGATTTTGGTAACTTTATCTTCGCACAGATGCCGACCATTTGACAAGCAAATAGTCAGTAATTTCACGGATTATTTTTCTCAGGGTCGAGCTTTTCCACTTCCCCGCTCTCCCGGTCGATGACAGCAACATCGTAACCAAGGGCATCAGCGTACTTGCAGAAACGCTCTACTTTGATGTCACCTGAGCGAGTGAGGTGCTGGTTGAAAACCTGCGGAGTTTCATTCAGCCCAGCGGCAATATGCTTTTGCCGGAGCTTCTTTTTCTTCAAGCAGCGGCAGATGGTATCGGCGGCAACGCCCATTATCTCACGTCCTTTCTCTTTTTACCGATTCTTCAGGTAATAGTTGATGAGGTAAACCTGCCCTTTTCCAGTAACCTTCGTTGTCCGATCAATAGACGTATGGCCATCAGAATGGATGCGAGTGGACTCACGGACTTTGAATAGGCCAAGCTCCATCGCCTTCTGAGTCGGCATATTGAAGTCACTACGCTTACGGTCTTTCACGAGAAAACCATCGGTGCGAAGCTGCTCGTACAGCCGATTCTGGCCAGTTTCAATGCCGTTCTGCTGCAACAGCTTGGCAAGTTCGCCAATCAAGATACAGTGGTCGCTCGTGCTTACAGCATCAGCAAACAGGCCTTTGGAAGCGAGCCGGGCGTTTTTCTCGGTCAGCTCGCGATTTTTGTTCTGCTCGTTCTTGAGCTGCTGGCAAAGCTGAATCAGGGTGTCGGGGTTCAGGATGGCCGCCTGCAAAGTTTCGGGGGTCATATACGCGCCGTGCTTACGGATAGACGGAATGATTTCGTCAGCCACAAGTGCCTGAAACTTCTCGGCGGTCGCGTTCTTGGCCTTCATCGCGAGGCGGTAGAAGATGTTTTCAGGGATGTAGTCGTCGTGCGCACAAGTGTGCACGCCCAAATCGGACAGGTAGCCATTTACACGGCTCCACATAACGACTTCATTTCCGCTTGCAGCGGTGCGAGTAAAGCCAAGACCTCGTGCAACGTCCTCAAGTCTGAGGTATGCGGTTCCGTCCTGCTCGTAGCAAGACACGTTCTCGATTGTAACGATACTTTTACTACTCATATACATTCTCCTTTAAGCAAACACAACATCGCCGAACAGGGCATACTGGACGATCTCGTCGGCGGCAGTGCCATCAATCTCGCCGCAGTCAACAGAGCCATCAGAGGCATCAACAACGTCACAGTTGCCACAGCCATTCTCCAGCCACAGCTTGAAGCCAGAGAGGAACTTGTCGATGTCGAGCAAATAGCAGGTCTTGTCCTCCTCAAACGGTTCATCGAGCCAGACCGCGAGCTTCCCGCCGCGAGAAATCTGGTCGCTGGCGTATTCGCCGAGGTAATCGCCCTCAACGACAACGCGCCTGCACCAGTAGTTGATGCCGCCTTCGAGGGCAGACACCATGATGTCGTCGATGTCCTGCTGAGTCAGAGCAGCGCGAATCTGCACCAAAACTTCAAATTTCTTTTCAGGCATTTCACTCTTTCCTTTCGATTTCAAAAAGCATTTCAGCTTTTGCTTAAATGTTCGGGTCAAAAAGCAAATTCTCATAACGGCCATTTAATCTATCGCGGTACTTTCCATTCGGGACCATGTAGTTGTCGGGGACTTCCGGCGGCAGAGGCCGCTCATCACGCAAGTCCATTCCTGCATCGAACATGGAGAGCTGCACGGTCTTGCTGGTGCGTTCCCGCAGGAAGCGGTAGAAGTAGATGATGTGGTTCCTGACGAGGTTCAGGTTCACACCATCCGGCCACGCAGGGTCGGAGCAGCCGTTCTTCTTCAGATCATCCCAGTGGCGGTATTCAGCATCCAGTTGCTCCCTGAGCTGGGCTTCGTTCATTTCTTCGATAGGAACGTACTTGCTCACGTTCGCACCCCCTTGCGGAGTTCATCGGCCGCGATGTCAGCGGTGATGCGGTCAACACCGAGCTTTTCCAGCCGCCGGTAGGCTGCCTCCTTCTCTTTCGGGGTCTTTGCCCGGATGAGGTCAGTAATCAGGTCACTCAGCATAACCCAGCCTCCTCTCTCGTGATGGTTCCATGTGTCCACGGCCCGGTGTAGATGCCGATTTTGGTGAGCCGGGACAGGAGTGCTTTCTTCATGCACTCCAGATAGTGAGCGTAATGCCGCTTCTGAAGACCTGCGATTCTGCCATGGTCATCATCGCGCTGGATAAGCTCAACGGCCAAACTCCAATCGTTGTCCTCTACGCAGATATAGAACAGGCTGTTCTCAAGAATCATGCGGCGTTTCTGGCTAATCCAGAAGTCATCCCGTACCTTGTGGAAGCTGGGGCAAAGCCGCATCATCTCATCGCAGAAGCATTCGAGAACATCGGCTTCTTCCTCGCTGCTCCCGATCTCGTCGAAAACCCACCGCGCCAGCCGGATGTCATCGCAGGTGACGAAGCTCTGCAAGCGGGTTTCATCGCAGGAGCCGTTCTTGTAATAGACGTGCAGGTAGTCGTTGTCGATGTAGAACACCCCTTCGTAGGGGCCATCAGGGTGAACATTTCCGCGTCCCATGCTCATTCCTCCTTTTTGTGGTCTTCGAGCAGATAGCTTTCGAGCAGACGGTCGATGTACACGATGGCATCGTCGATACTGCTTTCGATGTTGCTTATCATGTCGTTGATGGCAACAACGTCGTCCTTATCGCACAGGCCACGAGCTTCGCTAACCCTGTCCCACAAGGCATCGGAAATCGGGTCGAGCTGATTGCTCATCTCTGAGAGCTTTTTGGACATCTCGTTGAGCAGTCGTGCATCGGCATCAGAGAGCAGCACAGCGTACTCGTCAGCCATATCTAACTTCCTCCTCTCAGAAAACAGTGCAGATGATGAACAGGACGAGTGCGAGGTCCAGAGCAGCAAT
>ERZ808246.2468-NODE-2468-length-11604-cov-13.975842_pt1 | contig 11604 bp, 14 predicted proteins | sample MGYA00521083_ERZ808246 | MGnify/ENA primary metagenome ERZ808246 (study PRJEB31516, sample SAMN03275577) | gut metagenome | biome: mammalia-associated habitat; material: feces | host: Papio cynocephalus | place: Kenya | collected 2012-07-07 ...
CAGGTTTAACAGTTGGAGTAGTAGAAGATGAACTGTCTTCTTTCTTACTATCAGCGCTTTCTGCAGGTTTTGTAGAAGGACTTGAAGTTTGGCTTCCATCCTTTTGTTCAGGAGTAGTAGAGCCTTGTCCTTCAGTATCTTTATCAGCAGAAGGAGTTCCTTCTACTTTTTCTTCAGTATCTGCCATTTTTATACTCCTTTATTTAAATTAAAAACCAATAAGAAGTTCGAGACTACTCAATGATTCATTTCCAGCTTGATTATTATCTCCACCTTCGTTTCCACCATTGTCTCCGCCTTCAGCATTAGCGTTTCCATCTCCACCAGTTCCATCGTCTATTTCTTCAGGCATTCCATCATCAGAAGAACCACTGTCTCCGCCATCGTTTATAGAAACATTTGAACCTTCAAGAGTAATTTCTTTATCGATTTCTCCAGTTTCTACATGAATAGTTACAGGGTCATCATTTTCTAATCCATAGATTCCTATTTTGTTAGCCCAGTTTTCAACAGCTTGGTCAGCATTCATTTCACCAGTTTCTTCATTAACTGCATCTTCTGTAACTTCATCTTCAGTTACTTCTGCAGGTTCAACTGCAACTTCAGCAGTTACATCAAGATTAGTAGTTTCAGGAGCAACTTCTTCAGTTACTTCTTCAGCAGGAGGAGTTTCTTCAATCGTAACCTCTTCAACATTAGAATCATCAGAACCAGTATCTACTCCTATGTCTTCAGTATATTCTTCAACACCATAGAAACTTTCAGAAGATTTTCTTCTTCTATATGAAGCAGCTCCCATTTCAGGGTCTTCATTGTCGTTAGCATTAGTTACTTCAATTCCCAAATCTTCTTCATATTGGTCACCTATATCTTGAGTTTCATTCTCGATATCAGTGATAGATTCAAGTTCTGGTCCTTTATCTTGGTCTGAAGTTCTTTTCAATTCTTCCTCTGGGTCGATTACTTCTTCTTCCCAACCATAATTTAAATATGTAGGCATAATATTGCCCTCCTAAAATAATAAAATTAGTTAATATTGTTGAATTTTATTTCAACAGTTTTATTAATGACATAGCCCAATAATGGGAATAAATAATATGCATTATTCGGGAATATGCCTTCAGGGTCAACATGAAGCTTACTTCTGTTTTTCCATATAAATTCCAATCTAATTAAAATCTCTTCTATATTTTCTTTTCTGATATATAACCCTATTGTCTCAGCCATCAGATTTGATAGGGAAGCATAATCTCTATTCGCAAAGGGTGTTTTATTATCAAAATTAAATATAGTGTCTTCTAAAACCGGATTTAGAAACCTTCTCTCTTCAGATGCAATGGCATCTTTCACATGAGTAATTATATATTTACCATATAAACATGGTGGTGTAGTGCCGGTACTATATAATACTTGTGAAGCTATCATTTTTCTATTTGCAAATCTTTCTGGCTCTTGAGTTTCTAAAGCCTTAAAGATTGTATTATTATAATGAATCTCATTCCACGGTAGTATATCATTTGGTATAAACAAATTATAACTTCCAATATTAAGAAAAATAGAATTATTTCTTAAGAAATAAGACATTTCTTCATCATAATACTCTTCTGGCACAGATAAATCCATATCCTTCCCATTTATATTAATTATGTCGTTTTTACCATATTCTATGCATTTAAAATCAAAATACATTCCAGACCTTAAGAAATATAAATTATAGTCTGCATTGTAAAAATTTTGAATAAAAAGCATTCCGATATATTGATACAATTCTCTTAAATGTGCTATAGTATCATTATAAGTACTTTCTATTATACATCTATAAGTGGTACCATAATACTCTTTAACAAAATTATACTCTTTAACAACATTAGGTTTCAATACCCAATCTTCATAAATAAAGTTTTCACCATTATCAGCTAATGAAAATTCAGCAGTTATAGCAGCATCTAACAATGGATTATCTATATTAACTTTATTGATTCTATACAATTTATAAGAATCATTGAAATATAAAATAAAATAATCGTTTTCTTGTGGTTTTATAGTTTTAGGAAGAAATTGAATACTGCCATTTAAAGTAAATGATTTACCCGATTCACTAGATTCGTCTTCCAATTCTATAGCATTCATAAATTTAACTTCTAAATTATTTATTTTAACTAGAATGACAGAATTTAAAGCTAAATTGTTAGCTGCTTCTATATTTATCATATCGCCTTGGTTTGGTATATTTGACTGTGAAAAATAAGTAATAGGAGTCAATACACCAGATTGCAATACAGTTTTAGTATTATGAACTTTATTTCTTTCTTCAATTAAACTATTTAAAATTTTTTGTTCTATATTTGAACTTTTGACATCAGCATTCATAACATTTATTCCAGAAGTATTCTTCATCGGAACAGAGTTAAGAATGTCTTTTTTTCTATAAGCTGGCATCAAAAACTCCTTAAAATTATATAAAAATGTCGAAAAAAAAAGAATGGGCATGTGCCCATTCTTTAAGTTTGGACCTTCTCAAAGTTTCAAAAATAAATATATTGGTTTTAACTAGTATATTTATACCTCTTTCTTTAATTGTCGTTTAAAGAAAGAGTTTAAGTGGGTAGAAATTAATAGTTTCTATCCACTGATAACTCTAATTAAAATCATATATAACATTGTTTTTTTTTATTTTAATTTGAACTTTTTTATTTCATGTTCTGGATATTTTTCCTCATCAAATATTAAATGGTCTCTATGACCAAAATCTTTGAATGGAGTATTATAAAATACATCCATTTTAAGCATATTTTTATAAATAGGAAATATTCTTTCACTATATTCTTCTAATTCTACATCTTTATCACTAAATATTAAAACTCTAGCATCTATCCAACCTGTAATTTTCATCAATGTAGTTAAAGCTTTAGTATAACTACCTTTACTTCCTGTAGAACAAAATATCATATTATTGCTAGAATCTGGGAAGAATTTATTTTTCACACAAATTATATCAAAAAATCCTTCTGCCATTAATATTTTTGGATTATTAGCCATTATATCTATATTAGCTGTAGGAATATACATCATAGGAGCTTTAATAGTTTTATTAATAGTATAATTCATATATCTTCTTTTATTCATTACACTATCAATATTTCTTAATTGTATTATATTCTTATTAAAAGTTAATACTCCTATAAAATGCTCAGATAAATCAGTTATTATATTCTCATGAAAAACTCTTTCTCTCTTAGTATTTAAATTTTCTAAATAATTTATTTGATTAAACTTTAAAAAATCTTTAAGATTTAGAATTATTTTATAATCTTGTATAGTTTTTTGAGTAACTTTTATACCAGTTCTTTGTTCAAAATACCTAACCTTTTTTAAATCTTTTACATCAATATCTAATGGTATTTTCCAATCAGTATAAATATTGTTATCATAAGTAATTTTTTTATTAACACCAACTTTTATTTTAGAATCCAGATATTTATCTATATTCTCATCTTCTATACCTAATTTATGCATCACATCTTTAGTCATCTTACCAGAAGCAGGACACCGTTTACAATCATAAACTATTATACCATTTTCCATAAATCCTATATAAAAATGAGCATGATGAGGATTTTTCTTACTATCTTCACAAAAAGGACACCGTACTAATACTTGGGTTCCTTGTGATTTTAAATAAGCAACTTCTAAATTTAATAATTTCTTCTGTATATAATCTATTATATTAATAGCCATAATTTCACCTTTTAAACATATAAAAATTTCATTTTTATAATATATATTTATATAAGATAAATAAAAAAAAAGAAGGAGAAACTCTCTCCTTCTTTTTAAGTTTTTTCAAGATTGTCTAAATCTTTTCCATGCTCTAAAAAATCATTATAAACCAATATTTTATTAATTTCGCTATTGAAGCTTTCTTTAGCATCATTCATTTCATCATAAATGTGGTCTACCTTTCTTACAACACTTATAGAAATAGAGTTTCTATCTAAAGATATGAATTCATTATAAGCTTTATCAAATTTAATTTCTAAAGTTTTCATAAATCCTGACAAGGTTTTGCTTTGTGCAACAACTTTTTTTACCACATTTACATTAGAAGTTGTTAAATTATCTCCAACCATTTCTACTGTTTTGACACCTGATTCTACAAATCTAAAATAAGTCATATAAGCTTTTTTATAGTTCTTATAAGCAATTTTACATTTTTGTAATGCAGACAAGGCTTTGTTTTCAATATCTAAAATATTGGATGATTCGTTATTTGTATTTTCCATAACGTTTCTCCTTGTCAAAATTAAATTAAAATTTTTATATTTAAATGTTTTTGTGAAAAAAAAGAGGGTCTTTCGAACCCTCTTTTTGGGAGAAATTATTTGATTCTTGATATAGAATCTATAATTTCCCCCAATTCTTTCTCGGAGAAACCCTGAGCTTTGGCATCTCGCATTATTTCCAAAGCTCCTTTCTTATCGTTTTTTAAACCACATTTGTATAAATCAACTGTGATTTTGGAAATTAATTTAACATTGTGTTTCATTTTTAACTCCATTTATTTTAAATTAAGTTACAAATCTATTTAATTTATTCATAACTCATATTTATAATATATAAAAACGAAATAGGATATTTGCGGTAAAAAGAATGTGAGAGGTTTCCCTCTCACATCGTTTAATAAACAAAGATATAAAAATTTAATAACTATTGAGTTGGGTCCCTATAATTATTAAACTCCTAATGTCTCTTATAGAATAGTTAAAAAACTTATTTTTTTCTATTATTTTCTGAAGTTATTATATTTCCTATAGCTGTATAATTAGGTACAAGTAAACCATTTGTAAATGTATGAAATTCAGAAGGAGTAAACATATTGTTTAATATTAAAACAATATACCAATAATCTCCACAACCTATTTTTTCTATACAAAACTTCCTGGGGTCACAGTAATAATCATCTTTTTCTTGCTCTGAAAGGAAAACTCTTCTAGCTTCTTTTCTAATATCAGAAATATATTTAGTTAAAAGATATGGATTGTAAATCTTCAAATTACATCTTGTATCTCTATATTGTTTTAATTCAGAATTTATATAAGGTTTCTTTTCAGAACAATTTTCAAATAAAAGAGAATTATTTTTAGTTTTTTCTAATGCTTCTCTAAAACCTGTATTTTCATCATATGTAACTTCTGTCATATTATGCTCCTTTAATCATAGTAGTAGCTAAACCACTTTTAGCTCCAGAAACAGCAGCAGATGCTGCAGGTGGTAATCGAGTTTCTCCAGCTGCTAATGCCATATCTATCATTCCAGCTAAAGTTTGTAATAAACCTGCTAGTTCATTATATTTAACAAGTGGTAAACCAGGTCCTACTGTAATAGAGCCTTGTTTAACTTCCATCTTACCTTTTTCTATTTGTTGATTACCATTAGCTGTTTTTGAAGTATTTGGTGGAACAGAAATTGGAACATCAATACTTGGAGAACCACCATATGAAACTGTAGCAGCTGCCATTAAACCATTTACTGCAGCCATTATAGTATCCATTTGTACCCCAATAGCTTCTTTGATATTCATCCTCATTCCTTCATGCTTTTCAGTTTGTATCTTATAAGTACCTTGTTTAGAAGTAACAGTTAATGTATCTTGTTTTAAATCAGATTTCTTAGCAGTTTCTTTTTGATTATCTGTTTTTAAAGTATAATTCTTAGTTTCTATATTTACTTCTTGACTACCTTTAATATTTATCTTCTTAGCAGTTAAGTTTATTACATCTTTTCTAGCTTCTATACAAGAACCTTCTTCAGTGAAAAACAACAAAGCATCTTCAGCAGAATTCATTATCATAGTTCTTTTTGTACCATCTGAAACTGAAAATGTACCATTTTTCGAATCTAATAAAACTTGATAAGCAAATTTTTCACCATTAGCTTTAGTAGTACCAATAGTTATTCTTTGTCTATCTTTTCTAGAATCCATATCAAAATAATAGTTATTTTCTTTAGAATTAGGAGCAGATTCATCATCTTTTGGACCTTTAGCAGGTACCATTATTTTATAATCATCTCCTTCTAATCTATCTCCAGAATCATCAAAACTATAAGGATAAAAACTCATAGTTTTAATATCAGAATCAAAAACTTTAACTATCACTTTTTCATAATAAGAATACTTTGGAATACCGGCATTACCAGGACTCAAAGCTCTTAATATAGTATAATTAGTTTCTGTAACATTTTTCTTAAATATGGATTTATTTTTAACATTTAATAATTTAGTTTTTATATTTAATTTATTATCTTTCATTCCTTCTTTTAAAGTATCTACCATGCCAATTTGGAATTTAGGAATAAATACTGCTAAAGCATTTGTTTCTAAATCCTCTTCTACTCCAACTACATATCCAATAGTATCTTTAAAAAATTCATAAGAAGGAACAGTGGAAAACTCAGAATAATCTCCTATTCTCATATTTTCTCCTTATCATTATATAAAAATGTCTAACTGTGTAGTTTTAAGAAAAAAAAAGAGAGGGATAAACCCTCTCGTTGTAATTCTATAAAATTATCCAACAATTTTATAGAACTGGCCGCAATATTTGATATGATTATCACGTATTTCTTTATCTGCCATATTTTTGGAATAATAACTATTATCTAAAATAACAGTATAATCTTTTCCTTCAATTCTAATTTTTTGAGTATTTAATACTCTTACTTTTAAATTTGTCATTTCATTTTCTCCTTTGGCGACCATATTTTTGCAGTTTACAATATTAACATTTTGATATATGACGATATAATCATTTTTTAATAGTTTCGCCATATAGTTTGTTTACAAACGGATTATTACTATCAAAACCATTTAGAAGTTCTTTTTCAAGAAATTCTTTATCGATTTTAGAAATTTCATATTTGTTGGATAAATATTCAATTTTCTTTATTCGATTAAAATGGTAATTGAAATATTACGTTTGGTTTTCAAAACCACAAAATATATCGTGCCTCCTTTATAAATTAAATTAAGCTATAAACGTTTTAATATTTGTATAGCTCATATTTATAATATATAAATGAGGCACTAATTTATTACGGTTAGTAGAAAAAAAAAAGAAGAGGGAGAAATCCCTCTTCTTTTTTGTATAATATTAATAACGGAGATTGATTGTATTATTGATTAATCGGGTCGTTAAGTATTTCTTCTAATTCAGTTTTAGAAGTATAAATATTGACACCTTTTATTAAAGTCATCATAGAATAAAAGAAATCAGCATATGATTCGTTAGAATGCATAGGTAATAATTTTGTTTTTAATACAACATTGTGAAAATGGTCTGTATCATCATGCTTTATCGAAGATAACTTTGTAGTTATGATAAACATTACTTTGTATTTATCTTTATCGCCATTTTTATCATAATAAAGCATTAATTTTACTCTATTATAATTAGGATATCGATTATAGCAATCATTATCATTTTCATATACTGTACTAATTAATTCAAAATGTCTATTAGAACCAAAATTCAAACCAAAGAATGCATATTTGTTTTCTTCTTTAAATACTTTTGTAAATGTTTCTTCTGAACCAACTGTTAAAGGTGATTCAATACTCCATCTATTAAAAGAATCAGTTAAATACCAACATCTTTCTATTAACTCTTTTTGAGTAGATAAATAATCTATTTCGTTTGGAATAGATGTTTTGGGTATATATGAAAAAGGCATTTCATTTTCATATATTAAAGATTTCTTTTTATCTTTAGGCACAATGAACTCATCTTTAAAATGAGTATTGTTAATATATTTCTCTTCACTTATTATTTTGCCTAATGTGGTGTCAAAATGAAAAAATTCTTCTTTTTCACTCATTTATATTTCTCCTATTTTATAAATTCTATACTCATAATATATAATCAAATTAAAACTTTTCTATGAACAAACCTGTACCAATATCGTTTTACAAATCCAAAAATCATGCTTTGAACTCTTAAATCTAATTCTTCTATACTTAAATAATTTGGTATGCTATTTTTATCCTTACCACTACTATTCTTATCTTTTATTTTAAATAAAGTAGCCATTATAGCACCTAGATAATTATTTATTTCCATTTCATCGTAGTCCATTACTTTAGAATTTAAAAATGCTCTATATTGTATTGATTTGTAATTATAAAATTTATTCATCCAAAAATAATATGATAGTTTTTTATTTCTATATTTATCAAACATTTTAGAAATAAAATCATTCCATGAATTAGTAAATGAACCATAATGTCCTACAGTTAAAGTTTCTTTAACTTTTATTTCTTCTGGAGTAGGATTTCTCCATCTATTATTAGAATGTAAAACTTGAGGTCTAGGATTTCTATATTTGCATTTATAATATGAATCATTGATTACTCTTTTTGAATTCTGTTTAGGAAAATGTTTACTGTTTATTCTTTTTTTATAATTTTTATATCCTGTTTTATAATTATTATATTTCATAAAAAATCTCCTTTCTCATTAATAGGTTAGATTGATTGTTTCTTTTTATTAAAACTCTGGGAAAGAAATCCCAGAGTTTATATTTTTAAGAATATTTTTCTATCACATTTAATTCTTCATAGGTTCTATATTTAAGATATGGATAAACATAAATAGAATTAAATCTTAATTTATTATCTTTATCAAATACTAATTCTTCAGAACCATTTTTAATCATTTTAAATCTATTATATTTTCTAGCTACAAATGCTTGATTTCCAGCTGTATCAAATTTATAAGTTTCTTCACCTTCAGCATATGGAGCATTAGGATTATTTAATATTACTGGAGTTTGGTCAAAGAAATTAAAATCACTTATCATTCTAAGTGGTATAGACCATGAACCATCAGAACCTAATTCTCTAGAAGTATCTAATGTAGAACTTTTATCTTGCATTATGAAACCTTTATCTATCAAATTAGGTACAACAAATTCTTCTTCAGTAACTCCATCGGTTTTGTTATAATTATCTAAAAACTTATCTCCTATGGCTTCATACAATTTCCTATATCTAACATCTGTTTTTCTATATTTACTTCCATCGCATAAGACAAAATATTTTTCATCCAATGGTACTAAAGATAATATGATACTATTTCCTATATCTTTATTAGAAATTTCTAAATCTTTTTCTATAAACTTATTTACTATATCTTTAACTAAAGAATCTATTCTAGCCATATCATTTCCTCTTAATTTATTTATATAAAAATGTTTTTCAAACAAAGTACAAGAGGGAAAACCCTCTTGTACCTAAAATAAAATATTTTATTTTTTATCAAAATATTCTTTTGCTGTTTCAGCAACTTCTTTAAATTTCTCTAAATCAGCTTTAGTCACTTTATCTTCTTCTTTAACTTTTACTTGCACATCTTCTACTACTCTATTAGCATTAGCTCCTGCTAATAATACTGTAGTTGCAAATAAAAAACCAATATAGATATGTGCTAAATCAAAATCAGTGACATCATTTTTACCTATCATACCATATAATAAAGTACAAGAAATAGTTTGAGCAGTCCATATATTAAATATATGCCAAAACCTTCTTTTTTTTCTATCTGGTAATGGTTGTATTTCACCTATAGGTATTTCTCTGGTTTTGATTACTGAAATAGTAGTTTCTACACCACCATATATGGTAGTAAAGATTATCATTAAATCTATTAAAATTTCTACAGGTATTTTAACTACATTGTTGGAAAATATATGTTTGAATAATATAAAATGTGATTCAAAACCTACCGCTTGATAAGTTATACAAATAAGTTGAAAAGCTCTAATAGCTACACAAAATATACTCACTAAACAAAATACCAACATTAATCTATCATTTTCAGTATTTTTAGAAACAAAACTATCGTTCTCTCTTCCCATAATCTCTATCCTTTATACTGAATATTTATCACTTCTTCTAGTTTTACTATATGCATACAATGCATAGTTAGAAAATAAAAGTTTTACAGTATCAACTATAGCTTTATCAGTATCATAACTATTTTCATCATAATTATATTTAATTTTCTTATAATGCTCTATTAATAAAGCTGAGTTAGTTATAGCTTGTTCAGATAATTGACTTAAATTAGTATTTGGTCCTAAATCTATTTTAATCAAATCTGTATGCAAATCTGTAAAACTATTGTTTCCTTTCAATAAATTATCTTCACCATACAAATCCTTTCTAAAATGACCAACAGATAAAATGTTTTTTAAAATATCTAAATGATATTTTTCAAATTCTGCATAATATACTTCAGGGTTCATTTTTTCTTTATCTTCTTTCATAGGAGTCATTTTCATAGAATTTATTAAATCAATAGAAGTTTCATTGATAAGAGATTCTATTTTTTCTTTAGTCTCTGCAATTTCTTTATTCAAATCTTCCATTATTTACCTCCTCTGAATTTATCTTTTATTAAACAATTAAAAGATAAATCTTCTATTTCTTTCAATTCATCTTGAATATTTTTCACATAATTGTCTAAATCGATATCGTCAAAATGACCGCCAAAAGTATCTTTTGCTAACTGTTGTATTCTATTTTCTAAACCTCTTTGATTATCCAGATTTATTAAAGCTTTTGCTTCTTCTAAATCTGGATTATCTAAAGGTTGTGAAGAATTATCGTATGATGAATTATAAGATTTATAACTCATCTAATAATTCTCCTTTTTATTAAGCATTTTCTTCAGGTGTTGTAGGATTTTCAAGTTTTTCTACTCTAGCAAGCAAATCATTATACTTAGTAGTTAATTCTTCTAAAGCTGTTTTCAAAGCAAATGTTTCTTTATCTGCAGTATAAGTTTCATTAGTTACAAGATTAGATATATCTGGTATATCTGAAGAATTAGCTTTAGTACCTAATTCATCTTTAGTAGCAAAAGTAGCTTTATCTGCATCATAAGTTTCTTTCTTAACCAATGTTGCAACATCTGTTCCTGGTATAGAAGCAGCAGCTATCTTTTCATCTACTTGAGAAGCAGTTATGAAATCAGTTATAGCAGAAGCATCTGCTTTATTATCAAGTTCTTCCTTAGTAGCAAATGTAGCTTTGTCAGTATCATAATCTGTTTTAGCAACAACTTCTTCAGCTTTAGCTAATCCACTTACATCTGGTATAACTATAGCATCGAGTTTTTGAGTCAATTCTTCTTTAGTAGCTAATCCAGTTATATCTGGTATATCAGAAGAATTAGCTTTAGCATTTAACTCATCTTTTGTAGCAAAAGTAGCTTTATCTGCATCATAAGCTTCTTTAGTAACCAAAGTACTTACATCTGCTCCACCTTCGCCACCTAATTGAGCATTGGCTATTTGTTCTGTAACATAAGTTTTAGATGCTAAATCTTTAGTAGCTTCGGTAACTTCTTCTTTGGTAGCCAATCCATCAACTGAAGGTATAGAAATTCCAGCTATTTTTTGGTCAACAGTAGCTTCATCAACTTTAGCATTAACTTCTTCTTTAGTAGCAAATGTAGCTTTATCAGCTTCATAAGCTTCTTTAGCAACTACATCTTCAGCTTTAGCTAAACCTTCAACAGAAGGAATTTGAATAGCAGCTATTTT
>ERZ808246.2469-NODE-2469-length-11599-cov-4.393105_pt1 | contig 11599 bp, 10 predicted proteins | sample MGYA00521083_ERZ808246 | MGnify/ENA primary metagenome ERZ808246 (study PRJEB31516, sample SAMN03275577) | gut metagenome | biome: mammalia-associated habitat; material: feces | host: Papio cynocephalus | place: Kenya | collected 2012-07-07 ...
TTTTTCTTAAAGGGGTATATCCTTCTTATATAGAAAAGATATAATAATATATAATATATTATATATTATTATATATATACTATTACTTATAATTCGAAAGTTGTAGCGAGGAGCAAATAGGGATAAATAGGGGGTTAAGAAAAACTGTTATTACTGTTATTGTTATCGCTTAGACCCTTTTGGGGGAGCGATAAGGCTGGTGCAATCCTCCTGTCTTCTCGCGTGATGATAACTTTTTTCGAAATTTTTCTCGAAAATCCTTGCTTATCTCGAAAAGAAATCGTAACTTTGTGGCGTTTAAAATGATGTGAAACTTAAAATGCAAGGCTTATGAAATATCTAGACCCCAAGGCAGACCTCACGTTCAAGAAGATATTCGGTAATCATCCAAAGAGGTTGATTAGCCTCTTGAACGCCCTTTTGCCCCTCGGCAGCGATGAGCAGATACACGAGATAGAGTATTTGCCCGCAGAACTTGTACCCGAACTGGAAGGTCGCAAGAATACCATCGTAGATGTGCTCTGCAAGGATGCCAAGGGCAGGAAGTTTTGCGTGGAGATGCAGATGGAGTGGTCTAACGCCTTCAAGCAACGAGTGCTCTTCAACGCCTCCAAGCTTTACGTGAGCCAGGCGATGAAGAAGGAGAATTACAGCGACTTGCAGCCAGTGTATTCGCTCAATCTGGTGAACGACATCTTCGAGCGAGACACCGTCGAATTCATCCACAACTATAGCATTGTACACGACAAGGATAGCAGCAAGGTAATCAAAGGCTTACACTTCACTTTCATCGAACTACCCAAGTTCACGCCTCATTCCGTCTCCGACAAGCGCATGATGGTGTTGTGGCTCCGCTATCTGACGGAAATCAACTCCAACACCAAGGAAGTCCCTGATGATTTGCTCAACGACCCAGAGATCGGCGAAGCAGTGGAAGACCTGAAGGTATCAGGCTTCACCGATGCAGAGCTGAGAGCCTATGATAAGTTCTGGGATAGCGTGAGGGTGGAGAAAACCCTCCAGCACGACAGCTACCAGGAAGGTAGAGCAGAAGGTAGAGCAGAAGGAGAACTTTCCAAGAGCCTTGATATCGCTAAGAAGATGCTTGCCACCGGGATTTCAGAGTCACAAGTCATGCAGCTCACAGGCTTAACACAGGAGCAGGTGGAGAGATTGAAGGAGTAATAATAGGTTAAAAAAAAAGATAGATATGGTTCAAAAGAAATATACTCAGACGCAATAAGGAACAGTTTGACAAAGTGAAGAACAGAACGGCTTTTTTCTTTCGGATGTTCTTGCCAAGTATTCCTGCGGATTTGCAATCCGAAGTCAAGCAATGTTCGACCGCTGTTTCGGGGAATTTGCGATCCCCCCATCCCCCTGTTTCCTTGCGTGATGATAACTTTTTTCGAAACTTTTCGTCAAAAATCCTTGTACGTTTCAGAATAAAGTCGTAAATTTGCCAACGAATCGCAATGTTGCGTCAAGCACTTTGAAAGAGTAAATCAGATAGCAAAGGTATGAAACAATACGAAGCTGTGATAGAGGAAAACCAAGACTCCGTTCGCATCCATACGCCGTATCTCCGTAGCCAACAAGCTCACCCAGCTCGGCTTCAAAATCCTCAACGTCATCACCTGGGCGAAGACCAATCCGCCGCCCAACATCTCCTGCCGCTCCTCGTGCGCAGCTACCGCAAGAAGCTGAAGGACATCGTCCTCGCCGAGAAACTAATGTCGGGCGAATCGAATGAGCGAGATGGCCTGCCATATTTGAGCGAAGGCTGGATTGCCAAGGAAGAAGCGATAGAGGTCGATTTGCCGTTCTAAACCTTCAATCATACATTAATAAGACTTAAATGTATGTTTGGCGATTCATTGTAGCTTAACAAGCTTTTTGCGTATGTCAATTTTTAGCTGTACTTTTGGACAAAATATGGTAATGATTGATATCGAAGCATTAAAGGAAAAGTTGATTTTGCAAAACCTAGACTATCTAGATAAGCAAATTGATACCATACGGGAGGAGTGCATCCTCTCGTATCTTACCTCATTTATAGGTAGAGAAGGGAAATGCTTCACGGCTTATGCTTTCGAAAACATTACAGGGATCTCACACCAAACTATCTATAAGGTGCTGGAGCGGAAGGTGAAGTTCGGACCTTTGCAGAGACGACGGTGGTGCCTCTGTATTTGGGCTAATTGGAATTTTATTGTAGATGAGCTAAAAAGATACTCTTCGAAAAAGAAGGAGAAGTTTTCTTTAGAGACGTTTAAGAAAAATTTCATATCTGCCTTCGAGGGTGATGCTATGTTGGCAGAAAACTTGGAAAAGTTAGGGAAATTGCGGCAGGTAATAGACAAATATCAATCGCATTTCTCATCTAAAGCTCAGGAAATTAGTTAGATAAAATATAACTAATCCTAGCAATTTTATAATTAAAAAAAATATTAACGCTAAACAACAATCAAATGAAAATGCCGTTAGACAGTCCCAGGGGCATTGCCTAGCCACGTTCTGGTGATGCCCTCATAGAAAATCCTGCGCTAGTGCGAAAGACGCCTAGCAGCCCTCCACTAAAAAGGTAGGACCGTATTTTAGTCATCATAAAAATAATAGAAGGTAATGACTAAATTGTTAAAAATTTTCATTTTGCTTTCAAGATGCAGAGTGTTTAACATCTATATTTTCTGTGATAAAAGTGTGTTCGTGGAAAATATGTATAATAGTAAATTTTTTAAGAGATTGGATTCATGAGTATCAAACATTATCATTTTCATGACCAATCTATGATGATAGGGCATGTAATAGGTCGTATCGATAACTTGAATAACTATTTCTTTTCTAATCAATCTGATGAAGAGAAATATGAGGAAGCAGATTTTGAAGATATTGTGGAAGAAGACGTGAAGACTCCTTCTGCCAATACCCCCAACATCCCAGATGAGTTGAATACGCCCGAGGCCATCGAATGGCTAACGAACATTCAGAGCAGAGGATGGCTGGATGAGCATTTCCAGCCCGTCAGACTCACCGTCGCCCAGATGGGCTGCATCGTGGTGAAGGCTCAGTTTGAGCTAAACCTGGATGCTTGCTGGAAAGACTTTGCCCTCTTGTGGAATATGAACAAGGATACCTTGAGAATGGGATTCGTGGCAGGACAGAACACGAAGCAAACCAAGGCCTTCAACAAGAAGCTAAATGAGATGTAAGGACCTCTTGGGTTGTAAGTAATGTGAATGGTAGTACTACTACGCTGTAGTACTGCGATGTATTTTTATGTCGCCGAAAGGCTGTATCTTTGCACCCGTAATCAGACACGTAGAAGTCTGGTTGCGGGCGTTTTCTGTTTATAGGAGTCTGGTACCGCTCCTGATGCTGGAATTTGGCGAATATCTCGCAGCCCAACCCTTTAACAACTATTATTCATATGGAAGGTTATCCTTTTGTGTTTTATCATCCGCAGTATGGCGGCCTGAGAGTGGTTGATACCGACTACGGTTTGTTCTTTTGCATCGACGACCTGGTTGCCATCACTGGCATAGGTAGAGACAAACTTTTCACCGTGCTAGCCGATACGGAGGGGAATGTGTTCGAGTTTCATGTGGTAGAGGACATAAAGAAAGTACCGAAGAAACTTGAAAGTCGATTGTTTTTTGCCGAAGCTTTTGGCGATGGAGAGAAAGTGGTGCGAAAGAACAGAAAGGCCCAGAGAGATATGATATTCATAGACTCTCAGGTGGTGAGAGATATGACTGTGGGCATCTCGGACGATTCGGAGTGTAAATTGTTTTACAAATGGGTGAAGAATTTTATCCAGCCTATGATGAAGGAAGACAGATTGTGTTCGCACGAATGTCTCTTAATGGTGGATGCCTATTGCGATCCCTATGAGAAGCCAATGGACATCCGATATGCTGCCGATGGTCTGTATATCAACGGTATGCGCATCAACTAACTATATCGAATTTTGTTAAATCCTAAAAACGAATAATTAAAATTTTACAATTATGAGACAAGCAACTAAGCAGCAGCTCCTCAACGCCCAGAAGGTGGACGGAGCCATCGTGAGTGAGGAAAACGGCACCATCGCATTCCGCAAGGCGCCATGGAACGATGCCGAGATCGTAAGCGACAGCCCTAAGGTGATACCGGGCAGAATGATTTGCTCCGGCGAGCAAGGGGGCGACCAACTCGACTTCAAGCCTTACCAGCAGACGGGCGAGAAGGTGTTCGAGGAGATCTTCAAGACCAAGCACGCCGTGATTCGCACATCGAAGCGCACCGTGCAGGTGAACTACACCTTCAGCCGTGACCTCGACAAGGAGGACATGCTGCGATACCTGAAGGGAGAGCACAAGGAGCTGGTGACAGGATTCAAGGAGGCGGAAATAGTGTAATTTTATGGGCAATATGGATAATCATATTATAGCTTACAATCCGTATAAGAATGGCAACAAGGGGAGCGTAAGCTCCCAGCCACTCTCGGTGTATGACAAGACCATCGGCTATCCTTGGCTGGCGGAGATGATAGCGGCTATACGTGGGGGCGACAATGAGCTGAAGAAGCAGTTGCCCTTCCGCTGCACCCACTACTACCAGTTTCGCGACAACCGCCGCACGCAGAAGAACGCCGTGCCCGAGAGCTTCCTCTTCCAAACCACCATCGACGTGGACGACAAGGAGTATGTAGATAAGGCCATCGAGCGTGCCCGAGAGCTGAACTGCAGCGACACCATCTGGAAGGGTGCCCTGCTGCACCTGGAGTACTCCGCCCGCAAGAAGCTGCACATCGACATTCGCATGCCCCTGGGGATGACCATCGAGGAGACGCAGAGAGCCTATTGCGAGGCGCTGGGAGTGCCCTACGACGAGAGCTGTATCACGCCCGAGCGCATGATATTCATCACCGACAAGGAGAGCGAAATCTATCGCTCGAAAGACTGGTACAGGGTGCTGCCCGCCGAAGAGCTAGCCCGCCGAAGACAGGCGTTCCTAGACAGGGGACTGAGCATTGACGGAAGGGGTTCTGCTAGGGACGGCTCCCTTGCCGGGGATTACAAATCCCCTGGAACGCCTAGCAGGATTTCTCCTAGCGGGATTTCTCCTAGCAGGATTTCTCCTAGCGGGATTTCTCCTAGCGGGATTTCTCCTAGCGAAAAATCTGCGGAATCTGCGGGACAGAAGGCGAGCGACAAGAACCTCGCTGCCTTCGACCTCTTCCGTGAGTCGGCAGGTCTCAAGGACATCGACATCAACACCCAAGGCTCTCGCCACTCCTCGCTGCTCGCCATCATGAGCGCAGGGGCATCGAGGGTGATGACCGAGGAGGAGCTGAGGGCTGTGGTGGCGCAGAAGATGCCGTCGTACGCCAGCGAGCGAGACTGCCAGCAGCTCATCCACGACTTCTATGCCAAGTATGGCGACAGCTCGAAGCCGATGTCGCAAGCCGTGATTCGCATCAACGCACAGGCGGAAAAGTCCTCGCAAAAGGATGCCTCGGCATCCCAATCTGTGAAATCCGTGGAATCCGTGGGAAATAACGACATCGGCGAGGAGAACTATCCCGACCCGCCCGAAATGCCGAAGAAGCTGCCCAAGCTCGTGGAACTGCTCGTATCGAAGACCCCCGACATCTACAAGCCCGCAGTGGCGCACGCCATCTTCCCGCCGCTTGCCACCCACCTGTGTCGCACCCGCTTCTGCTATATCGACAATGTGGAGCACGAGGCTACCCTGATGTGCTGTCTGCTGGCGGGCACGGGAGCGGGAAAGAGTTGCGTGCAGCAGCCCATCAACTACATCATGGAGGACATTCGCCGTCGTGACCGGGAGAACCTGAGGCGGGAGAAGGAATGGAAGGAGGAAATGATGAGAAAGGGTGCCAACAAGGACAAGCGCAAGCGCCCCGAGAACCTCGTGATACAGGAGATAGACGCCGACATGACCAACCCTGCCTTCGTAATGAGAACTGCCGAGGCGCAGGATCATTTCCTCTACACTTCGCTCAACGAGATCAACCAGTTTGATGCGCTCAAGGGGCTGGGAGGACAGCAGTTTGTCATCATGTGCCTCGCCTTCGACCCTGGAAACCAGTATGGTCAGACGCGTGTGAGTACGCAGAGCGTCACCGAGCGAGTAACCCTCCGATTCAACTGGAATGCCTCGACCACCATCCAGAAGGGGCAGCGGTATTTCCGCAACGTGCTGACCGACGGCCCTATCTCGCGCATCAATTTCTGCACCATCCCCGAAAGGGAGATTGGCGAGGACATGCCCGTGTTTGGCAAGTACGACGACGAGTTTAAGCAGAGCTTGCAGCCCTATATCGAGAACCTCTCGAAGATAAGCGGACTGATAGACTGTCCTGAGGCGTTCCGTCTCGCCGAGAAGCTGAAGGACGAGAATGCGGAGTTCTCCCGAATGTCGATGAGCCGTATCTACGAGAACCTTTCGTTTCGTGCCAACGTGATAGCCTACCTGAAGGCGTGTGTGCTCTATGTGGCCAACGGATGCCAGTGGGAACCCGAGATAGAGGACTTTATCCGATGGAGCGAGCAATACGACCTGTACTGCAAGATGCGATTTTTTGGCGATGCCATCGCTAAGGCTCAGGACGAGGGAGTGAAATCTAGCAAGCGAGGACCCAAGAATCTCTTGCAGCAGTTGCCCGATGTATTCACCTTCCAGCAGGTGGTGGAGGCGAGAATACAGAATGGGCAGAGTCCGAGCGGTGCCCAACGCACCCTCAATGTCTGGGTGAACCGTGGCTATATCAAGCGGGAGGAGAATCCTGCGGGGCTAGGCGATAACAATAACAGAAATAACAGTTTTGTTAAGCTTAGGTATCGCAAGGACGGACGTGAGCTGGAAAATTTATAATTTATGATTTGTAATTTATAATTTAGCAAGTATGCAGATAGTATTGAAGAGAATAGCCAAGAAGGCTACTTACACCATCGGCAGACTCTATCTCCTGGGCGACGAGTGCATGGAGGTGAGTCTCGACAGAACGGAGAAGCAGGTGCGCCGCCTGAAAGACGTGGCGGCGCTCGACGGCGAGAGCTACTTTTGCGACACCCTGGAGCCTACGTGGCGTAACCTGCTGGGCGTGGACGTGCCCAAGGAGCTGGTGGATTACGAGCTGGGGCGAGTGCCCTATAAGAAGGCGCGCAAGGTGGTGGGGCTTACCGCCATCCCCGAAGGCTCTTACCCCGTGGTCATCACGAAGTCGCCAAGGTTTCAGAAGTGGCTGCCCCTGCTCGTGGGGGTGCCTAAGTTCGAGGGCATCCGCATCCACAGCGGCAACAAGCCGAGCGACACGCAGGGCTGCATCCTCGTGGGCAAGAACGACCGCAAGGGGTGGTTGAGCTACTCCTATTGCTGGCTCGTGCGCCTCGTCGATCGCATCGTGGAGGCTAGAGGCAGAGACGAGCCAGTTTGGATTACCATCATCTGACTTAAAGTATGACGATGATGGAGAAAAAGTGGCGAATTTATAGCTTGATGAAAATTCGCTTGTGATACATCCATGCTCCTATGGCGGCATGGAGGGCTACGAACGAGATGGCGTAGGTGAGGGATACCAGGTAGTCGTCGCTGACGACGGAACGGATGCCTTCTATCGCCATCTCCTTGATGCCGTATGCGCCGAAGACGATGGCGAGGGCCTCGCTCAGCACGTAGAGGAAAAGGGGATTCATGCCGAAGGCGAGCAGCACTTTCGTCAATACATTGTCTTTTCTTGCCGTCTGAGTCTTTGCGCCATTTGCCATTTCACTCTTTCCGTCGATGAATTGTACCAGAATCCCCAATATCCAGGAGGCGAAGCCGCAGGTTACGAACACGTAGCTCGGGCTCCAGATGCGCTTGTTGATGCCGAAGCCGAGCAGCGACAGCACGAAGCCCAGGGCTACCATCACGAGTCCTGCCACCTTCAGCACCTTGACCTTGGAAACGACCGTTTGCCCCGGAATGGAGATGTACTTGCAGCAGAGGAAGCCTATCATCGTATGGGCGATGGCTGGTATCGTGCTAAGCAATCCCTCGGGATCTACAGGGCTTTTGTGGTAGAGGTGGTCGATGCCGAAGAGGTGGCGATCCACTTGTGCCAAAATATTGGTGGAGGCGTCGTAGGCATAGCCATTGCCGAAGACCAGGATGCCCATGTAGATGACGATGAGGCCGATGATGGTGTGGATGAAGTAGCGATGGTTGATGCTGATGGCGAGCAGGGACACCACGCCGTAGCAGAGGGCGATGCGCTGGAGCACTGCCCATATCCTGAGGTGGGCGAAGTCTAGGCCGCTGCCGCTGCAAATCATGTCGAACCAGTTGATGCCCAGTCCGATGAGGAAGAGCAGGAGGGTTCGCTTGGCTATCTTCTTATAGATGGCTGGCGAGGGCTTGAAGTCGCTCTTCTTGAGGGAAAGATAGGTGGATATTCCCATCATGAAGAGGAAGAAGGGGAACACGAGGTCGCAGGGCGTGAGACCGTCCCAGCGGCTGTGTTCCAAGAAACTATAGTTGTGCTCGCCACCATTGTTGACGAGTATCATGAGGGCTACGGTGAGCCCTCGCATGATATCCAGGGATTTTAATCTGTTCACTCTTTTTTGATATTAAATGTTGAATGTTGAATGATGGGGATGGGCGAGGCTAGCGACCAATGAATTCGATGACTTCCTTTGCCACATCCACGCTGTTGCCCTCAGGCTGTGAGGAGTAGGTGTTCTTTTGCAGCGTCCAAGGCTCCTCCAGGGCGTACCAGTCGATTTGCGGACCGCTAGGCAGTGCCATCTGGAATAGCTCGGAGGCTGTCTTGTTGGCGTTCTTTCCGCCTCCCAGGGCCTCGTAATCCACTTGGGTGCTGGCTGCCATTTGGTCGGAGAGAGCCTTCATGTAGGTGCTCCATCGCTTATAATAAAAGTCCTTCAGCAAGCCTTGCCATTCCTTGTGGGCATAGTCGCGTAGGCCTCCCTTGTCGGCGCAGGTGCGGTTGCCCCAGGTGGTGATTTGCACGCGGGCGTTCCATTCGTAGAGGTCTTTCTCTGTAGGGGTCTTGCCGAGGTGGCGGGCAGCCTCTGTCCAGTGCCCCAGGCGGAATTCGGAGCGAGTGCCCAGGAGCTTGTCTTGCAGCAATATCATTTTCAGGAAGCGGTTGGCATCCTTGTCGAAGTCCTTTCGGGCGAAGGCGTTGTAGTCGGCGATGGTCTTCAGGTACTGACGGCGACCTTGGTCGGCGAGTGCCTGTCGGCAAATATCTACCAGGTCGTATTCGTAGTTGTTGTTGCCACGGTATTTGTCGGCTACGCTGGCAAAGAGGATGGCTGCCTGGCGAGTGTCCTCGGGGTCGTAGTAGTTGTGCATCTTCGACCAGCTGGAGGCCTGGAAATTGTTGAGCGAAGGGCGGCCGCAGAAGATGCTCTCGTGAGGACCCTGCTGGTTGTTGCCCATCGGACAGTTGTAGATGCTCTGTGCCAAGAGTGTCCAAGCTTTCTCGATGGTGGCATCGTGTACGCCATATCGGGCGAAGCAGTATTCCTTGACCCAATCCTCCTTGGTGGTCTTCTCTGCACGCCAAGGCAACTCGCTCATCAGCTCGAACATCACGGGGTTGTTCTCCGAACCTTCCATCGTGAATCCCCAACCCTTGAGAGTTAGAAGTGAGAAGTTAGAAGTTTGAAGTTTTTCTTGCTTCTTTCCAGTGGCGAGATAGAAGTTGTTCAGGAGCTGGTCCATTCTGCCGTGCAGACCTACGTTGGCACCGAAGTTCTCCAACATACAGAAGAGCCACTGGTGCTTGCCGTAGCCGCCCTCACGCTTCCAGATGCTAGGACCGCCAAACATCGGGCGGCATTCGGAGAAGAGGTCGAGGACGAGGAGGTCGCCCACCTTCAGGTTCTTGATCATCTGCGGACGAGGGTTCTCGGTCCATCCCTGCACCACCCAGGTGGCGTTAGGGTTGGCGCGCTTCATCGCGCTCATCAGGGCTTGCCCAGCTTGGTCGTAATCCACGGCGGCATCGTCGTTGCTCTCGTGGAAGGGGTCCATCGAGTAATAGTCCGACTTGCCGAAGAGCTTGGTCAACTCCTTATAATATAGGTCGGCGATTTCGGCAAAGCGAGAGTCGGTAGGCGATAGGTTGGCTGGTCGCTGATAGCCGTTCCAAAGACCGCCATCGGTGACGTTCAGCCCTAGCTTCTGCTTGGCGTCGTGAGGCATCATGCCGCAATAGCCAGGCAAGACGGGCTTCATGCCCATCTCCTTCATCCGGGCTAGGATTTTCTTTTGCAGGGCTTCCTGCTGCTTATACCAATCCTTTGGCAGCGGACCGCCCCAGCCCTCCAGGTTGTTCATCTCCCACCAGGCCAAGAAGGCAGGACCGGCGATAAACTTGCCCACTTCCTCCTCGGTGTAGCCGAGTTTGAGGAGCATATTGCGCCATACGCATTCCTCGCCCACGATGGCTAGCGGCATGTTGATGCCGTGCAGGGCCATCCAGTCGATTTCCTTCTGCCATCGGTTCCAGTCCCAGAAAGCCATGGAGTAAGAAAAAGTGCAATAGTTGAAATCATAGCGCAGCTTGAGGTCGGTTTCGTGGCGTTCCTTCTTCTTCACGGCGGGGAGCACGTCAGGGAGCTTCTGGCTCATGTTGTTCCAGGAGATATGGATGCCCGCATAGTGCTTGAGATACCAGTTGATGCCCACGGCGATGTTCACCCAGGAGTTGCCTCGGATGATGATGGGGGCGGATTTCCCTCCATTCTTGCGGGCATTGCGGGTGTCGGTCGATGCTGTCGAAGATGCTGCTTGGTCTATCTCGAAGAAATCCTTGTCAGACTTCACCAGTACGGTCTTGAATTTTGCGGCGGCTCCCTTGTCGATGCGGTTGAGCAGGTCGTCGGCAGGATTGGCGTAGGCACTGAGTGCGAAGACGCCCAATAGGCTCATTAGTATTTTTCTCATATATCTATCAGTATTTTTATCAGTTAGAAATTTCTCATAAAATTGTCAATTGTTGTGATGCAATTCTTATGCAAAGATGATGCAAAGATATTGCAAAGATAGAGGAAAAAGCTGATAAAACCAAGTAAAATGGGTATAAAAGTATAAAATATACCTTATTTATTTTGTTTTGTCTTTTATTTGCTGTATATTTGCAAGTAAAATGGCGCATCAGGGGGAGAATTTTCTCGATGTCGTCTAAAAGATTCTTGATAGAAACTTTAAAGAAAGGATAGACTATGAACATTGATGAAGTAGTAAAGAGAATAAGTAAGACCGACGGACTCTCGAAGACCCTCGGCATGCATTTCATCTCCACACCCGAGCCCGACACCCTGCAGGCTACGATGAAGGTGGATGAGCGCAATCGCCAGCCTTTCGGGTTCCTGAGCGGTGGCGCGAGCTTGGCGCTTGCCGAGAATGTGGCGGGCATCGGCTCCCTGGCGTTGTGCCCGGGACAGATAGCCGTGGGCATCAACGTGAGTGGCACGCATGTGCTGGCTGTGAGCGAGGGTGATACGGTTACGGCGTATGGCAAGTTGGTACACAAGGGCAGGACCCTCCATACCTGGGAGGTGCAAATCAAGAACAC
>ERZ808246.2470-NODE-2470-length-11597-cov-4.853318_pt1 | contig 11597 bp, 13 predicted proteins | sample MGYA00521083_ERZ808246 | MGnify/ENA primary metagenome ERZ808246 (study PRJEB31516, sample SAMN03275577) | gut metagenome | biome: mammalia-associated habitat; material: feces | host: Papio cynocephalus | place: Kenya | collected 2012-07-07 ...
AGATGGTGTCGTCCCGCGCGCTGGTCTATCATGATAAAAAGAGCCGGAGCCTGCTGCACAAAACGCCCGTCGGCGTGTGCGGCGCGCAGATCTTCGGAAACGAGCCGTCCGTGATGGCCGAGGGCGCGGCGCTGGCGCTGGAGCTGTCCGGCGCGGATTTTATCGATATCAACATGGGCTGCCCGATGCCGAAGATCGTGAATAACGGCGACGGCTGCGCGCTCATGAAGGATCCGGAAAAGGCGGTGCGGATCGTGGAAGCAGTCAAAAAGGCCGTGCCCGTCCCCGTGACGGTCAAGATGCGCAAGGGCTGGGACAAGGGCTCCTGCAACGCCCCGATGCTGGCCGCGATGCTGGAGCAGGCGGGCGCGGCGGCGATCGCCGTGCACGGCCGGACGCGGACGATGCTCTATTCAGGCGCGGCCGACTGGGACTGCATCCGCGAGGTGCGGGAGGCAGTCAAAATTCCCGTCGCGGCCAACGGCGATATCGTGACGGCGGAGGATGCCGTCCGGTGTCAAAAGCGCACGGGTGCGGCGCTTCTGATGCTCGGCCGGACGGCCTTCGGCGACCCGTGGGTGTTTGCACAGGCGGCGGCCGCGCTGCGCGGCGAGCCGGTGCCGGAGCTGCCGCCGCTTTCCGAGCGGATGGAGACGGCGCTGCGGCAGTTTGAGCTTGCTGTGCAGGACAAGGGCGAATATATCGCGTGCCTCGAGGCCAGAAAGCATTTTGCGTGGTATCTGCGCGGCGTGGCGCACAGCAGTTATTATAAGGAGAAGATCTCGGCGATCCGCACTGCGGCGGAGGCCCGGGCGATCATAAGCGGGATACAGAGAGATTTGAGGTGAAAGCATGCAGGATGACGCGCTGATCCGCCGCGCGGCCCAAAAGGACGAACGGGCCTTTGAGCAGCTGATGCTGCTGCACCAGAAGGCGGTCTATAACATCTGTTACCGGATGGCAGGCAATGCGGAGGACGCGCTGGATCTGTCGCAGGAGGTATTTCTGAAGCTGTGGCGGACGCTGGAGCAGTATCAGTTTGACGCGGCGTTTTCCACGTGGCTGTACCGGATGGCACAGAACGCGTGTATCGATTTCCTGCGCCGCCGCAAGCGGCAGCAGCATATCTCCCTCACGGTTTCCGGCGACGAGGATGAGGGAAAAGAGCTTTCTGTCCCGGATCCCGCGCTGCTGCCGGAGGAGCGGGCCATTTTCAATGAAAAGCAGGAGGCCATCCGCACGGCGATGAACGCTCTGCCGCCGGATTTCCGCGAGGTTTTGGAGCTGCGCGTGGTGCGGAACCTTCCGTATGAGCAGATCGCGCAGATCATGGAGCTGCCGGTCGGGACGGTGAAGTCGCGGCTCGCGCGGGCGCGGCTGCAGCTGAAAAAAAGACTGGAAGCCGGGAACTTTTTTTGAGACCGGCGCGTCTAACCGGATGAAATAACAGGAGGTGGGCGAGCAATGAACTGTGAACGAGCGCTGGAGCTGATCAGCGCGGAGCTGGACGGAGAACTGGCGCAGCAGGAACGGGCGGATCTGCAGGCCCATCTGGACGCCTGCCCGGACTGCCGCGAGACCTACGCGCAGCTGCACGAGCTGGATGCAGCTTTGAAAGAAAGTGAACTGGAGCCGCCTGCGGCGCTGCACGACACCGTGATGCAGACGATCCGCCGGGAAAAGAAGCGCCGCCGGCCTGCCTGGCTGTCCGCCGCCGTGATCGCTGCGGCTGCCGCGCTGGTGCTGCTTGCGGGACGCGCGGGGATCATCGCGCTGCCTGGCTTCGGCGGAGATGAAGCGGCGTCCAACGATGTCGGCGCTGCCGCGCAGCGGATCTGGATGCAGACGGAAAAGGACAACGACCGGTCGGATGAAACGGCCGCCGCGGCGGAGCTTGCCGCGGAGACGGGCGCAGATGTGCTGCTCGTCTGGGGCGACGCGCCGCAGGCGCTCGCACAGCTGCCGTATCAGACGCTCGAGGGCGGCGCGCGGCTGTATGAGGCGACGGGCGATGTCTGCCGGGCGCTTCTGGACGCGCTGGGCACGTCCGGCGCGCAGGCCTTTGCGCCGGACGGCGGCGAGGCAGGCTTTGACGCGCAGCAGCCGGCGTATGTCCTGCTGCTGGACTGACAGAAAAATCCTGAATGCAGGGGCCTTCTTTTCGCAAGACTAATCCGAAGAGGTGAGTGTTTTGCGAAGGAGAAGGCTCCTGATTTTTTTCATGATCGTATCCCTGTTCGTCTGGCCGGTGGGCGCGAAGGAGGATTTTATCCGCTGGGTGGAGTTTGACGTCAGCTGCGAGGCGATGGAGCGGGCGGTCACGCTTTCCGCGCAGGCACGGGAGCGCGACGAGCCGGTGACATGGCTGCAGCTTCTGGCACTGGCGGGCGTCTATGGCGGCGGCCATGTGCGCCCCGCGCAGGTCGCGCGCGCGGCAGAGGCTTTCCGGACGGCGCAGCCGGCCGCGCCGGGACAGGAGAAGCTGTACGCGTATTATCTTGAAGCCTACACCGCCGCGCTCGGCGGGCTGGTCGGGACGTATGCGATCGAAAAAACGGCGGAGGATGGCAGCCGGTACTGGCAGCCGTGCGAGGGCGTGAAGGCATTCAGTCCGATCGCCGCCGGATACTGGTACAGCCATTACGATGATTTTGGAGCCGGGCGCAGCTTCGGCTTCGCCCGGCGGCATCTGGGCAACGATCTGCTCGGCAGTCTCGGCACGCCGATCGTGGCGGTCGAGGGCGGCACGGTGGAGGCGATGGGCTGGAACCGCTACGGCGGCTGGCGCGTGGGCATCCGCTCGCACGACCGGAAGCGATACTATTATTATGCCCATCTGCGCAGGGACGCGCCGTTTGCGCCGGGGCTTCAGGCGGGAGACACCGTGCAGGCCGGGGATCTGATCGGCTTCATGGGCCGCACAGGCTATTCCGACCGGGAAAACGTCGACAATATCGAGACTGTCCACCTGCATTTCGGCCTGCAGCTGATCTTCGACGAGAGCCAGAAGGAATGCGATTCGGAAATCTGGATCGACGTCTATGAGATCGTCCGGTTCCTCAGCCGCCACCGAAGCTCACTCGTACAGGACGCACAGACGGGGGTCTGGCGGCGGGTATATCCCTATCGCGACCTCGACACTTGACAGCAGAGGAAAAGTATGAAAAAATAGAGATAATTTGACGAAAGCAGGTGCTTCTATGGAACAGATGACGACCGGACGGTGCCCCAAGTGCGGGCGAGAGCTGAATATCCCGGCAGAGCTGGAGAATTTCTCCTGCATGTACTGCGGGGCGCGGCTGACGCAGGCGGATCTATGCCCGCAGCAGGAGCAGTCGCTTTCCGCCGGAGAGCAGGCGGAGAGCTTTGCACACGCGACGTCCCGGCTTGGCTGGTGCATCACGAATTTCCACGGCTATCAGCAGAAGATCCTGCGCGACACGTTCTTTCAGGCCTTCGAGACGTATGAGACCGGCTGTGCGCCGGTCATTCAGGAGCTGTCCCGCGGCGTGCCGTCCTATAAACAGACGAATCTTCTGACGCAGGCGGCGGAGACGTTTCTGAGCGAGCTGGAGCGCGGCTGGAAGGGCAAGGGCGATATGGAGGATGAGAAGATCATTCTCGCCATCTTCTTTGTTCCCATGGTGCGCAGGCTTCAGCTGCCGATCAGCGAGGAATTTGCGGCGATCGTGCAGAAAAAGTGGGTGGAGCGGTATCCGAAATCGCCGTTCTATCTGGGTGATTACGATTCCATCTCCTCCGGCTTCCGCAAAAAGTTCCTCGGCCTGTGCTTCATCACGACCGCGGTCTGCCAGGAGCTCGGCAAGCCGGACGACTGCGAGGAGCTGACGGCCTTCCGTGCCTTCCGCGACGGGTATCTGCGGCGGCAGCCGGACGGCGAAGCGCTGATCCGGGAATACTATAACATTGCGCCGGGCATCGTGACCTGCATCAACACCTGCTCAGACCGGCATGCCAGCTATGCGCGCATCCGCGAGCAGTATCTTGCCCCGTGCTATGAGGATCTGCTGGCCGGACGCGAGGAGACGTGCAAGACGCGCTATGTGCAGATGGTGCGCGAGCTGGAACGGGAATATCTCAGCTGAGAAAAAGAAAAAAGCGGCCCATATCCGTCGAAAAACCGGTTTTGACGGATATGGGCTGTTTGTTTTTGTTAAAATAGCATAAAGAATTATCCACAAAATAAGAGAAAACACCAAAAATTAGGATACCATATTGACGCGTCGAACATACGGCCGTATAATAAAAACTGGAAATATCCCTCGAAAATGATGAGCGCCGGGAGCAGTTCGCGGTGGGTAAAAGGCTCGAACCGTGTCGATAAATTTTGACAGTTTATGGTAAAATATAAATTGAAAAATTTACCATTTCGTGTTATATTATTGTTGTCGCAGCGATAAAAAAGTCAGTGCCTGACACACACCATATCATGAGGAGAGGTCAAAGATGGAAAACCGTGTCAAAATTCTGATCGCAGACGGGAACGAGGACTTCTGCGGTCAACTCAAACGAAGACTGGAGCAGGTCTCCGGCTATGAGATCGTAGGAACGGCAGCCGACGGTCAGCGCGCGGCCGAGCTGATGCGCGCGGCAAGGCCGGACGTGCTGGTGCTCGATCTGATGCTGGCAAAGCTGGACGGCATCACGGTCCTAAAGCGCGCCAGAGAGATGGAAAAGCCGCCTGCGGCGCTGGTCCTGACCGGGTTTATGACGGAATATGTGGCCAATATGGCGGTCTCGCTCGGCGTACAGTATTTTATGTCGAAGCCGTGTGAGCTTGACGCCGTGGCAGAGCGCATCCATGAGATGACGGCCATCGACAATCAGCTGCGTCAGTCTGCGCAGCGCAGGCAGGAGGTCAATATCGAAGCAATGGTGACCTCCATCATCCACGAGATCGGCGTGCCCGCCCACATCAAGGGCTATCAGTATCTGCGCGAGGCGATCATGATCGCCGTGCAGGATATGGACGTGATCAACGCCATTACCAAGGTTCTGTATCCGCAGGTCGCCAAGACGTTCGCGACGACGCCGTCGCGCGTCGAGCGCGCCATCCGCCATGCCATCGAGGTCGCGTGGGACCGCGGCGATCTGGAGACGCTGCAGAGATTTTTCGGCTATACCGTCTCAAATACCAAGGGCAAGCCCACAAATTCCGAGTTTATCGCCCTCATTGCGGACAAGCTGCAGCTGCAGCTGAAGAACGGACAGGTCATCTGACGCAGATCTTACTTGTTCTGCCCGGCAGTGGAAACGTTTTGCTGCCGGGCAGATCTGAGATCCCGGAGGCGGACGCAAAAAAACTTTTGTTTCCGCGCAAATTTTTCTTGCGTCCGCGGGAAAGCTATGCTATAATCCCTATAGACAGTTAAATACCTCTAACCAAAACGCGGACAGGCTCCTGCCTGAACGCGTGGTGAGACAGGGGGCAAGGTGCAGGTATCTGCACGGTTCGTTGAAGCGGTTTTCATGGGATAGCTATACCCTTAAGTTAGAGAACTTTAACTTATATTTAACTGTCAATTCAAGAAAAGTGAGGACGGTCCTGTGAGTATTGTGATCCTTGGCGGCAACGAGTGCATGGAGCGCCGGTATAAAGAGCTGTGCAGCAGCTATCGCTGCGATTCGAAGATCTTCACAAAGCCGGCCGGCGGCCTGCGCAACAAGCTTGGCAGCCCCGACCTGATGATCTTCTTTACCAATACGATGTCACACAAGATGGTGCAGGGCGCCATGAGTGAGCTGAAGGGGAGACCGACGATCATAGAGCGATGTCACACAAGCTCCCTGTCCGCGCTGCGCGGCATTCTGGACAAGTACGCCGCCGCGGAGGGCTGAGGCATGTCGGAGGAGATCGTTGTCCGGCAGGCTGCGCCGACGCTGGCCGGCATCAAGACCGGAAGCCTCTTCCCCTATCCCTGCACGGGCAAAAAGCGGCTTCTGGATGAGATCCGCGCCTTTAACCGCCGGTTCGCGGCGAAGGGGCTGTGCCTGCTGCCGCTGCGGTATTCGGACGGACAGGCGCTTCTGTATCTCTACCGGCCGTCCGCGCTTGCGCGCGATCTGCTGGACGAGCGGGCTGCCGCGCTTCTGACGCAGGCCGGATATCCGGGCGGCGGCTGCGGGCGGCAGGTCGTGACGCTCATCCGCCGGATGCGCGCGCACGGTGAGTTCCCGCATGAGGTGGGACTGTTCCTCAGCTACCCGCCGGAGGACGTCAAGGGCTTTATCGACAACCACGCCGCAAATTCCAAATGCGCCGGCGTCTGGAAGGTCTACGGCGACGAGCAGCGGGCCAGACAGACGTTTGAAAAATATAAAAAATGCACGCAGATCTACTGTGACCTCTGGCGCTCCGGCTCCGGGCTGGACCAGCTTGCGGTCGCAGGATAACAGAAAGGAAGCAAAACAATGAAAAAGACAGCAGTGATTTATTGGAGCGGCACCGGCAACACGGAAGCCATGGCAAACGCAGTCGCAGACGGCATGCGCGCCGCAGGCGCGGACTGTGCGGTCCTGACGCCGGATACGGTCGACGCGGGCGGTCTGGACGCGCTGGAAGCCGTTGCACTCGGCTGCCCGGCCATGGGCGCGGAAGAGCTGGAAGAGACCGAGTTCGCGCCGATGTTCGCCTCCATCAAGGAAAAGCTCGGCGGCAAGGCCGTGGCGCTGTTCGGCTCGTACGGCTGGGGCGACGGCGAATGGATGCGCACCTGGGAGCAGGAGTGCAGCGACGCTGGCATCAAGCTGGCTGCCGAGAGCGTCATCTGCTGCGAAGCACCGGATGACGAAGCGCTGGAGGCCTGCAAGAGCCTCGGCAAGAAGCTGGCCGAATAACAACACGATCCCGCGGATCTCCGGATCCGATCCTCCATCCAGATCCATAAAAACAGGCACCCGCGTGTGCGGGCGTCTGTTTTTTATCAAACTGTGAACAAACTTTGCTTTCTTTGTAAACATTAGCACTCTACTATTGACAGTGCTAAAATCGGTGCTATACTGAAGCTGTTCTTAAGGGAGAGCGAAAAAAAGAAAGCGCCCCGGCGGAACGATGAAACGTAATTACAGCAAGGGTACGCAAGTCCCGCCGGATGAAAGATCCGGCGTGCAGTACGAATGGAGGTATGACTTATGGTGCCCAGCATTTTTGGTGAAAATCTGTTTGATGAATTTTTTAACGATCCGTTTGAGATGAACATGCTTCTGCCGCGCGGCCGCGATCCGCTGTATGGCAAGCACAGCAAGAACCTCATGAAGACTGACGTGCGTGAGACGGAGAACTCGTATGAGCTGGACGTCGACCTGCCCGGCTTCAGGAAGGAAGATGTCAGCGTCGAGCTGAAAAACGGCTATCTGACCATCGCCGCGTCCAAGTCGCTGGACAAGGACGAGAAGAATCAGAAGGGTCGCTACATCCGCCAGGAGCGCTATGCAGGCTCGATGAGCCGCAGCTTCTATGTGGGCGAGGATGTCCAGCCGTCCGAGATTGCGGCGAAGTTTGAAAACGGCATCCTGCAGCTGTCCGTCCCGAAGGCCGAGCAGAAGCGCCTGCCGAAGACCACCACGATCGCCATCGAGTAAAGATCCATCCCTTTTCCAATCCATCCTGAATTTGCAAAGCGCCGTCCCGCAGCTGCGGGACGGCGCTTTGCGTCTGTGTGCGGCTTGACAAGTGCGCGTACATTTTTTTATAATATCAAAAACGATAGTTTCGATACGAAACAGGCACAGGAGGCAGCATGGGCTGGGATGTGATTCTTTTTGATCTGGACGGTACGCTGACGGACTCCGGTCCGGGCATCACACACGCGGCGCAGTACGCGCTGGACGCGTTCGGCGTGCATGTGGAGGATGCGCGTACGCTGTCCTTTTTCGTCGGCCCGCCGCTGGTCGAGACGTTTGCACGCTATTTCCCGCCCGAGACGGTCCCGGCTGCGATCGAACAGTTCCGGAAGTATTACCGGGAGCACGGATGGCTGGAAAATGAACCGTATCCAGGCGTCGGCGAATGCCTGCAGGCGCTTGCCGCGCAGGGCAAAAAGATGTTCGTCGCCACGTCCAAGCTTGAGGAGATGGCGCGGCACGTACTGACGCATTTCGGGCTCATGCAGTATTTTACCGACGTCTGCGGCGGTCTGGCGAACGATCCGGAATCCGGAAAGAAGATCAGCGTGGTGCGCCGCGCGCTCACGTCCGCGGGCTGCCCGGACGGCGCGCGTGCAGTGCTGGTCGGCGACCGGAGCTACGATGTTCTGGGCGGCCACGCGGCAGGATTGCAGACCGTGGGCGTTCTGTACGGCTACGGCAGCCGGGAGGAATTGATGTCGGCTGGTGCGGATCTGCTGGCCGAAACGCCGGAGGAGCTGAAGACGCTTCTTTTGTAATTCTTTATAACAGACGCGAAGCCGCGGGAAAGGCGGGGACGGAATGAAAAAGTGGACGCCTGGACTGCTTGTACTCGTTTTTCTGGCGCTCTGCGCCTGTTCGGCCAACGCAGGTTCAAATACAGCTGCCGGAACGTATCTCGGCGAGACCGTGAAGCTTGCGGATGCGGACTGGACGCCGGTCGACACGGTCTATGGCGCGGACAGCTGCCGCCTGGAACTGAGCAGCGGCGGCGAAGGCTCCCTCTGGCTGGATGGCGAGCGCACTTCGCTCCGCTGGTCGCAGAGCGGCGGCCATCTGACGCTGAAAAATGGCCGTCAGCGCAGCGAGGCGGAGCTGCAGGACGGCGTTATCACCGTGCAGCTGTTTGGATCTGAGATCTGGATGCGCTTCGTGCGCGAGGATCTGTACCAGCCGCCGGAACTGACCGCGGAGGAAGAACCGGCCGCGGAGCCGGAAGCGGTGGCAGCCGCAGAGCCGGATACGAGCGATGACCCGTGGAGCTATTGGTACGGCGACTGGTACGGCTGGTACGCGGTGACGCAGACGAGCGAGGATCTTGCCGATTGGCAGGACAGCAGCTGGGACGTCTGCGCGCACCTGACTGCCGGCCGCGGCGACACCGGGAATCTCCGCCTCTGGGACACGGACAACGCGCCGGGCGAAGCGCTCGGGACGGTGAAGGTCGGCTTCCTTGCAGGCATCACGGACGCCGGGTGCATGGAAAGTAAGAGCGGGACGTTCCTGGGCTATAAGCTCTCATCGGGCGACTGGTCCTGTGACCCGGCGATCTCGGATGTGAGCGGATTCCCGCATATGATCTGCATTGCCGGGACGGCGGGCGACGCGGCGGACGGAGAGGGCTGGTTCAGCTACCGGATCTATCTGCGCCCGTGGGGCGCCGACTGGTCGGACGTCAGAGACGGCGATTGCAGCAAAACGTGGTATACGGATATGATGCCGCCCGGCTATGAGAGCTGGTATCTGCCGCTTCTGCAGCTGGGCGCGGACATGCCGCCGTCGTTCCAGGCGGGCGAGCAGCTGCTATCGGAGAATTTGCCCTGAACGGGCGCTTCCGGCGGTTGCGGAAACAGAAAAAGCTGTGATATAATAATCAAGGAATAAACCGGATGTCCGATCTGAATGAAAACAGGAGGAATGGAGCCATGGAACTTGCCAATACACGCTATGTCCAGTGGTGCGCACAGCAGAATCTGGAGCCCGAGCTGCGGCAGGAGCTTGCCGCGATGCAGGGCGACGAGGAGAAGATCACCGACGCATTTTACCGCGATCTGGAGTTCGGCACGGCCGGACTGCGCGGTGTGCTCGGCGCGGGAACGAACCGGATGAACCTCTATGTCATCCGCCGCGCCACGCAGGCGGTCGCGGCCTATCTGAACGAGACTGATCTGCCGAAAACGGTCGCCATCGGCCATGACAGCCGCATCAAGAGCGATGTTTTCGCGCGCGAGGCGGCGGCGGTGTTTGCCGCGAACGGCATCACGGCCTATCTCTATCCCCGGCTGGAGCCGGTGCCGGCGCTGAGCTTTGCGGTGCGCCATCTGCACTGCGGACTTGGCGTCTGCGTGACGGCCAGCCATAATCCCGCGGAATATAACGGCTACAAGGTCTACGGCCCCGACGGCTGCCAGATGACGCCCGAGGCGGCAAAGCGCGTCGTCGAGCTGCTGGACGGCATGGATTATTTCGAGGGCGCGAAGGTCGCAGACTTTGATGCAGCCATCGCCGCAGGCACGATCCGGTACATCCCGGACGAAGTCCTGGACGCGTTTGTCGACGCGGTCTATGCCCAGCGCGTCGGCGACGGCGCGGGGATCGCGGATCTGAAGCTCGTCTATACGCCGCTCAACGGCGCGGGACTGGAATGCGTCAAGAAGCTGACGGCAAAGCTTGGGATCCGGAACATGACCATCGTCAAGGAGCAGGAGCAGCCGGACGGCCATTTCCCGACCTGCCCGTATCCGAACCCCGAGATCCGGCAGGCAATGGAGCTTGGCCTGCAGTACTGTGACCGCGTGCATCCCGATATCCTTATTGGCACCGACCCGGACTGCGATCGCTGCGGCACCGCCGTGCCGGACGGCAGGGGCGGCTACCGGCTCATCACCGGCAACGAGATGGGCGTCATTCTCCTTGATTTTATCTGCCGCAGCCGCATCGCGAACGGCACCATGCCGGAAAACCCGGTCGCCGTCACGACGATCGTCTCGACCGACATGGTCACGGCGGTCGCGAAAAAATACGGCGTCGAGCTGCGCCGCGTTCTGACCGGCTTCAAGTATATCGGCGAGCAGATCGCTCTTCTGGAAGCAGCCGGGCATCCGGAGCGGTATATTTTCGGCTTTGAGGAGAGCTACGGCTATCTCTCCGGCCCGCATGTGCGCGACAAGGACGCGGTCAACGCCGTGCTCCTCATCTGCGAAGCCGCCGCGTGGTACGCGCGGCAGGGCATGACGCTCGGCGACGCGATCGACGCGCTGTATCGGGAATACGGCTTCTACAGCTGCACGCAGAAGAGCTTCACCTTTGCCGGTGAGACCGGCATGGAGAAGATGGCGGCGCTCATGCAGGGATTGCGCAGCACCCCGCTGCACGAGATCGCCGGTCTGCCGGTCGAGGGCTATACCGACTATGCCGCGGATGGGACAGGCCTGCCGAAGGCGAACGTGCTGGAATACCGCCTGCCGGGCGGCGACAAGGTCATCATCCGCCCGTCCGGAACGGAGCCGAAGATCAAGGCGTATCTGACCGCCGTGGCCGCGAACGCGGAAACGGCTGCCGCGCAGCTGGAAAAGCTCGCAGCCGCTGCAGGTAAGCTGCTGGCATAAAGCAAAAAACACAGAACGAACGCCCGAAGGGCCGACCGGACCTTCGGGCGTTTCTGCGCGCCCCGAACGGCGCGTTTATCAAAAGAGAGACAAAAGGAGCACTCCCATGAAAACGGTCAAACGCTATCTTCCCGGCTGCGCGCTCGCGCTTGTGATTGCGGCTATTGCCAAACTGCTCGATAACGAGAAAAACTTAAAAAACCTCTTGCAAAACCACCCCGGATATGCTATGATACATAAGCTAATTCAATAGCTATCCGGGTGTGGCGAAGTTTGGTATCGCGCTTGAATGGGGTTCAAGAGGCCGCTGGTTCGAATCCAGTCACTCGGACCATGCAGAGT
>ERZ808246.2476-NODE-2476-length-11558-cov-6.055551_pt1 | contig 11558 bp, 12 predicted proteins | sample MGYA00521083_ERZ808246 | MGnify/ENA primary metagenome ERZ808246 (study PRJEB31516, sample SAMN03275577) | gut metagenome | biome: mammalia-associated habitat; material: feces | host: Papio cynocephalus | place: Kenya | collected 2012-07-07 ...
GAAAACTTGAATCAGAATCTGAAAACTTGAATCAGAAAATCTGAATCAGAAGAATCAGTTTTTATCTGATGGTGATGGTTGGCACCCAGTTGCTGGAGTCAGCCTTGGTGGAGATGTTGTTCTCCTGCTGCTGTCGCTGGTTCTTACCGATGACGAGTCCCGCCGTGCACGAACTGGTGAGGAAGGTGACGATGGCGGAAGCTATAGCCACGACGAGGTATCGGGCGAACGCTTTCCAATTGATTTCTTTCATGAGCCTTTCCTTTCTTCATTTTTTACTTTAAATGGTTAGACATATTTTGTTGTTTTTTATTTTTCCAACTGGAGAAATATTTTTTCCCAGTTAGGAAAGTGATTTTAGCTAGCTTTCTGAATCACGATGCAAAGTTACGAAATCCGCCACCGACGGTTGGGCGATGGCGGACGTTGGGGTGCGATGGGGGGACATTTTTTAAAAAAACATAAATATCAAGTACATAAACATCGAATATGGGTTATTTTACTTATATTTGCTCATTGAAAAAAGATTTATAGAATGCGTATGGAACCGATAGGATATAATAACATACATCTTGCCATTATGGCGATAGAGAAGGGGGCACAAAAAATGAATGTCCCTGCCAAGGACATGTATTCGCGCCTAAAGAAGCAGGGGCTTATACACAATTTCCTTTTGCCGTATTACGAAGAGCTTCATACCCAGAGTTCTGACTGGCTGGCTGACACTACCGTCGAGACTCTTAAGAATTGGGAGGCGGCGCAATGAGACTGTATCATGGCTCCTATCTGGAGATAAACCATCCGGAGGTGAGCAGGGGTAGGGCAAAGGTGGATTTCGGGCAAGGATTCTACTTGACAAACATTCAGTCGCAGGCTGAGAAATGGGCGAAGGTTATCGCCTTTCGCATCAAAAGCTTCAAGCAATATGATGTGGAGTGGCTTCGGTACGTCGTGGATTGCAGAAGAGGCGGCACAATGCAGCAGTCTTTCGACGTGGTGGAAGGTGGCGTCGCCAATGATAATGTGATTGATACGGTGGAGGACTTCGAGAATGGTCGCATCACGGCTGAACAGGCTTTGGGGCAGTTGGTGTTCAAGAAGGTGAATCATCAGCTCTGCATTCGTAAGCAGGAGATAATCGACCAGTATCTAAGTTTTGTTTCATCTTATGAATTATAAGAAAATATGAGAGATTCTGTACTTTGGCGCAAGCAAAGCCGATTGGTGATGAGGCTTGCCAAGGAGGAAAATATTACTCCCGAGCAAGCCTTGGATGTCTTTTATTCCTCTAGCACTGCCCAAAAGTTGGCTGACCCGAGAACGGGGCTGCAACTGATGAGCGATGACTATGTTTTCGAGGATTTACTAGAAGAGCTGGGGAATCATTGAATCTCCAGCTCTTCTTCTGCTGCTTTTCTCAATACTTCTGCCAAATTATGGCTCACCCAGGTGCTCCACGATGGCTTTCACCTGTCTTGGGGTGAAGCCCTTGTCGCTCTTCTGGCAGTGCATCGCCTGGAGCGCATCCCATAGCGGGGTGCAGCGGCGAATCCATGCCATCAGGTGCTTCACGGCAGTGCGGGGCATGCTGTCGGGGAAGTACATCAGGGCGAGTTCTTTCTTGGTGTAGGAGCGGATGGTGAAGTCCGCCCAGTCGTTCGTTTCTTTTTTCATATTCGAGTCATTTTTTTTAAAAAAAGTTATCATTTGAATTTGTTTTTTTTCATCGGAACTTCCAGGAAGTCGTAGGACTTCATCGGAACTTCACGGAAGCCTCAGGGGGCTCATCGCGACTTCCCGGAAGCCTCAGGACTTCATCGCTACTTCCCGGGCTTGATTTCCTTCGAGTAGGCTTCGCCGAAGTCCTTGCACCCCGGTGGCAGCTGGTGGTGCTGGATGTCGGGCAGGATCTGCTGTAGTTGCAAGAAGAGGCGTTCGCCTGGTGCGTCGCGGTCGGGGTACATGTGCCACTTTATCTGGAGCCGCTGGCTCAGCTGCTGGAGCAGCTGCTTGTCTTCCTGCGAGAGCAGGGTGGCGGAGGGGATGGCTATCGCCTTGTGACCCGCCGAGAGCATCGCCCAGCAGTCGCTGCACCCCTCGGTGATGTAAAGCTCGTCGCCCGGCTTCATCCTTGCGATGACAGGCAGGTTGTAGATGCTGCACTTCGCCCCCGAGGGGAATCGGAAGCGGGGCTTCTCGTTTGCGTCTTTCTCCTTCGGAGAATCTTTAGGACCTTTCGAATCTTTAGAATCTGTGGAATCTTTAGAATCTGTGGAATCTTTAGAATCTGTGGAATCTTTTGAGCCTTTAGAATCTTTCGAATCTGTGGAATCTGTGAAATCTGTGGGAGAACGACGATAGTCGAGGTTGCGGTTTTGGATACCGATGAGTCTTCCCTGCAAGTCGAAGTAGGGAATTTGCAGCCAGTGGGTGCCCTCTCGGTCTTGCCACGACGTGAGTCGGCACCAGCTTGCCACACGAGGGTCTATCCCTCTCTCCTCGAATAGGAACTTTCGAGCCTCCTCGCCGAGCCACGGATGCTCGAAGAATCGTATGTATCGGCTGGCGTCGAAGCCCGGGCTGCCCGAACCTCCTTTCGAAGCCGAATCTCCTTTCGAAGCCGAACCTCCTTTCGAAGCCGAACCTCCTTTCGAAGCCGAATCGCCCGAAAACCCCGAATCTTTCGGATTCAGACTTTCCTTCGCCGAAGGGCTTGCCGGCGAAACATTCCTTGGCGAAACATTCCCCGACGGCGCTTTCCCCGACGGCGCTTTCCCCGACGGCGCTTTCTCCCTCACGTAGGTGTAACTATCTCGTCTCATCCCCTTGAGCTGGATGCCGTTCATCTCGGCGAGCCATCGGGTGGCGACGAGGAAGTCCACATGCTTCAGCTTCATCGTGAGGGTGATGGTGTCCATCGAGTGCTCCATGCAGACGAAGCAACGGCACGTGTTCGCCTTCTTGCTGAACGAGAGACTGGCGTGGTGGTCGTCGTGGAAGGGGCAGAGCGCCTTGTGGTGGGCGTTCACCGTGATTCCCAGCTGGTCGGCGACCTCCTCTATGGGTAGGTCGCGCAACTTTTTTATCTCATAATCTTCCATTTTCATTTCATTTTCATTTTCTTTTCATTTTCATTTTCTTTTCATTTTCATGTTTTTTATTGTTAGGGACAGAACTTTCGCATTTGGGAGTTTAGCATTCAAACACACACACACATCATCCTTTCCCCTTCAGATACTCCGGGGTCTTGGTGTAGAGTCCCGTCTGGTTGCTGTAAGTAATGAACTTGCGGTAAATCCACTTTCTTATTTGAGCATTCGTGCCCTCTCTCGACTTGCCCAGCTGCATGCGGAGAGCCTCCAGCTGCGCCTCGTTGAAGGAGGTAGGCAAGTCTTCCAGCAGATTCTTCGGACCCCTGCGCTGCGCCTCGTTGATCTCGTCGGCATCCTGGCTCAGCATGTCGGCGAAGAGGCGCATCTTGCTCCACATGTCGTGATAGACCAGCCATTCCACCAGCTCTCCCATCGCCCGGGTCCACGTCTGCCCATTGAGCACCCACATCAGGCAGCCCGCCTTCCAAGCCGAAACCAGGGCACGCTTCGAGATGTCCCAGAGCACGTCGTCGTCGGTGAGGTCGGCGAGCGAGGCCATGTCGGCAGCCAACTGGTCTATCAGTTTGTTCAGCGGCTTGACGATGTAGCGCCCCTTGCAGATGCTCAGGCGCACCAGGTACTCGTCGAGCTTCTTCAGAAATTGCTCGTCGTACTTGCCCTGTCTCGGAATCCTTCCGCTGCGCTCCTGTCGAGCCTTGTAGGAGAAGACCATACGGCCGAAGGTACCGTTGAAAAGCTCGTTCTTGTAGAACTTGCGTGCGGCGTAGGGCGTGGCCGACATGGTGATGTTGGCTCTGAGCACGGGGTTGCCCGTCACGCCGTCGGCGGTGGCTCTCAGTGCGCCCGCCCGCTGACGGTCGTAGATGTTGCGCAGCATCTGTGATATTTGCTTGTGCCCGCCGCACATGCGGTCGGCCATCTCCACCTCGGGCATGTTGAGGTATTGGGTGCGAGCGCCCTGCTTCTCCAGCGCCATGGCGTTTTGCAGGAAGGCGGCGTTGGTAACGTCGGCTGGGGGGAACCAGAAGCTCACGTCGGGGCGCACGGGCTTCTCCTTGTTGGCGCTCTTGGTCTTCATCTGCTTCTGCCATTCCACGAGTTTCTCCAGCTCCCCCTCGTCGTGCTGGCGAAGGTTGCGGCAGATGGCTTCCACGAGGTTGGAGAGCTGCCCTTTGTTGCATCCCGAGTCGGCTACGAGGTTGCCCATCATGCCGCACATCTCCTTCCAGCTGAGGTCGGGATATTGAAATTTCGACTCGCTAATCTGAGCCCCGAGTATCGGAAACAGCATCGGGACCATCGGTTCGTGCATGTCCTTCGACACTTGCGAGAGCAACAGCTTTACGCATTCCGTGCCCTTGCCGAGTCTTGGCATCGCTGGGGCGGTAGGTTTGCTGATGTCATATTTGAGTTTTGCCATTGTTTTCTTGTCTTTTTCTATGATTTTGTTATGATTTTTGTTATGATTTTCGATTTGTCTCGGCTTTCCGTCGCCTCTTTCGAGGCTCGCCCTGTCGGGGTAAAGCCTTGATATAGGGCTTTTTAGGGAAAGTGGGGGCGGGTGGTGCCGAGGGGGGAGCGTTCCAGTTCCAGTTGTTCCAATTAATTTTTCGAGTGTTCCATTTTCTTTATATGTATATATAACTATCTAATTATTAAGTAGTTATAGAGACTCTATAAAGGGATATTGGAACAAGTTTTGTTTTTGGAACAACTGGAACAACTGGAACAACTGGAAGATTCGGGGGAGGTGGTGGAGGGATGTTGCCATCCCGATTTTCCATCCTCGTTTCCCTGTTCGGGAGTCCCCCCGAAATCCCCACTTCTCTACGAAGCCCCCGGTGGCTCCGGTTGCCACTTCTCTACGAAGCCACCCCCGCGGCTTCTACTTTTGAAGTCCCCTGGGGCGGCTTTGCCACCCCCCTTATCTCTTGAGCTGCCACTCCTGCACGGCTTCCTTCGCCAGCTGAGCCTCCTCGGCGAGAGCCTGGCCGATGTTCACGCCCTCGTCCTGGAAGACCTTGAGGGTGAGCTGTATGGCTCCGTCCTTGGTCTTGGAAACCCTGCCGTGGGCTAGCTTTCGGATGAGTTCCGACTGTGCTCGGATGCGAGGCTTGCGTACGAAGTCGAAGGTGCCGTCGCAGAGCAGTTGTGCCAAGCCCGCGGCACGGAAGGGGTTGGCGCATCCCTTGGCAGGGTTGTCTGGCAGGAACAGGAAGTTGCAGTCCTTGTTGTCGTACATAGCCATGCCTTCTTTCTGTAGATGGCTGATAAACTCTTTCTCTTGGGTGTTTTTGCCGCAAGAGTTGCAGTCTTTCTTGCCGCAAGAGTTGCAGTCTTTCTTGCCGCAAGAGTTGCAGTTGTTTTTAAAATTCTTTCCCATTTTTTCGAATGAATTAGTGAGTAAAGAAAGCTTGGAAACGTAGCGCTACTTTGAAACTCCTGGAGATTTCCTCACTCGCTCTTCACTCGATGAATAAAAAATGTTGATTACTTAAATTTGTAGAGGTCAGTGACGAGGATGTCCTGATAGACCTGTCCCTGATACTCGTTGGTGGTGAATCGGAGCGTAGCCGCCACCACGTCGCCCGGCTGGAATCGGCACAGTGCCAGGTTGCCCAGCATCGCCGCCACGTATTGGTTCTCATACTTGCCGCCCATCTCCTGCAACACGATGTTGCACTTCATGAGCTGCCCATTCTCAGCCTTCTGGCTCTGCACAGCGAAGGCTTGGCCTTGCTGCACCACACGCAAAATTGTTGTCATACTGATAATGAGCGCAAAGCCTCGCCTCCCTTTAGAAGCGGTTCTGGTTAGTAGCCCGACCTTGCAAAAGCTGGTGCAAAGTTAGGGGAAAATGTTGTGGAATAGAATAAAAAACTTTCTAAAAGCCTCTGAAAAACAGCGTTTTCAGAATCAATCAGAATCATTCGGAATCAATCAGAATCAAATGGCGGAATCAATCAGAATCAAATGGCGGAATCAATCAGAATCAAATGGAGAAATCCATCTTCTATAAATATTCTTAAATTATCAACCTGTAAGTTGTATTTTTCGAAAAATTGTAGTATCTTCGCATCAAAAAAATACGATTATGACGTTCGACCTTATTACAGAAAACGAGCATCTTTGGGCTGTCAGATATGATGATTGCCTTGACAACGTTCTAGACTCCATTTTTGGACAATGGAACGATGTGCTTTGGTTACGTAGTTTCTTCAAGCAAAACATAGATGATTTGGCTTCTTACTTCAAAATAACAGATGTCAATCAAGCAATATATGACACGATAGAAGATAGTGAACGGTTGCAATGTCTCATTATGGACATATCTCCTGAAGCCGACTTGGATGAGATTTTTCGACCATTGGAGAACTCCCGAACTTCGGAAATGCTCTTGGGCAAGGAGAAGGCACGGCTTCGTAATACCCCTAAGCATGCTTCTTGGCTCCGTATCTATGCAATCAAGCTTGAGCCAGGTATCTACATCATTACGGGTGGTGCCATCAAGTTGACTAGGACTATGCAGGAGCGAGAACATACCTTGATAGAACTCGCCAGAATGGAAAAGGTAAGACGCTTTTTGCTCGACAAAAATATAGTAGATAAGGATTCCTTCGTGGATTTTTTGCAAGAAATTATATAGAAAAGGAGGTAATTATGAAAACAAAAAATGAAATAGTTGATGGATTAAAGGTCTATCAGTCGTTAACTCCGTCTAAATGGCGTGAGAATGCAGAGTGGCGTATGGCAAACAAATCGTGGTTGCGCTACTCTCAGCACATTGCTATGATGATGCTCGACAAGATGGAAGAATTGGGGATGACCCAAAAAAGATTGGCCGAGCTTATGGGATGCAGCCAGCAATATGTATCCAAAGTTCTCAAGGGACAGGAGAACCTGTCGCTTGAAACCTTGGCAAAGATAGAACGGTGTCTTGAAATCTCGATTCTTGACCATATAGCATAAGAATCACTTAGCATTAATCTTCTTCAGAGTTCATGTTTTCGAAGATATGGTTGCCTATTTCTCTGTCAGCAGACTTCCATAGACGATGATTCTTGTCAAGAGGAGGGTATCTTTTGCTCTTGCTTTTATAGCCGTTGATTTTCTTCGACATTCCGTCAGCCATTTTGCAGATTGCTTTTTTGTCGGAGTATTCAATGGAGCCTATGCCTATCAGTGCCCTGACAAAGTCGGGGCAACTTATTGCTGGGTTAACTGCCTCTACTTCAATGCAGATTTTCATGAGCAGCGCCAACTGTACATTACTGGTAATGGTAATTTTCATGGCAGCTTTGAGAATCTGTTTTCTCGAATTGAGCACAATACCCTTTGGGTTGGTAAACTGATGAGTGAGCACTTTATTGGCGGCCTCTTTGCATTCTTGTGGAATTAGCGTAATTGCCAAATCGCTTATGTCTATTGCGCTTTTTTCTTTTTTTTGCACTGCCTTAGTCTTGGAGCTGCTCTCTTCTTTTTGCCTTGCATACAATGATTTGTCCATATCGTCATAGGCTAGCATGCAAATCTTTTGGAAGTAGAAAAAGGCTTCAATATCATTGGCTACCAGTTTCTCTCTATGAGTAAAAAGGTATTTGCCAAGAGCCGTGTTCTTGGTGAACATAAATCGCCCATCCCTATGTTCTACCAATTTACTGAGGAAATAGAACTTTTTGCGTTGTTCTTCATTACAATCGTCCTCGTCAATGTAGAGATAAAGTGCATCGAGATGATTCTTGTATGATTTTATCAGATGATTTGGGTCTATGATGATGAAGTCGGTGTCGAGCAATTCTTTGAGTTGGTTGGCTATGAGTGCCTGGTATTCGTCAGGATCGTTGTAGCTCTCCTTTTTCCACTGGTTGAATTGACTATTGGCTTTTCTTGTCAAAGGAGACAATGCGGATGAGTGCTGCTTGCTTAGCTCGTTTGCTAATTGTTCATATTCTTCCTTTTTCCATTCCTTTTCCGATAGCTCTATCATCTTTTCCAGGCATTCTGTCAATTTTTTCAGCGCATATTTGATGCTGTTCTCCCAAAGTGTAATCGAGTTGAAGACTTCGGCATCTAGGGTGTTAATCACCAACCTCACTTTTTCAGCATTCTCTCGGTTGGCATCTAGTGCCGCGTCTGGGAAAAGATAATCTATCACATGCTTGCTATAGTCTGCGGTTGATGTCTCCAATACTGGCGAAACCTTGAAATTGCCACTGAAGCTATCTATCCTTTCCTTGCACTCTTCATATTCTTGGCTAGAGAGCAAGTTCTGCAACGGACGATGTTGCAGTAGTTCGATTTTGGCACTAAACTCCTTTACTGCTTTCTGAATTAAGAGCAGCAGGTCTAGTAGTTGCAGTTTCTGGCTGAGTAGGTTTTCAGCATTTAGGTAGCTGCATCTATCTATGATGTAATCTATAAGCTTTTTTTCCTCCATACGGGATGATAAAAAAAGCGTGGGCGAAAACATATCGTGTACCTTACTCCTGGGCTACCGACCAAAGCAACCCTATCACACAGGTACAAACAAGTTTTGCCCACGCCGTAGATTTGACATTCTTATCCACTGGCATGGGCGTTGCTTGTCGTACTCGTCCTGTGCGGTCTTATTGCTTCTATTTATGTTTGGTCGGTATTTAGGAGTAAGAACCGTATGACGCTGACAACGCCTACCATTTTGCCTACCTATAGGGGTAGGCTCCTATTTTTTCTTTCTTTTTTCCTTATAATGATTCTCCTTATTAAATATGAAACATAAAATATTTTTTACAGGTCCACGAATCGCTCTACGAACCTTTTGAATTTCTCTATCACCGATTTCTTTTTTTGCTCTCGCTTCTTGCCTGCGCCGAACACGGGCATCGGGGGCAGCATCGAGGTAATTCCCATTCCGCTCTCTTCCACGTAGCCGTCTCTGAGGGCTTTCTTCATGAAGTCGCGTGCCTTTTCCTCCTTCAGGTGCTCGTTGCTGATGATGGTGGAGAGCTCCTTTTCCTTCTGCTCACCGATGTACTGCTGCCATTCCTCGTAGATGTCCACGTCCTTGCCTGGCTTGATGGTCTTGATGTAGCCGTCGATGAGGTCTTTCTTGTTTCGCAGACGAGGGCTGGAGGTTACGCTTCGGGTGATGTCCATGATGATTTGCGAGTCCTCGCAGTTGCTGTCGTGGTATTTTTTCACGAGGGCGAGGATATAAGGGATGTCGATGTCGGCTTGGCTTATCAGTTCCATCTCAAATTCCAGTCCGTCGGTTTCGGATGTTCCATCGCCACCTGCGTCGCCAGCAGTGTTGCCTTCGCCTGTGGAGTCATCGCTCGTGTTGCCCTTGATGTCGTCACGGAAACTGAGGTACCACGACTGGTAGTCCTGTCGGTCGCCCTCGGCGATGATGCGTATGCGGCTCCGCTCGGCAGGCTCTTCGGGGTTGAAGTCGTCGAAACTCAGCAAGATGTTGGTCGCCTTGACCAGCTGACCATAGAGCTTCACGAACGCCACCTTCTCGGCAAATGGGATGGAGGGGTTCAACCCTGTGAGTGGGAACGATTGCAGCATCTTCTCTGCCAGCTCCTTGTAGCCGTCGTGGTGCTCGCCGTCCTCGTCGTAGCCATTGTAGTAGTCTTCGAAGGTGCGCATCAGGATGATGCTGTTGGCATCGGCGTCGCCGAAGAGTCCGAAGCTGCGGTTGGTGGCATCCTCCAGGTTGCGGAAGCATACGATGTTGCCGCAGTTCTTCACCGCATTCAGTATGCGGTTGGTGCGGCTGTAGGCTTGCAGCAGTCCCTGCATCCTCAGGTTCTTATCTACCCACAGCGTGTTGAGGCATTTAGCGTCGAAACCCGTCAGGAACATGCCTACCACGATGAGCAGGTCGATGTCCTTGTTCTTCATGCGCAGGGATACGTCCTTGTAGTAGTTCTGGAATTTATCCGAGCTCGTATCGTAGGAAGTTCCAAAGAGCTTGTTGTATTTTTTGATGCATTCTTCGAGAAAATCCTTGCTCGTGCTGTCGAGCGTCTTGATGCCCTCTGGGTCTTCCTCGATGCAGCCCTCCTCGTTCTCCGCCTCGTTGGCTGCGGCGGTGAAGATGGTGGCTATGCGCAGCTGCTTGGCTCCGGGCTTCGCCATCTGCCGCTCCAGCTCCTTGTAGTATTCTATAGCCATCGGCACGCTGTCGCACGCCAGTATCGAGTTGAATCCGCTTGTTGCCATCGGGTCGCTCTTTATTTCCTCCACTCGGTCTTCCTTCTTGCGCTTGTAGTTCTTCACCACCTCCTCCACGTTCTCCAGCTTCTTTATTTTCCAAGGGCTTGTGCGCTTGGTCTTCTGGTCGAAGTGTTTGAGCAGGTACTCCGCATTGGTGGCTATGCGCTTTGGGTCGAGATAGTTGGTGTTTTCTACCTTCTCGCCGTTCACCTCGGCGGTCTGCGTATGGTATTCCACCTTGAATTTCAGCACGTTCTTGTCGTTGATGGCATTGATGATGGTGTAGGTGTGCAGGGCTTTGGTGTGCTGTCCCTTGTCGTCGAGCTCGCCGCCGAACACTTCTGCCGTGGTCATGGTTTCGCCCTTCACGTTGGTGGAGGCGTTCACGCCGAAGATTGGCGTTCCGGTGAATCCGAACATGATGTAGTTCTTGAAGTTGCGCTTGATGCGTCGCTGCATCTCGCCAAACTGAGAGCGGTGGCATTCGTCGAAGATGAAGACGAAGGTCTTCTCCAAGATTTCTTTCTCTATCTTATTGTTCTTCAACAGGCTTGCCATCTTCTGTATGGTGGTGATGATGATGTTGACTCCTACGCCTTCTTTGTTATTGAGCTGTCTGAGCAGGATGCTGCTGTTGGTGTTGCCGTTGGCGCAGTTGGGGCAGAACTTGTCGTATTCCTTCATCGTCTGGTAGTCGAGGTCTTGTCGGTCCACGACGAACACCACCTTATAGATTTCCTCCATCTTGGAGGCTATCTGTGCCGTCTTGAATGAGGTGAGCGTCTTGCCCGAGCCCGTGGTGTGCCAGATGTAGCCGCCCGCCTTCCTGGTGCCCTGCCAGTGGTTGAGCAAGGCTTGCTTTATTCTGCCTGTAATCTTCTCGGTGGCTGCTATTTGGTAGGGGCGCATCACGAGCAGGTCGCCGTCGGTGTTAAGCACACAGTATCGGGTCAGGATGTTGAGCAGGGTGCGCTTGGTGAGGAATGTATGGGCGAAGTCCTCCAGGTCGCAGATAAGATGGTTCTCCGCATCGCTCCAGTAGCTGGTAAACTCGAAGCTGTTGCTCTGAGTCTTCTTCTTTGTCTTCTTGCCTTTTTGCTCGTCGGCCTCCTTCTCTCGTCCGTATCGGGTGGTATTGCTGTAATATTTGGTCTCCGTGCCGTTGGAGATGACAAATATCTGTATGTAGTCGAACATGCCCTCGCCAGCCCAAAAGCTCTCTCGTGCGTAGCGGTTTATCTG
>ERZ808246.2477-NODE-2477-length-11555-cov-5.324783_pt1 | contig 11555 bp, 5 predicted proteins | sample MGYA00521083_ERZ808246 | MGnify/ENA primary metagenome ERZ808246 (study PRJEB31516, sample SAMN03275577) | gut metagenome | biome: mammalia-associated habitat; material: feces | host: Papio cynocephalus | place: Kenya | collected 2012-07-07 ...
AACCTGAGAAACTTCGTCACGAAAGGAATCATTACATATTTCGCTTAACTTAACAGCATTGCGCCCGAAGGGCGGTTGTTTGGTTTTCTAAATACTAAGCGGGATAAAAATAGTTTGACTCTCATCAAACATCGTTATTTATGCCGCCTTATATTTATAAAAACCATACAACCGGACGACCGCTGAGGAAATACACTCCCTCTTTTAATTCTCCCCCGATGGGGGCGAGGTCCTACGGACCTATCATTAGTATTTAGTGGCTGGTCAATAATTCATACGCTCGATATTTGCTGAGTATATGCAGTGAAATTTTGGAAATCAAATGCATAGAAATACGAGCTATCCTGAAAATACCTTTGCACTCATTGTTGTTAGTTGTTGGTTGTTAGTTGTTTGGAGCCAGACAACCAACAACTAACAACCAACAACAATTGCTCATTTAGTTCCTTACTACTGAAAGAAGTGAATTAATGACCAGCCACTATTTAAAACCATCATTTTCAACATATTCAATCGGAAGGAATTCCTATTTTACAGATGGGAAGTTTGAGTTATAAATTCAAACTCTTTGATTAAATCAGCGTTTCCTTACATATGAATGATAGGCCCCACCTGAGGAAAAAAGAATCCTGAAGTCCATGGACCTCAGGATTCTTTTACATCATGCTATGAAATTATTGGGGTATTAGAAGGTAAAGCGTACGCCTACATTGGCTTTCCACTGTACTTCATAATCACCGTCAAAGCTCTTGGTGATATCCGCATAGAGCATGCTGGATGGGGATAGTTTGTAAGTACCACCCAATGCCAGTTCAGCCCAAGTATCACCGAAGTCCTGGTCTACACTGGAGGTAGCTTCTCCTTCTGCACTAAATGTGCTGGTGGTCTTGCCACTGAATTCATGGAGCAGGCTAGCCTTCAGATAGAAGTTGCCCTTATCATTGGCTTTGCCCGCTGCGATGCCCAGACGACCGATGAAGCTATCCATACCGTCCTGGGTGACATGCATCTTCTTGCTACCAGGATAGGTACTGGTTGCGTCATAGTCAGCACTGCCCAGTCGGCTATAGGTGAACTGGATCTGCGGTTCCAAGTAACCTTTTTCACTGCCGAAGCGCTTGCCGTATTCCGCACTGAAGCCGAAGCCATTGCTGTCGTAGTCCCCAGTCAGTTTATGACCGCTATCGTTGTACACATGGTAATCGTTGCTTGCATGGCCTGCTTTGAGAGCTACATCGATGTACTGTCCGTCATCAAACAGTTTAGTGCCATAGACGCTGAAGGTGTAGAGTTTCGGATCTCCTTCGCCGCCCAGTTCGTACTTGGCATTGCCTTTGTTGTAGTCAAAGGCTCCACCGACATGCCAGCCGTTTTCAAGGAGTTTATCCGCACCGACCTGTGCACCCCAGAAGCTATTGGTGATCTTGGTCTTATCTTTGTCGTACTTGACTTTTCCGCCAAAGGTTCTAGCCCAGATACCGCTTTCAGCGCCGTAGTGAAGGTCACCCAGGCGAGTTCCCATGTCGGAAAGGTTGCTTCTCATGCTCAGCATGGAAGTGGTCATAGCCGATTTCGCACCTCTCATCATAGCGGTTTCTTTGTCGCCATAGATGATGTTCGCTGCATTAGTGGTATTTCCAATAAAGATTTCCTCAAGCTTTGGATTTCCATTCTCATCTCTTGGAATATCACATTGTCCACCTGAAAGAACAGTAAGTGGCATCCCTTTTATGGTAGCGGAAGAATTGGTCAGACCTTCGTTGAAACCTACCGTACCTGTTAGATGATCTGCCAGTTTCTTTGTCGTATCTGTGGTAGTATCTCCTTCTTCCGCAGCCTGGGTCTTTGCTTCACCAGCATTTTCTGTGTCTTCTGCTTCTTCAATGTAGTATAGCTTATGGGCCAAGTTCGTTAAGGTATCTGTCAAAGTCTTAGTGTCATGATAATCCAATCCCTCTGCATCGGTTCTGAGATTGATGATAGATCCTTCCGCTGCTTTCTTGATTGTCACGGTACCGCCAAGGATGTTGGTCGGGCTATCTGCATCTCTTCTATACAGGATGGTGCTGTTACCGCTATAGTTATTGATGGTCAGGTTACCGGTAATACCATTTTCACTTTCGGTGATAGCAGAAGCACCATCACCTGTAGTCGCACCAGACAAACTCTTGCTGGTCGCCGTGAAGACTTTCCGTCCTGTCATATCGATGAAGCCATTGTCACTGGTGAGGTAGCCGATATGACTTTCTACCGGGTTATTGCTCTGGTCGAGCTGATCTGGCGTAATGGCATTGATCCAGGTAGCCCCATCTTTCAGTGTCAGCTGGGTATTTTCGCTAGTAGCAAATCCATACCAGTACGTGTCGTTGCCTTCGAGCTGGGCATTAACGGCTCCGTTGGCAAATCCTTTCCAATGGGATCCGTTCTTCATGAAGAGGTTGACCGCACCAAGCTGTCCCTGGGTGACACCGTATCCTCTGGTATCTGCATAGTTGCCTTCCCAGTAGGAATCTTTCCCATTAAGGCCTACATTGATTTGGCCTTTGGTGCCCATACCGCCATTGGTGACAAAGTCACCGGTGATGGTGGTCTTGTTGTTTCCAGCACCGATCATGTTGCCGTCTTCATCTCTCTGGACATTGACATAGACAGTACCTGTATTCTTGGTTACAAATTCACCATATGCACGGATGGCTGCCCAAGCGCCATTGATGGCTGCGATGTTGCCACCACCGATGTCAATGGTGGAAGCGACGGCGCTGACGGCTTCATTGGCTGCAAAGCCATTTTCATCGGCTTTGCCATCGGCTACCACATCGACCAGACCGGTGATGGTGATCTTACTGGTGCCTTTGGCGCCATTCATCGTCTTGATGCCTACACCGCTAGCTTTGTTCTTGGATTTGCTGTCAATTTTCAGGACATAGTCATTGCCATCGGCATCTTTTCCGGCATTGTCAATGTAAAGTTCCCCGCTGGAGTTTGCAAAGAGGCCGGCAGTGACACTGTTCCCACGGGTAGTGATGGTCATATTGCCTGCATCTTTGATGGTAACCTTCCCCAGTTTTTCTGGCGCATCTTCCCCTGCTCCGATGGCAGCAATACCAGTGGTCCCGTTTCTGGTCGGGGTTCCATCTTCTGTGATGTTCAGTTCATTGCGGTTGGCATGGATAATCGTATCGGTTCCTTGTCCGCCCGATACAGCGGCTGTGACGTTTCCAAGCCATGCACCACCTGCAATGGCATGGTTGTTACCGGTAATGGTATTGGTTTCTTTGGTAAAGGTGTATTCTCCATTATCCGTGCTGAGGACACCTTTCTTGAGGTATTCTGTATCTTTGGTCTTATCCCCTGTGAGGGCTGTCGTAAATTCACTGCTGCCCTGTTCGGTTGGATAGGTGATGGATGGAGAGAGGCTATTTTTATCGAAGCTGCCCTGTCCTGTTTCTTCACTGAACTGGATATTTCCGGTTGCTTTTACAACAGAGCGAGAGGTAAGTCCTTCGGCAATCTGTACATAGCCTTTGAGATTTTCTTCGGCTTTGCCAATGTAACCGCTATAGGTGAGTTTTTCTGCCAGAGCACTGAGTACACTGTCTACGGCATAGAGGTTATTGGTATCGATGCCTGTGTTGTCGGTGGTCATGATAATGGAGGACCCTGCATCAGCGTGGCCGATGGTGATGTTTCCACCAGAAATGGTGCCTGGTGTCTTTTCATCGTGTTTGTACATGACGAAAGTTTTACCATTGTAGTTGTCAATGGTTACATCGCCTGCTTTGCTGTCGGTCATATCGATCGTAGCAGCCTGGTAGTCACTTCTCTGGCTGGTCCAGTGTTTGATGGTGCTGGCGCCGGTGTTGTACCAGGTGCCGTTGCTCTTCATATTGACTGCCATTTCTTTGGATGTGCTGCTGCCCTGCCAGATGGTATTGGCTCCCATGGTCAAGGTCGTGCTTCCGCTGGTATTACCAATCCATTCTGCTTTATCGTTAAGGTACAGGTTGAGACCTGTAGCTGCCACGGTATTGGCTTCTACCTGAGTGCTAGCGGCGGTGGTATAATTCCCCATCAGGAAGGAGTCTTCTCCATTGAGGCCGATATTGATTTGACCTTTATTTCCCATACCGCCTAAGGTAGACAGGTTGCCCATGATCTGGGTCGTTCTATTGCCTGCACCAGTGATGTTGCCATCTTTATCATGGTTGATATTGATATTGACAGTGCCTACATTAGAAGACATAAATTCTCCATAAGCACGGACAGCCCAGGCAGCACCTTCTTCCGCTGTGATAGCACCGCCACCGATATTGATGGTAGAGGCCACCGCACTGACAGCTTCATTGGAATTCTTTCCATCTGCTACCACATCTACTAAACCATCAATGGTGATCTGGCTGGCGGTCTTGGCACCACCATTCATACTCTTGATCACAGCTCCATTGGCTTTGTTGGATGCATCGGCTCTCAAACGAAGTACGGCGTCATCGCTATCACCATTATGGATCAGAATCTGTCCACCATTATTGACGAAGAGGGCTGCGGTCTGACCAGTGCCATTGGCAGAGATATCCATAGCTCCAGCATTATTAATTTCGACTTTACCAGTGGCTCCCGTAGCAGTGATACCGGTAGCATGCCCTTTATTCACACTGCGGATGGTGAGTTTATGCCCATTCAAATCCAGTGTGGTAGTATCACTGATCCCTGCTACGGCAGATCCTACCATCATTTTAAACATGCCATTAGTGCCACCATCAACATTACTATTTTCGGATGTGATAGTGGTTTCATTCTTGGTGAAGTTATACGTATTGGTGCCCATATCCAGTACACCGGTCTTCACGTATTCCATATCATCTGCCAGAGTACCTTTGATGGCGGTGTTGTAAATGGATTTGTTCTGGCTAGTGGCAAAAGCTTCGTAACTGCCCTGTCCTGTAGTTTCATCGAAGTTAATACCACCTAAGGCTTTGGTAACAGATGCACTAGTGAGACCTTCCGCAATCTTCACATAGCCAGAAAGGTTGGTATCCCCTGCGGTGTAGTACAGTTTCTTAGCCAGGTTATCCAAAATGGTGGTGTAGTCTGCCGCGGTGATATCGGTGCCGTCTACATCAGCCACCATGGAAATAGACGATCCTTTGGTGGCGCCAGCAATGGTTACGTCACCGCCCTGGATATCTTTGCCATCCATCTGATAGAAGATGTCTGCACTGCCACTGAAGTTTCCAATCTTGGCAGAACTGTCTTTATTCATCACGAGGTAGCTCTTGTCGGCGGTGAGGCTCTTCACGGTGCTGTCCCCTGTATTGGTCCAAGTGGAACCGTTCGCCATGTAGAGGTTCAGAGCGTCTCCGGAGTTGATGGCAGTGCCTTTCCAGTAGGAATCAGCGGTACCGAGGCCAATGTTAAAGGTGGAACCGGTGCCCTGGTTGTTGATATCCCCTTCCAGCATAGCATAGCGGCTGCCTGCACCGGTGACATTGCCTTTATTGTCGGTCTTGACATCGAAGTTGAGAGTTGCATTCGTAGCTGTAGAATCGGTATCAATTAAATTCTTAACATTAGATACTTTACCACCACCAATGGAAATTGTAGCATTCTTATCAACCATCTTAAATGCATTCTTGAAATTATTAATTTCCATCAGCCCGTCAACTACCATGGTCCCACCAGTAGCTTTAACAGCATGATTTTCTAATTTACCTGCATGAGGACCTACATTAACCTTTACAACACTTGCATCATTATCATTATATATATGGAAATTCAAATCCCCACCAACATTTATCATACCTTCCAAATCTCCTGGACGATTGTTAGGTACATCAGTTTCAAATGTAAGAGCTCCTGGATTTAGTATTTCTACATCCAAATGGCCATCATCGCCATCAAGATCAATCCCGCAGAATTCACGACCAACACCACCTACATAAAGATCATGCCCATTTAGATTAAAAATAGCCTTTGAAGTTGGATCAGAGGAATAACTTTGTATACTTTCCGAATACTTCTTCTGCAGTATCTTTGTATTTTTCGTAAATGTATATGTACGTGTTCCAGTAGTTTCATCGTATGATTCAATTCCATTATCCATCCAATAATCATCGTTAATATATGCATTTAATGGTGTAGTATGAATATCCCAGTCATCTGCATCACTGGCAAGAGCACTACCATTATTATCAGTATAAATGCTAGCCCTATTTGTTAAAAAAGTTGCCATCACAGACATTGATGTCAAACCTTCATTAATTTTTGCAGATGTAGTCAAATTGCTATCAACAGAAGAATAAATAATCTTGTTTTTTAATGCATTTAATACAGAATTGACTACAGAAGCATTTGTAGTATCAACTCCATTACTATCCGTAGACACAGTCACATTAGAACCACTTTTTGCTGACGTAATAGTTACATTCCCACCATAAATAGTAGAAGGAGCACTCGCATCATGTGCATATTTGATTATAGCATTGCCGGTGAAAGAAGAAATGTTAACATTCCCTGAACGAATAGAAGTATCGGTCACTTTCACAAAATGGGATGGATCAGAAGCAGTCGTCTGCCCATTGAGGCTCTTCCCGTCAGCCGTATACAAGCCTTTGCCTCCGGTCATATCGATGATACCGTTGCTACTGGTCAGATACGCAATTTTAGCTTCTACTGCATTACCGCTCTGGTCTTTTTGCGTTGGAGTAATCGCATTGTACCAAGTGGCTCCATTATTTAAAGTGAGCTGCAAGCTATCTCCCATACCGAAACCAGTCCAGTAGGTTTCAGCACCATCCATCTGAATATTCATGGAACCATTACCAAAGCCGAGCCAATGAGAACCATTTCCCATGAAAAGGTTTACCGCACCCAATTCACCTGGGGTTTCTCCATAGCCACGGGTATCGGCATAGTTACCTTCCCACCAGGAATCTTTGCCATTGAGCCCTACATTGATGCGGCCTTTGGTGCCCATACCGCCATTGGTGACCAGGTCGCCTGTAATCTGGGCAATGTGATTGCCGGCACCAGTGGGATTTCCGTCCTTATCTTTGGTGACATTGAAATTGACCACACCATAATTGGAAGTTACAAATTCTCCATAGGCACGAATGGCAGCCCAAGCGCCATTGACAGCTTTCAAGTAGCCACCGCCCAAATCAATAGTCGAAGCTACGGCACTGACAGCTTCATTAGAGGAATAGCCTTCACTATCTGCCGTTCCATCGGCGGTCACATCCACCAAGCCGGTGACGGTGATTTTACTGGTGCCCGTGACACCATTCATGGTTTTAATGCCCACACCATTGCTCTTAATTTTGGATTTACCATCTACAGCCAAAATAGCTCCATTGCTATCATTATCGATGTAAATTTCCCCACTACTATTGGCAAAGAGACCGGCCGTAACATTCGTCCCTCTAGCGGTAATTTTCATATTTCCCACATTATTAATGGTGACTTTTCCTAAATTGGCGGTATCTGCACTGCCATTGCCGATGGCTGCAATACCAGTGGCTGCACCAGAAGCGTTAGTTTCAGAAATCGTCAAACCATGATGATTCATATCGATAACTGGAGATGTTCCTTGGGCACCAGAAACAGCAGTACTGATATTTCCCAGCCATTTCCCACCAGCAATTTCATGAGTGCCTACATTAATAGTAGTGTCCTCAGAAAAATTGTAAATTTCATTATCTGAATCCCAAATTTTCTGATACGCACCTTTCTTTTGATAATCAGTATTTTGACCAGTAATTGGTGCACTATAATCCTGTGCTCCTACCACTCCGGTCGGCAGTAAAATGCCCGCACCGAGAGCCAGTGCCACGCAGAGGCCCAATTTCTTTGCATATGATTTTTTCATATACGATGCTCCTTTCATAAGAAACATATCCTGCGATGAAATCATACTGCCAGGACAAGAAGCAAGTCTCAAAAGGGTTTTCCCTATTTCACTTTCTCAGAATCGATGATCTGCTTGATTCTAGGTCTTGGGCAGTCCTCTTCCATCACACATTAAACATTGCCAGCAGAATCTTTGCATCCTTTCTCATCAAGTGTCCCTATGTTTCCTTGGTGAATGATTATGCCTATAGATTCTCTTGCAATACATTTTAAGTATAGACCGTATGATTATCATATGGTCAATCTTTTTATATTGTTTTCTAAATAATTATTTTATTGACTATGAATTATGCTATAATATAAGTATAAAGAATTATTAGTATTTACTCTTTTGAAAAGAGTATGATAAAAGGACATGTATGGAACTTACAGATTATTATTCCGCAGGTGAATTGGCCAATCTGTTTCACCTATCTAAGCAGACGATGCAATATTATGACAAAAAGGGCATTTTGAAACCTGCTTTCATTGCGGACAACGGCTATCGATATTATGCTACTTCTCAGTATTTAACACTGGAAATCATTCTCTTTTTACGAAAACTGGATGTTTCGATTCCGGATATACAATATTTCTTGCAACATCGGTCCAAGGATGAGATCTTGCGGATTTTGGAAGAGAAAGAATCCTCTTGTGAAGAGACGATGCAAAGGTGTGAAGAATTGCTTCATGCTATCCGATCCTACAAGACCAATTTGAAGTGTAGTCAAAACCTGCCTGTGGGACAGGTATTGCTTCAAAGCTATCCGGACACGCGGATGTATCTCACCGCCATTCCCACTAAGCATCGCGGTGGATTTGATGCCATTTCTATCCGTGCGAAGCATGTCCACGAAGCCTTCGCCCATTCGTATTGTAAGGATAAGGCCACCGGATGGGTCATCAGTCAGAAGGATTTTTTCTCAAAGAATTTCAACCATTCTTGTGCCATTGTCACGCAATCAGGACCACCGGATTCTCCTCTGTTGTGCAATTATATCCGCCCCAGCGGTCTCTACGTATCCATCTTGGTGAAGGGGTCGTATTTCCATCATGCGGAAGAGGCCTATACCAAATTGGTGGATTTCATGAATCTCAATCATCTCGTCCCTGATGGCGATGTCTTCCTCTTCCCTGTGATCAGTTATTGGGCCACCAATGATCCGGAAGAGTATATCAATTCCCTCAGTATGAAGGTAGTATCCACATCCACTGCGTCGAAAAAGTAGAATACACAAACTTCCCACCTGTAAATAGCGATTTTCTCTGATTGTATCCGTTGAAAATGATGCTTTTAAATAGTGACTCAAACTTCCCACCCTGAAAACATCATTTTACACTGATGAAATCTATCATCAAGTGGTATTTAAATACTGATGATAGGTCCGTAGGACCGTGCCCCCTTCGGGGGAAAGGTGGTGCCGTAGGCACCAAAGGGGGTGTATTTCCATCGCCCGAAGGACGGTTGTATGGTTTTCTGAATACTAAGCGGAATAAAAACCTTCTGATACTTATCAAACATTGGAATTTATACCACCTTATATATAAAAACCATACAACCAGCCTTCGGCTGAGGGAAATACCCCCCTCTGCCTACGGCATCTCCCCCGGAGGGGGCGAGGTCCTATGGACCCTATCATTGCTATGTAAAACGACAAAGGCAACAGATCGTTTCAGAGAAAATCGCTATTTTACAGGTGGGAAGTTTGAGTTATTAGCTGTTTGGGACCAGACAACCAACAACTAACAACCAGCAACACATAGAAAAAGCCTCACTGGTTCACAAGTGTAACCAGTGAGGCTTTTTCTGGAGATTTGAGAGATTTTTTATGAAAAGGGAAATAAAAAATGTATTTACAAGCAGGAAGAACATTGAATTGAATATTGGGAGTTATCTCAATGGACTGCCTACTGCAAACAGTTAACAGCTAACTTTATTTCATATTGGCTTTCACATCTTCGGTCAGATCCGCCGAGATGGTGCCATAGATGATGCCGCCAGGAACGACCACGGTGTCGATTTTCTTTGCCTTAGCTGCTTTTTCTACAGCGGCTTTGAATTTATCCTGAATCGGTTTCATCACTTCATTTTCTTTCTGCTGCAGCTGCTGGTTCAGTTTCTGTTCCAGCGCTTTTTTATCTGCATCATTCATGTTTTTAGACTGTTCATTGTACTGCTTCTGCAGTTTCTGCTGTTCAGCCGCTACGGTTTTGCCAGCGCTCTGGAAAGCCGCGTTGCTGGAAAGGACCGCATTGACATTGACCACGGCGGTAGCAGCGTCTGCCATGCCCATAGCACCAAAAGTGCCTGCCAAGAGAATGGCACCGGCGAGTGCCAGTTTTTTCATATTCATAGTGTTTCTTCTTTCTATCATCAAAGTAAGCAGTAACTGATAGACTGATGAGACGTCCCAAATCATACTGACCCGTCACAAGTCACTAGTCTACCAGTCACCTCCATCAAGCAAGTGAGGACCTGCGAATGTATAAGTTTGTAAGCCCTGCATACATTCGCAGGTTTTAGGAACGTTTCGAAATATATCTATTGCTGTTGGTAATTAAACAACCAGATTTTTATTTTTCCCACAGGTGTTTCATGATTTCTGGATAGGTAGCAGTCAGGAGACCCTGGATCTGGTTCAGAATAGCAATGACCAGAGCTGGTTCGAAGTGTGGTACCCCAGCAGGGATGCAGCAGGTGAGAAGTACGTTGCCAGCAGCGTCTACGCTGAATTTCAGCATGCGGTACTGTTCGTTCAGGTCATTCAGGAAGGTGCAGATTTTTTCTTTCTTATCTCCCTGTGCGATGCCAGCAGCTACCTGAACCTGGAGCATGGTATATACACTGTCGTCCAGCAGAATCATGAACGGAAGGTTGGTGCCTTCTACCTGCAGGTTGCTGCGGAAGGCCTGGGCATGGTCTGGACGATCAAAGTTCTGCAGACCGAATCCGCCGATTTTGTTGTCTTCCAGGTATTTCTGGAAAGCGGCTACTTTTTCTGTTGCGACTTTGACTTCTTCTACTTTTTCTGCTACGGTTGCTTTTTTCTGTTCTGCCATTTTATTTTCTCCTTTACTTTGTGCCGGTTGTTTCTCCGGATACCAGTATTGATACATATAACCACGTTTGACTAAGGAGACCACCGCCGCTAGGGTTTCCCAGTTTTCTGCTTTGCGCACTTTGAATCGAAGCACGCTGAGCTCTTTCAGCAGGGAAAGGTATGAGGTTTTATTCACAAGGACGACATTTCCCTTCGCACTTTCGATGCGTTTGATTTCATCCTTAATTTTTTTCATACGTAAATTCCTTTCTCTATAGGGAAATACAGAAGAAATACCTGATGACCCAACCAATCAAGGCCTTTTAAATTGATTCGGGCAATAAAAAAACTGCGAGGATTTCTATTTTTGCGTAGACTGAAACTGTGACCAGCACCAAGCCCACTACAAAAGTATACACCACTCCCGCAGTACATTCGCTTTGGATGTTGGAAACAGGCGGCATCCGACTTGGAAATACAAGATTTCCTTCACGGCTGGATCTCAGCTCCGGATTTTCACCGGATTCAGCGCAATAACCTTTCGGTTCTGCTTCCCATCTGAAATTGTCCCATCTCAGGAAGTCATCTTCCCTTGACTTGAACACATTGTATCACGAGAGAATTAAAATT
>ERZ808246.2480-NODE-2480-length-11548-cov-5.849561_pt1 | contig 11548 bp, 10 predicted proteins | sample MGYA00521083_ERZ808246 | MGnify/ENA primary metagenome ERZ808246 (study PRJEB31516, sample SAMN03275577) | gut metagenome | biome: mammalia-associated habitat; material: feces | host: Papio cynocephalus | place: Kenya | collected 2012-07-07 ...
CAAATTCCTCCATTTAAGTTGATAATAAGAAGCGGATTGCTGCGTTATCCGTCTTGATAAAATCCTCACAACCATCAGGTTGCTGCGGTTTTATCTTTACCGGATGCCTTGCACTCCATCTTCTTATTCAAATTCCTTTATCTCAGTATAATTAGAATGAGAAAGATTTTATCAAATATTATTTGCACGATGGCACTTCTGAGCATTTCAGCAAGTGCCATTGCTGCGGTTGGCGGTGATGGTGCTTCGGAACCCGCTCGTGTTAAGGATGCTAAGGTTGACTCGAAGGGCGGAGCTGTGAAGGAGCATCTTCAGAGCCACTACAAGTTTTACGGATTTGTCCGTAACTATATGACTTATGACTCCCGCGAGTCGGTGGCGGGGACGGGCGACCTGTTCTTCTATCTGCCTAAGGACAGTAATCTTAATGATATGGGTGAGGACTTGAATCAGAAAAATTCCTTCCGCTTCCTCGCTATCACTTCACGGGTTGGCGTGGATGTTTCCGGTTATCAGTTGGGGCGCACTGCGATGGGGGCGAAGATTGAGGCTGATTTTTATGCCGGGCTTTCCGGTGTGACGGGCACTGCTACCCTTCGTCTGCGCCAGGCCTACCTGACCCTCGGGTGGAAGGACCTTCCGATCTCCGGCGGGCACAGGGCGAGCGTCGGGCTCAAGATAGGTCAGGCATGGCATCCCATGGCGGCCGACCTGTGCCCTGTTTTCACGCTCGAATCCGGCACGCCTTTCGGACCGTTCAGCCGTACGCCTCAGCTGACGATGGACGCCGCCCTCGGCGAGCATTTTGTCCTCACGGCTTCGGCTCTGTGGCAGATGCAGTATACTTCGACCGGTCCGGACGGCGCGTCTGCAAACTACATGAAGTACGGCTGCACCCCGGAGGCCTACCTCGGAGCAACCCTCAAGTTCGGCGGGTGGCTGGCCCGTGTCGGCCTGGATGTGCTCAGCATCAAGCCGCGCACAACAGGAAGTGGCGGTTTTTACGAGACACCGGATGGCGCTGCGGAACCGGTCTGGAAATCCACGACGGTGAAAGTCTCCGACCGCATAACCACGGCCTCTCCCTTTGTCTATATGCAGTATGTAAAAGGCAAACTGGCTCTCAAGGCAAAGACCATTTATGCTCAAGCGGGCGAGCACTTCAACATTCAGGGCGGCTATGGAATAACGAAGAAATTTGATGGGGAAGGCGAGGACGGCCACTACGAATACACACCGATCCGTTCCTCATCGTCGTGGTTCACAGTTTCTTACGGAAAAAAGTGGGCACCGATGCTCATGCTCGGGTACTATCAGAACTTCGGAACGGCGGCCGACCTCTACAGCGCGACCGGTGACGGCATGGTCTCAGAGACGGACTTCTATTTTTCGAAGAACAGCTTCAAGAGCCTGAACCGTCTCTACCGCATCTGTCCGGCGCTTATCTGCAATTTCGGCAAGCTTTCCATCGGGCTCGACTACGAGTTCTCCGGCGCGCAGTTCGGAACTCCGAAAGAGGTGAAGTCAACAGGTACGGACGGCAAAACAATTATCAAAAATTATTACAGCTCCCGCGGCCTTGCCACAGAGGGACTCCACTGGGTGCACAGTCACCGCGTTCAGTGTATGGTGAAATTCACTTTCTGACGCTGCCAGGGTGACGTTTTTTATGTGACACGGCCGTTCGAAGCAAAGTCGGCACGGCTATTGCAATGTAGGCAATATCCTGAACATCAGGATGTTGATTTGTGTTACCGTTAATCTGTACGCTTATGGCAAAGACTACAAAGTATGAATGCCTCCGCTGCGGTTGGGTTTATGACCCTGCGGAAGGCGACCCGGACGGCGGAATCGCTCCCGGAACCCCGTTCAAAGACATCCCTAACAGCTGGAAATGTCCGGTTTGCGGTGCAGCCAAATCAGACTTTGCCGAGTACCCTGAAAATTAGAAACTGTTTTAATTTTTCTCACATTTGTTTTTATGTGTTCGTTCTTTGGGGTCATATTTTCCCATTTATTCGTCACAGATCCTGAAGGCTGCGACGGTAGTCGGATAGGGACATGGAGGTCTGGCGACGGAAGAAGCGGCCGAGGTAGGACTGGTCGGGAAAGCTGAGACGGTCGGCAATTTCTTGAAGTGACATCTCGGAAAAAGTCAGGAGAATCTTGATTTCCTGAACAACTACATAATCTATCAGTTCCTTGGGAGAATCTCCAGAGACGTAGTGGGTGATGCCGGCGAGATAGCGCGGAGTGATGCAGAGGCGGTCGGCATACCACGCGACGTCACGGTGGTGTCGGCATTCGGTGTTCACAAGGTTCATAAAGCGTCCGTAGAGTTCCTCCCGGCGTGAGTTCTGACGTGATTTCGGCTCATCCGCGTGGCGCTGCACCTTGTCATAGACGTCGAGGCTGAAACCTCGCAGGAGGTTCATCGCGATGAGGTTGCGGTAGCGGTTGTGACGGTCGGTCTGGATGTCGCTCAGGATGGTGAAGTAGGCAAGTGTCTTGTCCGCGCTGCCGCTGATGTGGTGATAGACCGGAACTTCATAGACACGATTAAAGAATATGGAGTCGAAGCGCATGAATGCCCGATTGGAAATTTCCCTCGAAAAAATGAACATACGGACGACAAAATCGGAGCTCGTGCGTCTTATGGAAAAGACGAGGTCGCAGAGAACGAATGCTTCGCTTCCTGCCTTGATTTCATAATCCCGAGTGTCGATGCTGAACAGTGCCGTTCCCTTCATGCATAGGGCTATCATGGTACAGTTCAAGCGTATGGGCTCTGATGTCAGTTCCTCGGAAGTCAATTCGCACACCCGAAATCCGTCACTGTCGGTAAGCGAGTCTTCGATATATTCCTTTAACTTTTTCATATTTCCGAAATCTTCGGACAAAGTTAGCCATATTGTTCCGATTTTGAACAATTCACGCGAAATTTTGAAATTCGTGGACACCGCTTTTTGCACTACCTTTGCGTCCGCTTTCCGAAGTCCGTCCGAAGACGGCAAGGATTTGAAGGAGGGCTCTGGTACCGGACAAGGAAGGCGTGATAATATTATACAGATATGAAAAGTAGTAGTGTATTTATTGCGGCGGCATTGGGCTGCCTTTTGTCAGTTGCAGGCTGCGGAAACGGGGGAACGGGCAACGGTGCGCAGGAGAATGAGTTCCCTACGATGAAGGTGACAACGGCGGATGTCGTTCTTTCAGAGCGTTATCCGGCGACGATTCAGGGACGGCAGGACATCGAAATCCGCCCGCAGGTTTCAGGAACAATCTCAAAGGTGAATGTCAAAGAAGGCCAGAAGGTCCGCAAGGGCCAGTCTCTCTTCATAATAGACCAGGTGCCGTTCAAGGCTGCCCTCCAGATGGCGCAGGCAAATGTCGAGTCAGCCGAGGCTGGGGTCGCGACTGCGCAGCTGCTCTACGACAGCCGCCAGGAACTCTTCAGAAAAAATGTCATTTCCGAATTTGACCTGCTCACGGCAAAGAACCAGCTGCTCACGGCAAAGGCGGGACTCGCCCAGGCACAGGCGCAGCTCGTGAACGCGGAGAACAACATGAGCTACACGCAGGTTCTCAGCCCTGCAGACGGCGTGGTCGGGACACTTCCGTTCAGAGAGGGCGCGCTCGTTTCCCCGAGCACCATGACCCCGCTCACGACAGTGTCCGACAATTCACAGATGTATGTATATTACTCTCTGTCAGAGACAAAGCTTCTTGAGCTCACGGCTCAGCACGGCAGCATGGACGAGGCTCTCGCCGATCTTCCGGAAGTCAGTCTCGAGCTCGCCGACGGGAGCATATATCCTCAGGCAGGGAAGATTGAGTCCATCAGCGGCGTCATCGACCCCAACACGGCGAGCGTCTCGGTGAGGGCCGTGTTCCCCAACAAGGGCGGCATTCTCCACAGCGGGGCTTCCGGAAGAATTGTACTCGCCACTACGCTCAAGGACGCGGTCGTGATTCCGTGCAGCGTCACGTTCGAGCTTCAGGACCTTGTCTGCGCATGGAAGGTCGAGGACGGCAAGGCTGTCATGGCGAAGCTTTCTGTGCGGCTCACCGACGACGGGAAGTCCTATGTCGTGAAGTCCGGGCTTTCTGAAGGTGACACTATCGTTTCCGAAGGCGTGGGCCTTATCCATGATGGCCAAATCGTACGGGCACAATAAAAAGCGGATTGCCGCGTTGGACTTCGATAATCCAAATCCTCACAACCGTGAGGTTGCTGCGGTTTGAATTTCTCGTCCGCCTTGCACTCCATCTTTTTATTGCACCCTAATTCAAGTTGTTTAATCAGCTGAAAACAGAAAAAATAGAAAACAACTGCTTAAACTGCTGAAGATATAGAAACAAAGAACACAATAGTTTTGAATAATACAATACGATGAACATCAAGACATTTATTGAGCGGCCGGTGCTTTCGTCGGTCATTTCAATCGTCATAGTCCTCGCGGGTCTCATAGCCGTGAAGACACTTCCTGTCGAGCAGTTCCCGGACATCGCGCCGCCTACCATCATGGTGATGACGTCCTACCCCGGAGCGAGCGCTGAGACTGTGCAGAAAGCTGTCATCTCCCCCATCGAGGAAGCCATCAACGGCGTGGAAAACATGGACTATATGTCCTCGACCGCAACAAACTCCGGAAGCGTGGAGATTATGGTCTATTTCCGTCAGGGAACCGACCCTGATATGGCTGCGGTGAACGTCCAGAACAGGATTTCGCAGGCTACGGGGTCGCTCCCTGCTGAGGTCAACCAGATTGGTGTAACGACGGTGAAGAGGCAGAACAGCATGATTAAGGTCATCGACCTGCACGCCACGTCGGAGAGCGGCTACGACACGAAGTTCCTCGCGAACTACGCCGACCTGAACATAGAGCCTCAGCTCAAGAGAATCAAGGGAGTGGGAAGCGTCGTGCTCCTGTCCGACAAATACGCGATGCGCGTGTGGTTCAATCCGGCGGCTATGGCTCATTACCGTCTGATTCCGAGCGACATAACAGGAGTGCTTGCGGAACAGAACATCGAATCCGCCACCGGTTCCTTCGGAGAGAGTTCGGGGTCATCGTTCGAGTACATAATGAAATATTCCGGAAGAAAGCAGACTCCGGAAGAGTTCGGTGAGCTTGTCATCAGCGCCCTTCCGAACGGTGAGGTGCTGAGACTCAAGGATATTGCGCACATCGAGCTTGGAACCGAATCCTACGGCTACAAATCGACCACTGACGGTCATCCGGGAGTGGAAATGATGGTGTTCCAGACTGCTGGGTCCAACGCGACGCAGGTCGTGAACGACATCGACGCACTGATTGACGAGGCACGTGAAACCATGCCGGAAGGAATGATGATAGATTCCATGCTGAGCATCAACGACTTCCTCTATGCCTCCATCAAGGAGGTCATCAAGTCTCTGATTCTCGCAATTCTGCTCGTCGTTCTCGTCGTGTATTTCTTCCTTCAGGACTTCAGGGCAACGCTCGTCCCGACGGTCTCCATTTTCGTCGCAATCATCGGCACATTCGCGTTCATGGCGGTGGCGGGATTTACAATCAACCTGCTCACGCTCTTCGCGCTCGTGCTCGCCATCGGTACGGTGGTCGATAACGCGATTGTCGTCGTGGAGGCGGTGCAGGCGAAGCTCGAGATGGGCTACACATCATCGATGCAGGCCACCAAGGACGCCATGGGCGGCATCACGGCGGCGATTCTCACATCAACGCTCGTGTTCATGGCGGTGTTCATCCCCGTCTCGATGATGGGCGGAACATCCGGAGTGTTCTACACCCAGTTCGGAATCACGATGGCCGTTGCGGTCGGCATCTCGGCGGTCAACGCCCTCACCCTCGCCCCGGCACTCTGCGCCATATTGCTCAAGCCATACGTCAATGAAGAGGGAGAGGAGGTAGATTCCTTCTCTGCAAGGTTCAGGAAAAAGTTCACGACGGTCTTCGACAAGGTAGTAGATAAATACAAGAACGGTGTAAAGTTCTTCATCAAGCGCAGCTGGCTCGTGTGGACGATTGTCGCCGCCTGCGTTGTCCTTCTCGTCTGGCTGATGTCAACGACGAAGACCGGCCTCGTGCCGAACGAGGATATGGGCAACATCATGGTCGAGCTTCAGATGGCCCCGGGCACGTCGCTCCAGAGCACGGACGACGTTCTGATGAAGGCGTACGACAGGATAAAGGATATTCCGGAAATCGAAATCACATCGACGGTTTCGGGATATGGGCTCATTTCAGGCTCAGGCTCGTCTTACGCAAGTCTTACGATAAAATTGAAGGACTGGTCGGAGCGAAAGGGAAAGGAACACGATGTAAACGCGGTGATAGGTAAGATGATGGGACGTCTTTCGGACATCAGGGAGGCGACGATTATCCCGATGGCCCCTCCTATGATCAACGGCTACGGAATGACCAACGGATTCGAGATGTATCTTCAGGACAAGACCGGCGGCGATGTGAACACGTTCTTTGGGATTTCGCAGAATTTCCTTTCGGAGCTTCGTAAGAGGCCGGAAATCGCCGAGGCATACAGTTCGTTCAGCCCGAATTTTCCGCAGTACCTCGTGGATGTCGATCCGGCGAAATGCAAGATTGCCGGCGTCTCCCCGGCAACGGTGCTCGCGACTGTTGCGGGCTATTACGGCGGTCAGTATGTCTCCAACATCAACCGCTTCTCGCGTGTCTATCGCGTGATGATTCAGGCAGACCCGAAATACAGGATGACCCCTCAGACCCTTGATGCGACCATGGTGCGCGTGAACAGCGGCGAGATGGCCCCTCTGAGCCAGTTCGTGAAGCTCACCAAGGTCTACGGGCCGCAGACGCTAACGAGGTTCAATATGTACAACGCCATAGCCGTGAACGGTTCGGCCGCGGACGGGTATTCCTCCGGTGACGCAATCCGCGCCGTGAAAGAGGTCGCCGCGCAGACTCTCCCGAGAAACTACGGCTACGAGTTCTCCGGGCTTGCCCGCGAGGAGGAACGCAGCTCCAGCAACTCGCTATATATCTACCTCATATGCATCGTGCTCATCTACTTGATTCTCTGCGCGTTCTACGAAAGTTTCCTCATCCCGCTCGCCGTCATCGTCTCGGTGCCATGCGGTGTCATGGGAAGTTTCCTCTTCGCCAAGCTGTTCGGACTTGAGAACAACATCTACCTCCAGACCGGAGTCATCATGCTCATCGGACTGCTCGCCAAGACCGCCATCCTCATCACCGAGTACGCCTCCTCAAGGCGCAAGGCCGGAATGAGTGTGAAGCAGGCCGCCATCGGAGCCGCGAAGGTCCGTCTCCGCCCTATCCTGATGACCGCCCTGACGATGGTCTTCGGCATGATTCCGATGATGTTCGCGAGCGGCGTCGGTGCAAACGGCAACTCTGCCCTCGGAACCGGAGCGGTGGGCGGTATGCTTATGGGTACGCTGATTCTCCTCTTCCTCGTGCCGTCGCTTTTCGTGACCTTCGAGAATCTTGAGGAACGCATAAAGCCGATAAAGTTCGAGAAATCAGAGGATTCGACAATATCCGAAGAGATAGAGGACGTCCGCGAAATGAAGCGCCTCAAAGGCGAGGCCGACAACACTGAAAGGCTTTAATAATATATAAAGGCAACAACTATGAAAAGGAGTAAAATATAAGGATGAAAAAGATAATATTATACGTTGCCGCGCTGATGATGACCGTCAGTTGCGGAATATACAGGAAATACGAACGTCCCGAGACTGTCGCGGCCGACTCCGCACTCTTCGGCGCCTTCGTCACCGATACGGCCTCCCTCGCCGACTTGGGCTGGAGTGAGCTCTTCACCGATCCGCTGCTGCAGGACCTCATCCGGACGGCTCTCGACAACAACACGGACATGAAAAAGGCCCGGCTGAGCGTCGAACAGGCCTACGAGGGACTGCGCATGGCACGTCTCGCCTACATCCCGTCGGTCGGCCTTGCTCCGCAGGGCTCTGTCGGAGGCTTCAACAGCAGCTTTCTCGACGGCGGAGTCAACACCGGGGCGGCATGGAACTGGACGGTTCCGTTCACTGCCGGCTGGGAGGTTGACATCTTCGGCAAACTGACCAACCGCAAGCGTCAGGCAAAGGTGAACTATGACATGGCCGGAGACTACGCCCTCGCAGTCCGCACCGGTCTCATCGCCGGAGTCGCAACCCAGTACTACACCCTTCTGATGCTTGACGAGCAGCTCGCCTTCACCCGCGAGACCGTGGAAAAATATGCCAGCAGCGTGGAGGTGCTCAAGGCTATGATGTCGGCCGGAATGGCGAATCAGGTGGCCGTCTCGCAGATGGAAGGGGCATGGTGCGCGGCATCCGCCTCCGCAGAAAGCATTGCGCAGTCAATCACCGAGCTTGAGAACAGTCTCTGCGCCCTCCTCGGCGAGACCCCGCATTCCATAGTGCGCGGCAAGTTCGTCGATTCGTCTTTCCCGGCCGAGCTCAAGACCGGAGTCCCGGCGCGGCTGCTCGAACGCCGTCCGGACATACGCTCGGCGGAGAATGCCCTCGCGTCGGCCTACTATGGGGTCAATGTCGCGAAGGCTTCGCTCCTCCCCTCAATCAGCCTTTCCGGGCAGGCCGGCTGGACGAATAACCTCAGCGGCACAATCATGAACCCTACAGGCCTCGTCCTCGGAGCCGCGGCCTCGCTCTTCCAGCCGCTCTTTCAGGGAGGAGCCCTGCGCGGCCAGCTGCGCATCTCCAAGTCGCAGATGGAGCAGGCACGCCTGACCCTCGTCCAGACCATCCTCGATGCCGGAGCCGAGGTAAATACAGCCCTCTCGCTCTACCAGACGGCCCTTGCCAAGGAGCAGTGGCGCGACCGCCAGATTGAGTCGCTGTCTTCAGCTCTGGAAAACACCGAGATGCTCATGCGCTACACCTCGACCACCTATCTGGAGGTGCTCACCGCCCAGCATTCGCTGCTTGGAGCCGAGACGGGACGCGCCGCGGACCGGCTGGAGAAGGCTACTGCCGTCATCAACCTCTACCGTGCCCTCGGAGGCGGGACCGAATAAAAGGAGTCGGCCTCGATTTTGTGAAAGTGTTGCCGCAGTTTTTATAGTTTTGGATAAATGGACCATGCTCGTGCTCTACACCCTGGAGCGGAACGGCACGATGCGCTTCAATAATGTGACGATATTTCCATGAAAGAGAATATAATAAAGACGAAACTGTATGAATCCCCATGCGGCACGTTGCTGCTTGGCTCATTCGGGGACAAGCTCTGCCTGTGCGACTGGCAGGTGGAGAAGCATCGTGATCACGTGGACGGACGGCTGAAACGTGTGCTGCGGGCGGAATTTGAGGAAGGAACTTCGGATGTGATCGAAGAGACGGTGCGGCAGCTTGACGAGTTCTTTGCCGGAAAGCGTCGGGAGTTTGATATTCCTTTGCTGTTCGTCGGGACGGATTTTCAGAGAAAGGTGTGGAACGAACTGCTGAACATTCCTTATGGGCAGACGATTTCATACGGAGAGATGGCTCGGCGTATCGGTATGCCGAAATCCGTCCGGGCTGTGGCCAATGCCAACGGCTCCAACGCCATTTCAATTCTTGCCCCTTGCCACCGGGTGATCGGCAGCGACGGCACGCTGACGGGATATGGCGGCGGACTTGCAGCCAAGAGAATGCTGCTGGAGCTGGAGTCAGTTGACATCAATACTTCCGCATAGTTGCCTGTTGAGCCAGGCAACTATGCGGAACCTGCTATTTATCAGCCTTCTCCACCGGCACCTGTATGATGGTGAGCCATTTCTCAGGGTCGTCCTGATTCCATGCCCCATCTACGTAATTTGCCCGTGGCGCTCCAGTGATTTCGTAGCCGGACTTTTCTATCCACGCGAAAAGTTCCTGATAGCTGCGGTACAGGCGGTCATACGGACCGTAGGCTTTCATGCACACGGCTGTCGGCACCTCCGGAATGGACCTGAACTTGATGATTGACGAGTCCTTGCCTGCCTTTGTGACCATTTCGCAGTACTCGATGTCTATGTCCGCCGGTTTGTAGCCGCCGTGCTCGATGGTGAAGCAGTAGCCCGGTTCGGGACATTCGCATCCGAGACGCGCCATTTCCGGCCCGATGACTTCACAGCAGAGCTGTCCGAGAGCGGCGTATGAAGGGATTATTCCTCTGTAGGATGCCACCGTGATTGCCGGCAGCGACTCGATGTAAATCTTTTCCATTTTTTCTTTCTTTTTGAGGGAAGCCATCATCGCCTTCAGCTGCGTCCTGCGGACTTTAAGCCGCTCCAGTTCCGTCTCCGTATCCGAAATTTTCTTCTCCAGCGACGACACCGAAGGAATGTGCGTTTCCTCGTCCCATAGTTCCATGATTTCCTTCAGCGAAAATCCCATTTCCTTGAGATTGCGGATAGCGTTCATCTTCTGCATCTGATGCACCGAATAATACCGATACCCTGTTTCCATATCGACAATTTCCGGCACAAGTAGACCGATTTCCTCATAATGCCTGAGCGTGCGTACCGTGACTCGGCAAAGACGCGAAAACTCCCCGATTTTTAACTTGTTGTAACTCATAATCTCTGTGCACATTAGGAATATTCCGCTGCAAAGATAATATATGCCGTAGGGTACGAGTCAAGAAAAAAGTGAAAAATATGGTGAAAATATTAACAAACAGCTTCTAAATAATCATTACGAGGCTTCCGGCCAGCAGCAGAACGCACCCGACCACGGTTTTCCATGTAAGCGACTCGCCGAGGAAGATGACCGCGAAGACAATCGTCAGCACGAGGCTGCATTTGTCTATGGGCACGACCTTGCTGACGTCGCCTGTCTTGATTGCATAGAAATAGCAGAGCCACGATGCTCCGGTGGCGATGCCCGAGAGTATCAGGAACAGCCAGCTGCGCGGTGATATGCCGCTGATCATGGCTGAAAGGCTCTCCGACGGATGCCCGATTCTGTGAGAAACGAAGACTACAATCCACGCCATGACGACTACCACGACGGTGCGGATTGCCGTGGCAAGGCTTGAATCCACTTCCTCAATGCCGATTTTAGCCAATATGGCAGTGGCGGCGGCAAACACTGCCGAAAGTATCGCAAATATCAGCCACATATTTTTCTTCATTCTATCTGTTGGATGGAATATCTATAAAATTGCGTAAACTTGCACCAATCTTCTAATTTTTTACTTCACTCCGGCTGCCGTGGCGACAATCACCTCGCGGACTTCGTCCCTGTCATCGACATTGACCTGAAGCATGGGCTTGGCGCCCGGGTACGGCATCGCGTCCGGAAGGTTGAATTTCGCATTTGTTTTTGTCTTCTTCACGAGAAGCCGGTTGTCATAGAGACCTCCGATGTGCCTGCCCTGATAGTAGAGCAGGTATTCACCCATCATCTGCCTTGTCATTATTTCGTCTCCGAACCCTGTCTGTTCAACGACAAAGTCCCTGTATTCCTTTGATGTCATATTCCTGAGTCGTGTTTTTGGAGGTTTCTTATTTGCAGGACATGATGTCGAGAATCATGGTGTCGGTGCTCTGCATTCCTACG
>ERZ808246.2481-NODE-2481-length-11542-cov-2.683904_pt1 | contig 11542 bp, 5 predicted proteins | sample MGYA00521083_ERZ808246 | MGnify/ENA primary metagenome ERZ808246 (study PRJEB31516, sample SAMN03275577) | gut metagenome | biome: mammalia-associated habitat; material: feces | host: Papio cynocephalus | place: Kenya | collected 2012-07-07 ...
CGGCATCCAGAAACGTCTTCGCTCCGTCGCCCGTATACTGACCCATACCGATACCCGGGTACATCTTGCCATCGCCTGCGGTATAGCCATCGGGGTTCTTAACGGGACCGCCGGAACCGGTGAAACCTGAATACCCCGCGGACAGCGGGCCGCGGACGTACGCATCGAAGTCGGCTATCGCCTCCTGATGCCTCGGGCCGTTGATGTCATAGTGCTCGACGCCGATGATGCCCTCGATTTTGGTCGGGTCGATACCCGACTCCGTCGAGAAGTTGCCGAGGACGCCGGCAATCTGCTCATCCGACAGCCCGTAGGTATGGAGCACCGAGTAAATCGCCTTCGCGTTGTTGAGCAGCTGCGCATCGGCGTCGATTTCGGCGCCTTCCATCGCCTTCGCGACCGCGACCGAGCAATCCGGCAACGCGCCATCGCGCTGGGCGACGTTCATCGTGCCCAGAACGACGGACGCGACGATACCGACTGCGGAAAACGCGGCCACGAGCGACGAGGCGACCACCGTGACGGCGGCTGCCGTGGTGCCGATGCCGAAGAATCCTGCGACGGCGCTGATTGCACCGCCGAAGAAACCGGCGACGGCGGACACGCCGCCCGCCACCGTCGAGGCGACACCGGAAACGAACTGACCGATTGCCGAGAGAAATGCCAGAGGACCCGCCAGGGCAGTCGTCGCCGCGTTGGCTCCCATCGCGAGCGCCATCTGCATGAAGTTCAGCATCTTCGCCAGCATACCGCCCTTGACGGCGGTACCTGCCGCGCCACCGGCGTTCTTGACTGCCTTCGCGCCGCCCTTCGCCGAATCGACGGGGGACGCCTCGCCGTTCTTGGCGCCGTCACCGGGCTTCAAGCCCTTGGGACCGGCGTCCTCGGCTCCATCGGCCTTGTCCGCGTTAGACTTGGCCTTGCCCGCAGAACCCTTATCGCCTTTGGCTTTGGACTGGCCGTGCTTGTCCCTGGCCTTCTTGATACCTTCGGACGTCACCTTCGCCGACGCGGCCTGCGACGCATCGTGCAGCATCGACGGTTCCTCGGCATCCACGCGTGATACGCCCGCATTTTCCATTTCACTTCCGTTCGGCATGTTTCTCACCTCCTTGTTGTCAAAGGGAGACCCCTCCCCTGTTCAGAGGATGGGGTCTCCCTATTATTTCTTGCTTAATAGCACCGAAGCGCATGCTCGGACGTGTTGACGGACGAACTCGTCAGGATGCCGTCCTTGCTGACCTCGAGGTCGAGCAGGGAACCGAGCATCTCGCGCTGGTAATCGACCTTCTGGTTGTAGTACGTGCGCCATGCGTTCGTCAAATCGTTGCACATGTCCATGTACTTCGTGTAACGGCTGGACTTTCCGCCGGACAGCGACGAAATCAACGTGCCGTCGTTGAGCTGCCACTCGATGTCGTTCGTATCGAACTGGTTGCTCGATGCGTCGGCGTTGGCATCGCGCGTCATCATCGCGAAATACTGGTCGACCGTCATGTTCGGGGAATCCGTCTTCTTAATCAGACCCTTGATGAAGCCCTCCGTGACGGACGTGTGCTGCCAATCGAGGTCATAACCGCCCGGAAGCACCGTGGCCGGCTTGTACGTATACGAGCCGTCGTCATTCGTGATGACCTTGTCGCCGGCAATGGCAGACGGCTCGGCGGGAACCGTGACGCCCTCCGTCTCGAGACGCTTCTCATACTCGTGAATCTGGTTCAGGCTGACACGCATGTCGTTGACCTGAGTCTCCAGCTGCTTATGGATGGCATCTTCCTGAGGCGTGATGACGGCCTCGTTATAGAAGTTCGTGATGGAAGGCGCCTTGGCACCATCGAGACAATCCAGATGCTTCGCCTTGGCTGCACCGGGGTTGAAATACACGCGGAACTGGTCGTAATCGGCGAAGGACTTGTCCTCGACCTCCTTGCCCGTGGCCTCGGCATCCTCGGAAGCCTTCGTCTGCAACTCGGAATTGCAGCGGACGACCAAGTCGAGAATCTGCGGACCGAAACCGTCCTTGTTGACCAGATAGACACCCATATAGCCCGTGTTGCCGAACATGTAGATGCTGCCAGAGGGGATACCGTCCAGCGTCTGCTTGTTCTGCTCGACGCTCGCGCCGGTCAAGAACATCTGATAGTTATCGGCATCCGTGGACACGACCTTGGTGTCGTCGAATTTCAGCAGCAAGAGCGTCTTCGTTTTGTCCTTGCTGGAATACACATCGACGACCTTGCCCGACACGCCGGTCCTCGATGTCTCGAACTCCGTACTGTAAATCGCCTGCTCGCCAAGCGTCGTGTTCTGCGTCTGGACATGTGCCGCGAAGCACAGGCACGTCGTGATGAAAATGCCGACGACCATGACGCAGAAAAGCAGGCTGAACCGCTCCATTCGATAATGCGGTCCCAACTTCAACTTTTCCATCAGACCCATTAGAAACTACTCCTTTCTGTCAAGTCTTGGTTTATAAAACGATAGCCCCCCGCTCCCCGCCCTGCAGAATGGCTCTGCAACCGCAAGGAACAGAGGGCTATACAGGCATCTCTGCTATCGAGCTATATGTCAGTGCAACAGCGTCGACAGCATGAGAATCGTGCCGTTGCCGAGGTCCTCGATGGTCTGCTTGCCGCCGGAGGCAATGTTCGAAACGAACGAGAAGCCACCGACCATGAACGCACCGCCGAGAATCAGCAGGATGATTGCGACAGGCCAAGAGGTCTGCGTCTTACCATGAGAGATAAGGCCACGGGCAATCATGACGACCGACCACACGACCATCACGACACCAATCAGAATGATGAGGTAACCGCCCCACGTCTTCAGGGTCGAGGTCGCGTTCTGGAGGAACGAACCGAGGTCCCATGCCATAGGCATGCTCAAAAGATTCATCATCATCGTCTTTCACTCCTTTCCAAAAACCAATCGCATTTATTGTACGCGTACAACATGCTCGCGGCCGATATTCGAGACCTTGCACATTGTCAAGAACAGTATAGCTCAAATATCGGCAAAAGTCAACGTACAAAAAATGACTTCTGTACATATATCAATCGAAACGGGGGTCTCAAGCCCTATAAAGCCTGCTTGGGACCCCCGTCGCGAATTGCCTATAACGAACTGCTGCCGCCCGTCTTCGCGCTCAGAGCCTTCTTTGCGACCTCTCCCGCCGTTTTGGCGGCACCGCGTTGCAGCTTCTCCTGCGACGTACGGTTCGTACGCAGCGCGCTGTTGACGTCGGACGCGTTGTGCACGACACGGCCGCCCGGCAGCGTCGCGGAACCCGTACGGCGAACCTGCTCGCGGGCACGCTCCAACGCACGCTGCTCGGTCTGCAGATGCGTCAGGCGCTGCTTGTCGCGAGGCGACATCTCGGCCTTGGGCTGTACGCTCACGTTCGTCGGACCGACGTTGCTGATGTTCGTGGACGCGGCGCCCTTGACGCTCATGCTGTCGCCGCCGCGATGCAACGACGAGACCACGGGCTGCGACGCAGGTGCGCTCTGGACACGGCTCTGCGCCTGCTGCGCGGGAGCGCCGGAACGGCTTCCCGTCGCCTGGGCGCGAGCCTCGTTGCGCTGGGCGCGTACCGCGTCGACGTTCTCGCTGGCATGCGCCGCCTTGTTGGCACCGCCCGCCATCTTCTTCGCGCCGCCTGCGACATCCTGGGCCGCGTTCATGGCAGTCTGGGCATCGCCCGTATGGTAAGCGACGACGCCTTCGACCACGCCCTTGGCGGTCTGGGCGGCACCCACCACCGTATCCTTGGCGGCATCGGCCTTGACCTTGCGCTTCGCCTGGGAATCGGCGTCCTCTTCCATGGCAGACGTGTTGCCGACCATGGCGTCGACCTTGGCGTCCGCAGCGAGCTGGCGCTTGTCGCCCGGCTTGACGTCCTTGGTCTCCTGCATCTGCTCGGCGGCGGCTGCGGTGTCCTTGACATCGGCGGCACGCATGTCGGCACCTGCCTGGATGCCCTTGATATCCGAGGAATCGGACGCATCTGCCGCACCGGGCGCACCGGGTACATCTGCGGAATCACCCGGCTGGATATCGCCGAGACTGTCCGCGTTGGTCGCGAGGATATCGCGGCCGGCGGCATCTTCCGCGGGACCGGAACCCAGCGGAGGCAGCGGTCCCTTCGGACCCTTCGGCAAACCATCGGGTCCAATCGCGTCGTCGCCGGGTCCCGGGAGACCCTGACGGTCGGCGCCCTCGATACCCGTACCGGAATCAACCTGCTCGTTCAGACCGCCCGCGTTCTCGGCCCCGCCAGCCGCGGCGGCCTTGATGGAACCGGCAGTCACGCCGTCCTTGAGGCCGCCGAGCGCACCGCTCATCACGGACTGGCCGACAGCCATGCCGGCACCGCCTGCGACGCCACCTGCAACCTGCTTGGCGGCGCTCTTCGCGCGCTCGCCGAGCGTGGGTGCCGTGGTGATGCCCTGACCGGCACCCTGGGCGTTGCTCATGCTTCCGCCATGCTCGTTCGTCGTGAAGATGCGGTCAATCATGGACGCCACGCCCTCATCAATGGTCTTGATGATGGACTTGCGCAGCTTGATGGCCTTGATGCCGAACCACAGGTACAGGATGCTGGAAATCAGCAGGCCGACCGTGATGAGCGCATTGGACGCCATCGGGGGCAGTGCCGCCGTCGCGCCCGGAATCACCGTGCCGCCGAGAAGCACCGTCGAACCGACACGGCTCGACAACGCCTCCAGAAGCGGCGTCTCGACGATGCCGGACAGCGAGAGCAGAATCTCGATGACGAGGCTGTACACGAAGAACGTGCCCAGAACCTCGATAATCATCATCGCCGTGTACGTCGTGACCTTCGCCATGGCCTTCATGTTGCCCAGCATCGCGAACGGCACGCTCGATACCATCTTGATACCGCGGCCAATCATATTGATAATCAGGCCGAGCGAGTACACCAGGCCGATAATCGTGATGACGAACAGGATGATGACCGCGTTCGCCCAGTAAAGGACGGAGGACATGCCGTCGCCAATCAGGTTGACCGAATGGTGGGACTGCGTGACCAGACTGGACGTCGCCTTATGCGCCGAATACGTCACGACGGACGAATCGCCGAACGACGTCGTCAGATAGTTGTACAGCGACATGGACGACAGGCCGCCGCCGCTGGCACCTCCCGTGCCGCCGGCGTCCGTACCATCGCCGGATGAGTCGTTCGAACGCGAGTACGAGACGACCTTATGGTTTCCGTTCCAGTTAGGATTGAAGGAACCCTTCGAGCCGTCGTTGAAGTATGGCGTGTCCTTTCCCTCATCGGCGTTGTCGAACATGTTGCCCTTATCGGCAGGGGTGATGTACTCCTTCCACTTGCCGGAATGGTCCTTGATGGCCGTGAAGATGGAATCCCCGGAGCCATCGGAAATCTTCGTCGACTTGTACGTCGTCTCGAAGTCGGATGCATGGTAGAAAGCCGAGTTCATATAACGGCCCATGACGTCATACGCACCGAGGACCTTGTTGTTGCTACCGGCCGTGGAGCTGTCCTTCAACGTAATCGTCCAGCTTTTGTTGCTGCTGTCCGTATCCTCCAGAGCCGAGTTCTTGCAGTTGATGGCACGGGCGATTCCGCGAACGCTGGTCGACTTGCCGGCGTCGATGACACCGGACGATGAATCCGAGGCATCGACCGTAATCGTCACGCCGGGCGGCAACGCCAGATGGCTGTTCGCGGCCCACGACTCGAAGTCCACCAGCGTCGACGCGATGACCTGGTTGGCGGCAGGCGTGAAGTTCTTGCCCCACGAGGACTGTGCGGCCAAATCGAGCGACGCCGTATACAGGCCGCCCAGCAGCGGGATGCCGATGCAGATGAATGCCAAACGGGTCGCGAAGGTACGGAAAACCGAACCCGCACGTCCCTTCTGGCTGTTCCACATCAGAAGCATCGCGCCGAGCGACAGGAAGAACAGCAGGAACACGACGTACATGCCGAGGTCGGACAGCGCCGTGTACCAACCGGTGATGAACTGCGATACGCCGTCCAGCACGGAAGGCGTCTCGGGCGTCGTGTCGAACCACTTGCTGAACGACGAGCTGACGTTACTCACACCGGCCATGAACCACGCGAACGGATTGAGCGTCTTCAGAATCGAAATCACGATGGCGAAGAAGGAATCCGCGGCCAGCGCCGCCGTATAGACCAACATCAGCAGCAAACCGCCGATGAAACGGGCAATCGACAGAATGTCGAACGTCTCGTTCGCCGTGGAGTCGAGACCCAGAATCGACAGCGCGTGTCCGTACAGGACGTAATCCTTCAGGCCCTCCTCCTTGAAGGAGTCATAGCTTCGGGACTGAGACGAACCGGACAGGTACGAGACCGTCGAGCCGATAAGGCCGGACTCATAGTCCTCGTCGATGAATCCGACGAAGGCACCCGCCTTGTCTACGGAGATGCCAGAATAATCGAACACGCCCTTGGTATCGCCGGAAGTCGGATTGTGCGCGTCGTCATAATATGCGGTCGCGGCCGACGAGACCTTGTAGAACGAGAAATCGTTGTCCTTGTCGTCATCCTCGGCGAACGCGGCCGTCGTCATCGACAGGGTGAGCGCGATACCGACCAGCAGGAGGACGAACACCTTCGCCATCTTGCCGAACACGTTGTCCTTGTCTTTCAAAGCCGCAATCATCGCGACACCCCCTTCCTCACATTCGTCTTCTTATTCGTTACCGCGCCCTGCACGGAGGCCGCGACCCTACGGGCAGTCGATGCGACCCTGCCGGTCTGCTTCGACCTCGCCCTCGACTTGGGCTTCGCCGCGAGCTGCGGCGGGTCGAGCTGCAAATCCTGATGGAACACGACGTTATCGAACCCGCGACGGATATACGTGCGGGCCTCGCTCTTGTCCGTCACCAGCGCGACGAGGTCCTTCGGAATCGCCTGACCCAGCTGCTTCTGGTACTTCGCCACGATGTTATCGGACATGTTGCCGAAAATCGTGTAGTCAGCCTTGTCGAACAGGTTGAACTCCTGGTCGTCGAGCATCTTCTCGATGTCGTTGTACAGAAACGCCACGCGGCCTCCGCGGTCGTACATCTGCTCGAACTGACGGCGGATGTACGGGCGGACGCTCTTCTCGATATGCTCGGCGCCGTGGATGATGACCAGGTCGCCGCGCTTCAGATTCTGCACCGCGTAGCCGATGACGTTGACCAGCTGGGCCATGGCGATGCCCTGACCACGCCTGGACAGGCGCGAGAAGTCGTACACCACGCGGCGTCCGTCCTTCGCACCGTCGATGACGCTGCTCGTCGTGGTGTTGAACAGGTCGCCGTTGTTGCTCAGCAGGTTCTTGAACGTCGTGAGCAGCACCGACAGAGCGTGCAGGCGCTCGTCGTCACGGGCCGTGCGGTTCGCCATCGCCTTGTACTCCGTGTCCAGATAGGACACGAACATCTGCAGCTTCGGCACCTCGGCATGCGGGATGTTGACGATACGCAGGCGCTCGCGGTTGGCGACCGCGTTCTCGTACCACATGCGGTTGTCGATATAGAACTTCGTCGCCACGTCCTGCAGGGAGCCGCGGATGATGGAACGGTCGCTGTCCGTCGTCTCATACGCCTGCTCCGCCATCAGCGTCAGCTTCTCCATCTGCGCGGAGAAGATGGCAAGCTCGTCGCTCTCCTCGCCGAACATCTCGAACATGTTCACGTCGCCGTGGTTCATGTCGATGCGGTATGTCAGGCGGGAGAACTTGGGACCGAGCCGGTCCAGGTCGGCACCGTCCAGAATGATATGCACCACGCGGGCGTTATCCAAAAGCGCCGCCTGCGACATCTTGGAACCCCACATGTCGGCGACGCGGGCACGGCCGCGCGCCTCGTTGAACTGCTCGGACGCCACGACGGCATGGTGCCTGAAGTTGTTCACGTCGAACAGCACGGCGGAGTTGTTCACATCGCCGACCATGTAGCCGACATACTCTCCGCCGGGGTCCTCCATGCCGTGCGTCACCAGCGAATAGGCGCCGGCGAACTCCGTGGACGTGAAGTAGAACCCCTTGCCGCGCTTCTTGGCGTTCGCGGAAAACAGGTGCGACAGCTCCTGGCGCTGCTCGCCGGTATACGGGGCGGCCCACATCGTACCGAAACGGTCCAGGTACAGACGCTCAATCTTCATCACCGCGTTATCGAGCGCCTCCAGCGTCGGCGCCTTGACCAGCATGCGGTCCTGCACGTTCAGATACGAGGCGCCGTTGGTCAGCTCCTGCGCGATGACCTCGAGGTCGTCACGGGAGCGACGCGCCTTGCTCTTCGACGTGCTGGTACCTGCCGTCATCTGCGAGTTCTCGTTCATCTGGGCAACGCCCTCGGCGGTCGTCTGATGTGAGTCCACCCACGATTGACCCATACGCGAGACCTGCTCGAAGTTCACCGTGGTCACCTTGTCGCCCAGACCGCTCGGGATGCGGTTGATGCCCCAGAACGGACCGAAGTTATCCTGCGCACCGTACTCATGGAAGTACGCCATGATAACGGCGTAATACGTGTCCACGCGGAAGTAATCGCTGCAGAAGATATAGCGCTCCTTGGGCTTGATTTCAATCAAGTGCGGGAACGCATCGAACTTCTTCTCGGCGAGGGAGAGTTCCTTTCCCTTCTCCTCGTCGTTCTTCTTCTTAAATCCCAGCAGACCCATCAGACCAACCTCCTTTCTCAATAATATCGGGAGCCTTGCTCGTACCGTATCTCATACTTACACCGACTCCTTTCCCTTGTAAATCGTGCGGAACACGTCATAGATGTCATCGCCGAACAGCGCCGTGCACTGCTTGAACATGTACGAGGAGTTCTCGACCTCGCTCTGCAGCATGTTCTTCGCGACCGTCAACGCCTCGGTGTTGTCCGCCTTGATAATCAGGTACTGGTGAATCGAACGGAACGAACCGCCGACGACGTTCTTGAGGTAATTGTATTCCATATCCGCAACCGCACGCAGTTCCGGGTCGTCGAAGTCCAGCCCGTCGTAACGCTCCTTCAGGCGCGCGACCTGACGGTAAATCTTCTGCGCCTCCTTGGAGGTGATGAAAATCAACTCGTACTCGGGCTTCATCTTCTGATAGAACTTGTCCACGCGGTCGAGGATTGCCCGGCGGTCCTCCTCGAACAGCAAGATGGAACCCGTGCCCACCACGCGGTACATATAGCCGTACGTGCCGTCGGTGAAGGTGATGAGACCCTTATCGCCGTCGATGGCGTCGATGCCCGCGATGTTATAGAAATCGCGTGCCAGCGCGTTGTTGCGCGTCACGACGTAGCGCATGTTCTTCGGCAGGTAGTTCAGCATGGAGACCACCAGCGAAGCCTGCGGGATGCCCGTCTTGTCGCGCTTCAGCAGAAGCGCCGTCAACGCGAACCACAGACCGGTGAACACGATAATCAAACCGATGCCGCCGTCGGCGATGAACGTCTTCGCCACGGCGAAGAACCAGATGATGGCCGACGCCACATACATCAGGATAATCTTGATGGGCATCGGGCGCATGCCGATGCCGTCGCCGGACTGCAGGGAGATTTCCATATCGCCCATGGACTTATCCAGCGTATCGGGAATCTTATAGGTTTCCTTGGCCATATCGCTTACCACTCCTTTCCTTCGTATCGTCTATGGATATCAACCGCGAAGCGGGGAAAGCGACATATCATCCTTCCCCCGCTCTACGGTGGCCGTCAGACCGATGAGGACATTACTTGTTGTTGATGAAGCCCTCTTGGTTGAAGCCGATGTATTGATGTCCGTTGTACTCAAGCTCAGCGAGCTTGCCGTGTACACCGTACACCTTGCCGGACTTGGCGACCAGACCAGTCACCTCGATGTCCGCGCCGGCCAAAAGCCGGTCGCACTCGTCATCGGTGAATTCGTGCCCGCGGAACGTCTTCTTGAAGCGAATCTCGCGACCGTTCCACGTGCCGTAGCAATAGGCGGGGTCCTTGCCGCCGCCGTTGCCGCCTCCGGTCGTGCCCGTCTTCTGGAATCCGACGTACTTGTGACCGTTATACTCCAAATCGGACAGGCGCCCGGTCACGCCGTAGGTGCCGTCACCGTACTTCGACGGCATCTCGAAGGTAATCTCCTCGTCGGCCAGAAGCGCCTCGCACTCCTCGTCGGTGAAGCGATGCCCGCCCCACACGCGGGAGACGGAGACGTCCTTGCCCTTCCAGTTGCCCTCGAACTTCTCCTTGCGTTCGAACTGTCCACCTGCTGAACTTGCCATGGTGACACCCAACTCCTTTCTCATCTTCTCGCCGTTCGCCTTCATGGTCACGATATCATCGCGGACCATCTGCTGCACCTTGTGCAGACATTCGGCAGGGTCGGCATTGCCCTTGGAAATCTCGCGCATCTCGCTCATGAGCTGCTCGGTCATGCCCAAATCGCCGATGTGCGTGCCTGGAAGCAGGCGATAGCTCATCTCGCCGTAAGGCGACATCGAGAGCCTGCCCTTCTTCTCGACCAACAACGGGAACTTCGCCGTCTTGCTGGTCACATCCGCATAGATGCTCGTGCGGGTCGCACCGGTTCCCACGTCTCGCTTGTCCAGCTGCTGCATCAGCCAGCGCATGGACGGCGCCGTGGGCTTTGGAGGAAATCCCTCGTGGATAAACGGGGACGCGACCTTACCCAGTGCCGACTGCGATACGTCGGCGTTCGCGTCGTCATCGACATCGTAGCTCACCGCATGCCAGCCCTGCGCCAGCGGGACGTTCGCGCACCCGGTGAAATCGGGATACTTCTGCAGATGGCCCTTCTGCTGCTCGTACTGATAATCCTCCGCGAACATCGCGAGGAAGTTCTTGGCGAGCATCATGTAAATGTCCTGCGCGCCCGGACCGTACTGGTTCAAATCGTTCAGGCTCTTCGGCACGTTCACGCCGGGACGGTTCGCGCCGTGGGCGCAGCCCATCTTGACATGCGTCTTGCGCGGAGAGCGATGCGTCAGAATCGAGGAATCGACGCCCACCAAGCGGGCAATCGCGTCCACCTTCGGGAGCAGGTCGTTGAACTGCTCGGGCGTGATGAACTTGTCCTCGGTACGCGGATAGCTCACGACCTGGGCCTCGTACATCTTCTGATACGTGTTCAGGACCGTCTTCGCCGGGACCTTCGCAGCCAGACGCGAGGATAGCGTGGCCAAGTCAATCAGGCGGGGCGGTGCCGAGGTCTTCTTCGTCTTGGAATCCACCACGACGGGCGAATCCGTATACGTCTGCGGGACCTCGGCCTTCGTCTTGAACATCGGCTCCTTGTTGGACGAGAACACATTGCCGTTCTCGTCCTTGAAGCGGTTCGTGTAGAACGGGACCTTCTTGTACGCGGCGACGGCTGCCAGCTGGTCGCCGACGAGAAGCACCATGCTGGACTTCAGGCGACCCTGACGCAGCACCGCGCGCCCGTCTCCGAACGCCGTGGCGATGCGGGTGAACTGCATCGACAGGAAGTCCCACTGCGAGCGGTAGCGGGCCTTGACGAAGTCCATGTCCTGCTCCATCGAGG
>ERZ808246.2483-NODE-2483-length-11538-cov-16.374902_pt1 | contig 11538 bp, 8 predicted proteins | sample MGYA00521083_ERZ808246 | MGnify/ENA primary metagenome ERZ808246 (study PRJEB31516, sample SAMN03275577) | gut metagenome | biome: mammalia-associated habitat; material: feces | host: Papio cynocephalus | place: Kenya | collected 2012-07-07 ...
CAGAACGAGAAGTGACGGCGGGCGGCGTTGACCGTCTGACGCTCGGCTGAATATGTGTTGGGCCGCATCCATGGCATCGTGGATGCGGCCCAACACATATGTGCGGTCCATGGCGGAATTCGTGCACTTTTCGTGTATCTGTGTATGCCTTGTATGTCGATAAACCGGCATACAAGGCATTTTCATACTGGTTTTCGGGAAGCGCACCGACCGAATCCCGCTTCCGTCAGGTGGCTCCGTTGGATCATTCCACGGTGAATCCCTGTGATTTGGCGTATTCGGGAAGTCTGGTGGCCCACTGGTCGATGACGTCCAACGAGCCGCCACCGGGCACTAGGGACGGCACGAGCGAATCATGATAGGTGGCGCTGAGCCGTGTCGCGAACGGTAGATTGTCCCAATCGCGGTTCAGCAGGTTCGCGGATTTGACGTACACCTCGTAGATGCGTTGATTGAAATACGGATCGATGGTGGAAAGGATCTTCGGATTGTCCTGGAAATACCTTGTGGCGGAAAAGCCGCCAAGCGGACGCAGGTCCACCGATTCAGGATTCGTCTGGAACCAATGCGCGAATTGTAGCGCCGCACGCTGGCGTTTCTTCGAGATGCGCGCGCTGACGGTGAGCACCGATCCGCCGATTTCCGCCGTGCAGACGTCATTTGGCTCCCCGAAGCTCGGCGGAAGCGCGACGCGCCATTTTCCTGCGGATGCCGGGTATGATGACGCGAGGATTTTGCCGAACCAGTTCGCGTATATGAGCGTGGCGAACGTGCCGTCTGCAGGGGCCGCATAGCGTCCGTCCCAAATCGGCTCGGCCTTGAGCACGCCGTCATCGATGCAGCGTTGGATGAAGCGCACCGTCTTTCGGATGACGGAATCCGCGAGATGGAAGGAGATGCTATCGGTTCCGGTGACGGTCCAAGGCTTTCCATGCGCCATGCGCAGAAACGACAGATAGTGCTGCACGTCCGTGGTGTCGATGATGCCCATCCACCGGTTCGGATTGCGCTGATGGAGCCTGACGCCCTCCTCATAGAACTGTTCCCATGTGGTCGGCACGTCCAGGCCGTATCGGTCGAGAATGTCTTGACGGTAGAACATCACGGTTTGGCCGGAATCCCCCGGGAGGCCGTAGAGGTGGCCGGCGTAATGCGACGATTGCCAGACGGCATCAGTGTATAGCCGCTTCCATTTTCTTTCCACTTGGGGCGTGCCGATATCAAGCAGCACGCCCGCGGAGGCGAATTGCGGGAGCTTGTCGCGTTCGACATTGAAAAGGTCGGGCACGGATTGGCTGTTGGTGACGCGCTCCCAGTACAACGCGTTGGTCTGCTCCTGCGTGTGGCCCTCGATGGGATCGATGGCGATGTTCGGATGCGCGCGCATGAAGGCCTCGATGCGTGGAATCGTCTCATTGAACTGGCTGGACAGCATGGTGAGGGTGATGATGTCGTTGTCGTGCGCCTTGAGGTCGACATATGGACCGAGTTTCATCGTCGACCGTTTGAACGGAGCCACGGATTCCCTGTCGATGTATTCCGAGGAATCGGTGAAACTGGTGATGCGTGGCGATTCCGTCGCGATCTGGTCGAGCAGCGCCTTGGCCGCCTGTTGTCCCAATACCTGCGTGTGCTGGTCGATGGTGCTGAGCGGCACGGCCTGAGCGGAGGATTCCTCGATGTTGTCGAAGCCGATGACCGATACGTCATCGGGAATCCGCATGCCGGCCTGGCGGGCTGCGGCCATGAAGCCGATCGCCAAACGGTCGTTGTAGGCGAATACCGCATCCGTTGGGCGTTTGAGGTATTGCTCGAAGGCCTGTTTGCCGCCAGCGACGGTGATGTCGAAGCCTCGTACGGTTCGTGCCACAAGATTGTAGCGGTAGGCGGCGGTCCGGATCAGCCGGCGTCGGGTCTCGCTGGACCAGGTGTTCGCGTTGCCGGCAAGATAGGAGACGGAGCGGTGTCCGGTCTCCCTCAGATGGCGCACCGCGACGTCGATGGCGCGCTGCGGGTCGCAGGTGACGCTGGAGATGCCGGTGATGGAACGGTTGATCATCACCGTTGGGCGGGTCATGACCACACGCTTGAGATCGGGTTCGCTCATCGTCGAGGAAAGGAACACCAGTCCATCGACGATGCGAGTGAGCTTGGCGACGGTCTGCTTGCCGGTGGCATGCTCGCTGGACGTTTCGAGAATCAGCAGGTCATAGCCGTGCTCGTTCAAGGCGTTGCGCAGATAATACAGGATACTGGCATAGAAGGGATTCCGGCAATCGGGCGCGATCGCGCCGATCATGCCGGTGGATTGCAGCACGGGACGCTCCTCGACGGAGTTGACGGTCAGATATCCGAGTCGCTCCGCCACCTGACGGACCTTGAACTCGGTTTTCGCCGACAGTCTTCCGGGCTTGGACAGGGCGCGGGAGACCGTGGATGGGCTCACTCCTGCCTCCTTGGCGATGTCGTAGATCGTCACCTGCTCGTTTGCGGCGCCTTCACCGTCCGCCATCTTCCTTGACTTAGGCATCACGCTACCCCCTAGAGTTGCCAACAATTGCCATAGTGTACTCGTTTTTGGCAACTTTTGGCAACATGTGAAACTTTATTTCGTTCGCAGCGACAATATGAAACTGTTGTTTGAATACGCGAAGATGGTCAACCGTGGACCGTCATTGCATTTCAAAGACGAATTATGCATCGCTGATATATGGAGGAACGATGACGATTTCCATAACATCGAATACCGCAGTGGTGGGGGACCATATTTCCGAAGCGGTGAGCTTCGCAGTTGAGGACATCAAGCGTGATATCGCCAAGACGACTGTGCCGGGCGACGAGCCGGGCGCACGCATCGTCCTCGTCGAGGAGCCCCACAAGGACGAGGCATGGGAGGTCAAGGTCAACGGCCACGACATCGAAGTGCATGCCGGTGATGATTTCGGCTTCATTTACGGATTGTACGACATTAGCCGTGAACTGCTCGGCGTCAAGGACTTCTGGTTCTGGAATGACCAGCGTTTCGAGCAGGTTCCGCAAATCGAGGTGGCCGATGATTTCGCGGCCGAATCCAAGCCGACCGCGGTCCGTTACAAGGGCTTCTTCATCAACGACGAGGTGCTGCTTGAGGATTGGAACGTCGACAATGACAAGGAGAAGCCTTGGCGTCTCGCCTTCGAGACTGTGTACCGCTTGGGTGGCAACATGGTCATCCCGGGTTCCGGCCAGCGTGGCGAGCCGCACCTCGCCCTTGCCCGTCGCATGGGCTTCTACATCAACCAGCACCATGCCTGCCCGTTGGGCGCGCAGATGTTCGCGGTCGCTTACCCGGGCCTGCAGCCGCAGTGGCCGGAGCAGAAGGACAAGTTCGAGGCACTGTGGAAGGCCGGCATCGAGGACTGCAAGAAGTACCGTACCGTATGGACCCTTGGCTTCCGCGGCCAAGGCGATCAGCCGTTCTGGAACTACGATCCGCGCTACGCGACCGACGAGGCGCGCGGCAAGCTGCTGTCCGACATCATCCAGCGCCAGTACGACCTCGTGCAGGAGGCCGACCCCGGTTCCCCGTGCGTGATCTACCTGTACGGCGAGGCGATGGACCTGTACCGCAAGGGTGTACTCACCTACCCGAAGGACGTCATCAAGGTCTGGGCCGACAACGGCTTCGGCCGCATGGTTTCCCGTCGTCAGGAGAACTGGAACCCACGTATTCCGGCCATGCCTGAAGGCGACGGCAAGAACGGCATCTACTTCCATGCCAGCTTCTACGACCTGCAGGCCGCCAACCACACCACCGAGATCTGCAACGATCCGCGCCTCATCGCGGGCGAGCTGGAGAAGGTCATCGAAAACGGCGGCGGCGATGTGTGGATCATGAACGCATCCAACATCAAGCCCCACGTCTACATGCTCAACATGATGGCTTCCGTCTGGCGTGACGGCAAGATCGACTTCGAAAAAGCCGCCAAGGATTACCTCGCCGAATATTACGGCAAAGACAATGCGGATGCCGTGTTCGACCTGTACGAGGACTACTGGAAGGTCGCGGTCCCATACGGGCCGAATTGGGACGATCATGCCGGCGAGCAGTTCTTCAACCACGTGCCGCGCATGCTGACCACCGCATTTCTGCGCGACAAGGACGCTCCGTCCGAGGACCTCCAGTGGATGTACGACGGCAAGACCTTGAAGGAGCAGATCGAACATTTCCAGTCACTGTGCAAGCCGGCCGTCGAACGGTACGAGGCATTGTCCGACAAGGTGGAGCTGGCGGCCATCGCCGCGGAGCTGCGTGGTGAGCATGACGCGGCCGAGCTCATTCGCGATTCCATCGGCGTGATGGTCGGCATCTACGAGCATTGCGTCAAGGCGTCCTCGTTGGTGTGTGATTCGCTGCTTTCCGCATATGGCAAGCATTACCGCCATGCGTTCTACAACGCAGGCCTCGCCCGCGAGGAGTTCACGGCAGGCGATCAGGCCATGCGCTCCCGTGAGCATGGCAAGTGGATCGGATTCTGGCGCAACGATTGCCTTACCGACATCAAACAGTCCGCTTGGGTCATGACCCAGCTCATGGGCTATCTGCGTTGCGTGGGTGATGGTCCTCATTATTACCAGTGGAAGCGTGACTTCACCTACCCGGTTTGGGAGAAGGACCTGTTCGTCATCATGAACATGGAGAACCATGAGACTGATGACGAGATTTTCGAGGCCATGAAAAAGGCCTGGCAGGACTGAATTTAAGGAAAGATAGGAAAGGAGTGCTGTAATGGCACAGCAACAAGCAGCCCAGACGGCGCAGTCATCGGGCCGCAAAGTCAAGCTGATCAACGCGGTCGGCTACGCGTTCGGTGATTTCTACGGTGGCGGTTTCGGCCAGATCGCCACGTATCTGACCCTGTTCTGGACCACCTTCGCAGGATTGAAGGTGGCGCAGGCCGGTTCCATCGTCGGTATCGCCACCATGCTCGCCGCCTTCTCCGCATTGGTGTTCGGAACTCTGTCCGATAACCTGTACCGGTACAAGATCGGCCGCAAGTTCGGACGTCGTCATCTGTTGATTCTGCTGGGCGTGCCGCTGCTGATCGTCACCATCCTCATGTTCGTTCCGGGCATGCCGGTGTGGGCGTACTTCGTGGTCTACGCGCTGTGGATCATCACCAACCAGCTGATCATGACCCCATATTCGTTGCTGCCGAACGAAATGACGACCGACTTCAATGGCCGTACCATGCTGAGCACCACTCGTATGCTCTTCTCCGGCATCTCCACCGCCGTCGTGCCGCTGGGCATGGCCGCCTTGCTGAGCGCCTTGGGCGACAAGAAGTCCTCCAGCTACACCATCTCCATGGGTGCGTTCATCGTTCTCTTTGCGATCTGCGTTTTCATCGCTTACAAGTCCACTTGGGAGCTGACTCCTGAAGAGGCTGGTTTCGATGTCGAGGAGATCGAGAAGGAACAGAAGGAGCCGTTCAACTTCGGCAAGTGGCTCAAGGGCGTTGGCGACATCTTCGTCGGCTACTTCTCCACCCTGCGCAACAAGACCTTCCGCAAGCACATCCTCATCTACCTGCTCGGCCAGTCCTTCCTGGACATCTTCGGCCAGGTCTGGCTGTTCTTCGTGCTGTACAACCTCAACAAGCCGGTCGCCTTCGGCTCCGCGCTGCTGGGCATGGCCCTTATTGGCGAGCCGTTGAAGCCGGTGTTCGGCTGGCTGTTTGCCAAGCTTGGACCGCGTAAGCTGTTCTCCGTCAACTTCGCCGGCGCCATCCTCGGTCTGCTTGGTCTGTGGGGCCTGTGGCAGACCGCAGCGCAGAACAACACCGCATGGTGGAATGCGGCACTGTACGTGGTCATGGTCTGGTGGCTCATCTTCCGCGCCATGACTTGGTTCATCCCGTGGAACGTGTTCCCGTTCATTCCGGATGTCGACATGATCGTGACCGGTGAGAACCGTGGTGGTGTGTACATGGGCTTCCAGCAGTTCGCCCGCAAGATCACCGCAGGTTTGTCCGCCATGGCTTGGGGCTGGTTCCTCGGTGCCAACGGATTCGTCGAGGACGCCTTCCAGGCTGGCAAGTCGCAGCCAACTCAGGCCGTGAACGCCATCGGCACCGTGCTCGTCTGGTGGATCATCGCTGGTCTCGCCATCGCTTGGATCATCTCCTTCACGATGAAGCTCGACAAGAAGACCGACAAGATTATTCTTGACGAAATCGATCGTCTGAAGAATGGCGGCCTGAAGAAGGACGTCGATCCGAAGACCAAGAAGGTTGTCGAGGAGCTCACCGGCGTCAAGTACGAGAAGTGCTGGCCTCAGACCGCTGAGTGATTGATGGCTCATCAATCATAAAGGAACGGCAGTACCATGCCGTTCCTTTACCGCGTATATGAATGTGGTGTGCCTTTGAACGTGAACTTCACGTTCAAAGGCACACCACATTTTTAGATCATTCGACACCAATCGAATTTATTACTTTGCGTAGTTGCGGTTCCAACGAAGCGGCGATTGCATCGTAACCGTTTTGATTGGGATGAATGGAATCTCCATGCAAGTCGCGCCGTCCATTGACGGCATCGGCATGATTCAGGTAATGCCATCCGAGTGCCGGACATGCTTTCCGGAAATAGTCGTTCAGCACGGCAAGCAGTGGATTCATCCGCTGAATTCCCTGCAAGCCGAAACGGCACATCACCGGATTCTCCTCCGATAATTGGGGAACTGACAGCAGGCATACGGCGACCTTATGCCCTGCAGCGGCGGTCAGTTCTTCGGCGATTGTTTGGACGCGTCGCAGTACTTCCTCGGCCTGCTGCGGGGTCGTCATTTCGCTGTGATACACATCATTGACACCCAAACCTAGAATAAGCGTATCCGCATTCGGCATTGAACGCAATGCCAGATCATGCTCGAGCGTATGTGGCCAATCTACGCTGGACGCTCCATTATGACCGCAATTGACCACAGGAAAACCAAGCGCCGATTGGAGCAGCTCAGGCCAAGGATGTTCGGTTCGATGGCCAAGACCGGTATCACCATAGGTGATACTGTCTCCTACACACACGATGGCATGGGATTGATATGTCGCTTCCATTGTTCCTCCTTGAAATGGCTAGGCTCAGTTGATTTATATAAAACCACGAACCTATGTTAGGCGCGCGTTGATAGGAGAAAAAACGATGGTGTCAACCGTTGCATCACGATTTCGCATGATCGTCAGATGCCCATCCGTTAAAAAATCAAGGTGCCGCTGGACTACTTGCCCGTGCAACTTTTGGCAACAGTGGGTCATCGCGGGAAAGCGAAAATACTCTTGATTTTAAAGGTCAGTGTTGACGATTGGCGTTGACAATATGTGTGCGGCATATGAAAGGAACTATGCGATGAGTGCGGCTTCCGAACTGCAATCGTTGGTTAAGAACCGGCATAAGCCAAAAGACAAACCCACCGATACCAAGGTCGCGATGGTTTTTCTCGCGCCATGGCTGGTCGGTGCCATCGTGCTGTCATTGATTCCGATGTTGTATTCATTGGGGATCTCCTTCACCAAATACAACATGATCAAGCCCGCCAAATTCGTGGGATTGATGAATTACCAGCATATGCTCGCCGATCCGCGCTTCATTAGCTCGCTGAAGGTCACGTTGGTGTATGTGGTGGTTTCGGTGCCTTTGCAATTGATCGCGGCATTGGCCCTGGCCGTGGTGCTTGACCATGGCATGCGCGGTCTGGCCTTCTACCGTTCCGCGTTCTACCTGCCGTCCATGCTCGGCGGCTCGGTGGCCATCGCAGTGCTGTGGAAGATGGTTTTCGGCTCGAACGGGTTGTTCAACCGGTTCCTGGGTCTGTTCGGCATCGACACCGCCATGAGTTGGATCGCCAATCCGGACACCGCGAATTGGACGTTGGTGGCTTTGCACGTATGGCAGTTCGGCTCCCCGATGGTGATTTTCCTGGCCGGCCTGCGCCAGATTCCGCGTTCGCTGTACGAGGCCGCGAGCGTGGATGGCGCCTCGAAATGGCGCCAGTTCCGTTCCATCACCCTGCCGATGCTGTCTCCGATCATCTTCTTCAATCTGGTGATGAGTGTGATCAACAGCTTCCAGACCTTCACTCAGGCGTATGTGGTGTCCGGCGGCACCGGCGGCCCGTCCGATTCCACGTTGTTCTACACATTGTATCTGTACCAGCAGGGCTTCGGCTCGCTGCGCATGGGATACGCTTCCGCCCTGGCGTGGATTCTGGTTGTGATAGTGGCGGCATTGACGCTTGTCAATTTTGCATTGTCGAAGTTTTGGGTGCATTACGATGACTGATCTGAACGTGACGAAGACGGAGGAACGTGGTATGCACGGAGATGCCGAAAGAAAAGGCGATAGAAGGCGTGCCATCGCACGTGTGGTGGTTCCGATAGTCAAGCAGGTGCTTGTGCTTGCCTTGGCGGTGTTCATGCTGTACCCGGTGCTGTGGATGGTCGCCAGCTCGTTGCGCCCGGCGAACAAGATCTTCACCGATATGGGGCTGCTCGTCACCAACCCCGTGTGGGAGAACTACATCGCCGGTTGGAGCGCGTTGAGCTATCCGTTCGGGCGGTACCTGCTGAACTCGTTGTTCATCGTGGTGTGCGCCATCATCGGCAACACCCTCACCTGCTCGATGGCGGCTTATGCTTTCGCCCGCCTGAATTTCCATTGCCGTGGACTGCTGTTCGCCTTCATGCTGCTGATGCTGATGATTCCGATTCACGTTATCGTGATTCCACAGTACATCATGTGGAACTCCCTGCATTTGGTCAACACCTTCGTGCCGTTGATCCTGCCGAAGTTCCTCGCCACGGATGGCTTCTTCACGTTCCTGTTCTACCAGTTCCTTCGTGGCATTCCTCGCGAGCTCGATGAGGCCGCGAAGCTTGACGGCGCGGGGCATTTCAGGATCTTCTTCCACATTCTGCTGCCTCTGATGAAGCCCGCGGTCGGCACATGCGCCGTGTTCACGTTCATCTGGACGTGGAACGACTTCTTCTCCCAGCTGCTGTATCTGACCAAACCGGACATGTATACGGTGCCGATCGCGTTGCGCACTTTCATCGATTCGCAGTCGCAGTCGAGTTATGGCCCGATGTTCGCCATGAGCGTGCTCAGCCTGATTCCGCTGTTCCTGGTATTCACTTTTGGACAGAAGTACCTTGTTCAGGGCATCGCCACCACGGGAGGCAAGTGATGCGGAGAGGTTTCCCGTCACTAACGGCAACAATGGACGTCAAGGAGTCAAGATGAAGCATATGCAGAAGATCATCGCCGCGTGCGCGTCGCTTGCCATGCTGGCTCTTTCCGGATGCGGAACATCCGTGGGCGCGAGCAATGTTCCGGTCGTGCCCACGAAGGGCGAAGTGACCATTCGCCTGAATTGGTGGGGCGGCGACAGCCGAGTCAAAAACACGGAACAGGTGGTCAAGGCCTTCGAAAAGGAGCATCCAAACATCCACGTGCAGACCGAGTATTCCGATTGGACGGGATATTGGGATAAGCTCGCGGTCCAATCCGCAGGCGGCAACGCCCCGGACGTCATGCAGATGGATGAGCTGTATCTTTCCTTCTACGGTGGCATGAACGCTTTGCTCGATCTCAACAAAGCGAAGAAATACCTGGACTTGAGCAACATCGATTCCAGCTTGCTCGACATGGGCAAGCTGGATGGCGAACAGGTCGCCGTGCCATTGAGCACCGCCCAGTATGGTGTCATCGTCAACAACGATGTGCTTGATACCCTGGGGCTGAAACTGCCGGAGAACGCCGATTCATGGACGTGGGACGAATTCGAGGATTTCGCCAAGAAGGTCGCCGACGCGTCGAACGGCAAGATCGTGGGCGCCATCGCCCCGAACAACGGATACGCGTTGCAGCTGTGGGCACGACAGCATGGTGAACGCCTGTTCAAGGGCGATACCGTCGCCATAAGCCCGGGAACGTTGGCGAAATTCCTACAGATGCCCGCCGATTGGGTTGACAACGGCATCGAAGTCAGCAAGGAAACATGGAGCGAAAACGTCACCGCTTCCCTGAACGACAGTGCGTTCGGCAAAGGGCAGCAGGCGATGATGCTTACGCAGGCTTCGCAGATCACACCATACGCGCAGGCCGCGGGAACTTCGAATATGACGTTGCTGCCGGTGCCGCAGGTCAAGCCGGGCGCCAAGACGAACTATCTCAAGCCAGGCATGTACTGGTGCATCTCCTCGGGATCCGAGCACCCTGCGGAGGCCGCCATGCTGGTGAATTATCTGCTGAACAACGAGAAGGCCGGAAAGATCCTCGGCACGGAGCGTGGCATTCCCGCGAACAACGATATCCGAAAGAACCTGTCCACCAGCGCCACGGGCACGGACAAGCGCTCCCTGGATTTCGTCGATAAGATCGAATCGACCATCGGCAAGGCACCGGGCATAACGCCCAACGGGGCCTCTGATCTGGACAGTCTGATCGTGCGTTACCAGCAGGATGTCGTGTTCGGCAAGCAGAAGCCGCTTGCCGCGGCAAAGGCCATGATCAGCGAATTACAGGAATCCATCGATTTCAACAGCTGATACGCACATAACGATCCATGACCGAGGGTCGGCTCCCATCGATGCATGGGAGCCAACCCTCGGCATATGCTATGCAGCGTCGCGTGGATCATCGTTCGTTGTCCGCCAACAGCACATCGGCGATCGCGTCGGCGAGACGGGCATGGCTTTCGGCGTCCATGTGCAGCTTGTCCAGGTCGCTGGGCTCGCTGACGGTCGAGGCGTCGAAGAACAGCCATCCGTTGCGTTCCGCAGCCTCACGGTACCAATGGGACAGCTCGTGCGAGCGTTCGACGGCGTCTTCGGCGAAGCCGACGTAGGGGCTCCGTGAGATTCCAAGCTTGATATGGATGGGGGAGACGAAGAGGATTTTCGGAGCGGGGCCGCAACCCGCGTAATCGTAATCACTGATCGTTTGGGCGACCATCTCCGCGCCAGCGGCGATGGTGCGCGGTGAGGCGTTGAAGATCTCCTTCAGGTCGTTGGTACCCAGCATGACCACCGCGTAATCGAGTGGCCGATGCGACTGCAACACGATTGGCAACGCCTCCAATCCGGAACGATGCGGCTCCAATGGATTGTCGAACACTGATGTGCGGCCGCCCATGCCCTCTTCGATGACGCGCCATCCATCACCCAGCGACGAGGCCAGACGCCCCGTCCAGCGAACATCGAATGGATGCCGGGTGCCGGGCTTTGCCGGATTGGTGCCGAACGTGTTGGAATCACCGAAACACAGTACGTTTTTCATGGGATAGGTCCTTCCGAAGACGGGCGACGAATACACGGCATCTACCATAGTGCCGGTAAGGGGTCTTTCCCGCCGATTGCCAGAGATTGCCATCGAACACATGATGGCGAAAAGGAAATGTTCGTGATATGGACGGTCATGTGTAGGGAAAACGCAAGCGGCTACAATTAGCGGCGAAATGACAATATACTGGCGTGCTGGAGCGTCAAGGAGGGGCATCATGGC
>ERZ808246.2484-NODE-2484-length-11536-cov-4.018030_pt1 | contig 11536 bp, 10 predicted proteins | sample MGYA00521083_ERZ808246 | MGnify/ENA primary metagenome ERZ808246 (study PRJEB31516, sample SAMN03275577) | gut metagenome | biome: mammalia-associated habitat; material: feces | host: Papio cynocephalus | place: Kenya | collected 2012-07-07 ...
GCTGGCTCATCGCCATGTCGTGGGTCGCCTTGTTGGTCGAGGCGATGAGGTCGGCTACAGCCTCCGCCTGCGAGAGGTCCATCTTGCCGTTCATGTAGGCACGGCGGGTGTACTCGCCAGGCTGGGCATGGCGGCAGCCAGCCTGTACCAGAGCCTGCAGTACTTGCTGGAGAATGTATCTGCTGCCGTGGCAGGAAATCTCCGTCGAGTCCTCGCCTGTGTAGCTGTGGGGAGCGCGGAACACGCTCACGAGCACGTCGTCGATGGTGTTGCCAGCTTTGTCCTTGATTTCACCATAGTGGATGGTGTTGGGCTTGGCATTTGCCAGCGACTTGCCGTTGGCGGCTGTGAATACCTTGTCGGTAATCTCGATTGCTTGCGATCCGCTGAGGCGGATAATGCCAATGGCGCCTCCGGCTGGGGTTGCCAGGGCGCAGATACATTCTTCTTCTTTCATTGTCTTTTAAGTATAATTAGTTGGGCGGATTGCAAATCCGCAAAATAAATAGGTCGAACCTTTTTTGACGACGGATTGCAAATCCGTCGGAACACCTAGCGGTATTATGTTTTTAGATGCGGTCGAGCACGAGTTGGATGAGGTTGTCGATGCTGCTCTTGTAGCCCGTGTTGGCACTCTTGGCACGGCGGTTGGCGATGACCATGCAGCAAGTCAATGCCTTGTGGCCCAGCAGCAGCGACAAGCCGGCAAGTGCTGAGCTCTCCATCTCGAAATTATTGACACGCAGTCCGTTATGCTCGAATGCCTCAATCTTTTGGTTAAGCTCTGGGTCGGCTAGAGGGATGCGGAGCTCTCTGCCTTGTGGACCGTAGAATCCACCACAGGCGATGGTGATGCCTCGCACCATGTCGTCTTGGGCGATGCGGTCGAGTAGTTCAGGGTCGTTGTTCACGCAGTAAGGGTTGCCAATCTGGTCAACCCACTTCACCTGTCGCTTGAACTCAACCTCGGTCTCCAGGTCGCATACCTCGTTGCGGCGGGCGTAGAAGTTGAGCAGACCGTCGAAGCCGATGCTCTTCTGTGATGCCACGAAGGTGCCGGCTGGCGTGTTGAGCTGCAGTCCGCCGCAGGTGCCGATGCGCACGAGGGTGAGGGTGGTGTGCTCTGGCTTCTCGGTTCGGGTCTTGAAGTCGATGTTCTTGAGGGCATCCAGCTCGTTGACTACGATGTCGATGTTGTCGCATCCGATACCGGTACTCTGCACGGTGATGCGTTTGCCTTTGTAGGTTCCGGTGATGCTGTGGAACTCACGGCTTGATACTTCGCATTCCTTCTCTTCGAAGTGGGATGCTACGAGGGATACACGACCGGGATCGCCTACCAAGATGACTTTATCTGCCAGTTGCTCTGGACGTAGATGGAGGTGGAAGCAACTTCCGTCCTCATTAATGATTAATTCTGATTCTGCAAAATATTTGCTCATGGTTGTTTCTTTTTTAGATTAATATTGATTTCTATGTCGTTTGTTATGTTTTCTCTGTCTATGATTTCCATAGACTTTCGACAGTGTGTGAAATTACACAATTTGGTAGCAAAGATACAAAAAAAACTTAGATATACGTAGTATCATTACGGATATTTAACAAAAAACATTGAAACCAACGTATCGGGCAATTCGTTTCTGCCTATAAGCAAATTTGCCCGCCATATAAAGCAAACTTGCCCGAGGCGTAGAGGAGATTTGCCCATCGACCTTGGGCAAATCTCCTCTACGCCTCGGGCAAAAATGCCCAGCGTCTCGGGCAGAGTTGGGCAAAGCTACTGAAGCCTCTAAAGTAGCCTTGTAATCATTCGGAATATTGTCTTGGATTGAATTTTCCTGATTTCAGTAGACACACTTTTTAGCTTTATAAACTAAGAAGGTAGACACTACCAATTTTATCAAACTGGAATAATAGACACTTTTCATTTTTTGTTCCTATTTTTATAGACACAACTAAAAGAATCGTACTATTTTTATAGTCACCCCCATCACTGGATTTATCGGAACCCGGACTTGCTCTTTGGGTTCTGCAAAGGTACACATTCTTTTCCAGAATTCGTCTTCTTGGAAGCATAATTTTTCTTTTTCCACATTTTTTGTTGTAATCCTTTCTCCAGATGAACCTTTGAAGGTGTCTTATACCCGATACTCATGTGTGGTCTACGATTGTTATAGAACAAAATATAACGTTCAATTGCAGCCCTCGCAGACACTATATCCTTGAAGACATGTGTACGATAAACCTTTTCCATCTTAATGATGCCATTAACTCGTTCGGCGATGGCATTGTCGGTGGGCTTATAGTCTTCCGTCATACTAATGCTGATTTCGTATTCCTGTAGTTTTTGAACATAAGCATCGCAACAGTACTGAACACCTCGGTCTGAGTGGTGAATCAGTCCCTTGAGGCATTCTCTTCCACCCATTTCTATGGCTTGGTCTATAGCCATCTGAAGAGCTTCGACGGATATTGCGGCACGCAATGTGTCCGCAAGTTTCCATCCGACAATTTTATGCGAGTACGCATCGGTCACCAAATGAAGATACGCAACGTCTCCATTGGCCAGCTGGATATAGGTAATATCGCTCACCCACAGCTGGTTAGCTGCGGTAAGAGTAATGCCTTTCACCAAATTCTTCCACTTGTGGTAGCGGTGATTCGAGTTCGTCGTATGACGAGCCTTACGGGGAGGAAGCATCAATTGGTGACGGCGAAGCAAAGTGAAGAAACTATCGCGTCCTGGTATGATTTCCCTTCCGTAGAGTTCTGTCAGCATGAGCCAAAGTTTGTATCCACCAATGCCTGGGTCTTCCTCTCGGATTTCTCTCACATTATCCAATATAACCTTGTCACGACTAACCTCCGCCTCGATGTCTGCCTTCGACTGGTAGAAGGCCTGACGGCAATGGCCAAATAGACGGCAGGCAGACGCAACTTTTACGTTGCGCTGCTCGACCAGTTCCATAACTACTTGGCCCCAGATTTTTTTCGTATTGGGATGTCAAAGTATTCCTCGGCACGTGTGATCATAAGGTCACGTGCTTCTGTTTCCAACTGGGAGAATGCCAAAGCTTTCTCCAATTCCTTGATGCGCTGCTTCAATTGAGATACCTCTTCTTGATAGCTTTCTTTGCTGCGATTTGCCATATCTGTTGTGTCTGCTTGTTCAGACTGCAAAGGTAGCAATTCTTTTTCAGCTGCAAAAATTTCAAGCCAAGTATTTAAAGACTTGATTGCACTAATACCGTGACTCTTGCAAAATTGATTCTTGCTTTGGCCTGATTGGTAATACTCACGAAGTAATGCCAATTTGTCTTCTCGACTGTAACTCTTGTACTTTTTACTCATTTCTAAACACATTTAATTAATTTACCATAAATGTGTCTATCTATATCAGTATAAGTCAGATCATTCGGAATTTAGTCTTGGAATTCAAAAAACAGGCGTGACATCAAGTGACAGCAGGTGACAGCAAAAAAACATTTGGTGTCACGCCTTATCTTATTGATTGTCAATCTGTTACCATGTAGTGTGACAGCAGTGACATCAATTTTGAGTTTTTAAATACATATATGTATATAAAAACTCGGTAATTTCTTGGTAATTTTCTCTGTTTTTCATCGTATTTGCCGACGAAAAACAGAGTTTGTTTAGTTCTTGAAGCTGTGGATTGGCGCAGGGATTCTACCTGTACGGTTCACAAAATCGGCGCAACTGAACTTGTTGACTGGCATGATAGGGGCATGACCCAACAAGCCGCCGAAATCTACATTGTCGCCCACCTTCATTCCCACTACAGGAATCACGCGCACAGCAGTGGTCTTCTGGTTCACCATACCGATGGCAGCCTCGTCGGCGATGATGCCTGATATGGTCGTGGCAGGGGTATCTCCAGGGATGGCTATCATGTCGAGACCTACGGAGCATACGCAGGTCATCGCCTCCAATTTCTCGATGCAGAGTGCTCCTGCCTCTACGGCGTTAATCATACCTTGGTCTTCGGACACAGGGATGAAGGCACCGCTCAATCCACCCACGTAAGAAGAGGCCATGATGCCGCCCTTCTTCACTTGGTCGTTGAGCAAGGCAAGTGCGGCTGTGGTTCCAGGGGCACCTGCGTGCTCCAGACCGATAAGCTCCAAAATGTCTGCCACGCTATCGCCGATAGCTGGAGTAGGGGCCAATGAAAGGTCAATGATGCCGAATGGTACACCAAGACGGCGGGACGCTTCCTTGGCAACCAACTGTCCTACACGGGTAATCTTGAAGGCGGTTCGCTTGATGGTTTCGCAGAGCACCTCGAAGCTTGCTCCCTTCACGCTCTCCAAGGCATACTTTACTACGCCCGGACCGCTGACCCCCACACTAATCACGGCATCGGCCTCAGAGACACCATGGAAGGCTCCAGCCATAAATGGGTTGTCGTCTGGTGCATTGCAGAGTACCACAAGTTTTGCGCAACCTAGCGAGCCGTTGTCTTTGGTAGCTTCGGCTGTATCTTTAACGATTTCGCCCATCAACTTCACTGCGTCCATATTGATGCCCGTCTTGGTGCTTCCCACGTTGACGGAGCTACAGATAAAGTCTGTCTGCGCCATTGCTTGTGGAATGGAGCGGATGAGCAGTTCGTCGCTCTTGCTCATGCCTTTCGAAACGATGGCGGAATAACCACCCAGGAAGTTCACACCTAATTCTTTGGCGCATTTGTCGAGTGTCTTGGCAATCTTCACGTAGTCGTCTGTGGTCTTGCAAGCAGAGCCACCTACCAATGCGATAGGAGTGATGGAGATACGCTTGTTGACGATAGGAACGCCGAATTCCTTGGAGATTTCCTCGCCAGTCTTCACCAAGTTCTTGGCGAGGCGAGTGATTTTATTGTAGATGTTCTGACAGAGCTGGTCGAGGTCGGCGGTGGCGCAATCCAACAGGTTGATACCCATGGTGATGGTGCGCACGTCGAAGTTTTCCTGCTCAATCATCTTGTTGGTTTCGATAACCTCAGATATATTGATCATATTCCTAATGCTAATTTTAAAATGATTACTAAGATGCGGCTCGTCCTCAAAGGATGGCTCATCGTGAAAGGATGAGTTAGATGCGGTGCATCATGTCGAAGATTTCCTCGCGTTGGCATTTCACCTGTACGCCCATTCCCTTGCCGAGCTCAGAGAGTTCGTCGGCAACAGTCTCGAAAGATGCTTTCATCTTACCCATGTCGACGATCATCATCATGTTGAAGTACTCCTGTACGATGGTCTGAGAGATGTCGAGGATGTTGATGTCGTTCTCTGCCAAATAGGTACAAACCTTGGCGATGATACCGATGGTATCCTTGCCCACTACTGTAATAATCGTTCTGTTCATGTAATAATTTCTTTTAAATGGAATGTTTGATGGCGCAAAAGTACAACTATTTTGCTAAACTACCAAATAAAAAGACAGAAAACTTGTAAAATGACTGTCATTTTGCAAGTTTTCTGTCTTCTCACTCTGTAAAAGCTAAAATAAATAGTAGCTTACTTGATTCCTCTCTCGTTGAGAGCCTTGGAGTACTTGGCTGCGTTTTGCAGATGCTCCTCGTATGTTCTTGCGAAATTGTGGGTTCCGCTGAAGTCTTCCTTGGCACACATATAGAGGTAGTCGTGCTGGATGTGATTGAGCACGGCGTCGATGCCTGCTACCGATGGTATGCGGATAGGACCGGGTGGCAATCCAGGATTCTTGTATGTGTTGTATGGACTCTTGATATACAAGAGGTTGTTGTAGATGCGCTTCAAGTCAAATCTCTTCCAGGCAAACTTAATGGTTGGGTCTGCTTGCAAAGGCATTCCTTGTGGATATTCGGCGTTGCGCAGCATCAGTCGGTTGTAATACATGCCGGCTATCATAGGCTTTTCGCTGTTGTTGGCTGTTTCTTCATCCACGATGCTCGCCATAGTGATGACCTCGTTTGGAGTGAGGTGCATAGCCTTGGCTTTCTGCGTGCGCTCGAAGTTCCAGAATTTGTCGCTCTCTTTCTTCATGCGTTGAAGGAACTTGTCGATGGATATGTTCCAGTAGATGTCGTATGTGTTAGGGATGAACATGCAGGCGATAGTGGCAGTGTCGTATCCCAGTTTTTCGCAAGTTGCTTCGTCGGTGAGTGCTTTCTCGATTTCTGTGCTGTCTAGCATGAGCTTCTTGCTCAGTTCTGCCGCCAGCTTGTCGATGGTGCGTACGGATGGTACGGTAAGGTTCACAGGCTCCTGGAGTCCGTTTTTCATGTGTCGCCATACCTTGAGAGCTCCATCGCCTGGATGAATGGCATATCTACCTGTGCGGATGTGCTCTGCGTAGCCCGAGTGGTGGGTCAAGGTGCGGAAAGCCTGCATTGGGATGCTCTTGGCGAAAGGTTCCACCTTATTATATACCGAATCGATGTTATCGTCGGTGTCGATATATACATACTGCGTCTTGCTGCTTTTCGAGAATGATGAGAAGCAGTAGAGGTAACCTGTAATGGCGATGACGAGCACGCAGCCCACTGCACCATAGAGGTAAAACTTAGAAGATGTTTTTTTCTTCATGTTTGTTATTTGTTGTTATTATTTCTTGTTCTCTTTTTTCTTTAATGGTGCAAAAGTACTGCAAAAATGCCAAATAGCAAAGCCTTCCCAATTAAAATAGGTTAATTATAGTATTCTTCTTTCGTGGTATTTGGTTTTTCACTATCTTTGCAGATGTTTTGGAAAGATAATGTCCAGGATGAGCCCATAAATGGTCATCGAAAATTCTGAATAAGTCTTTAGAATATTATAATATTGCGATTATGAAAATGAAATTTACGATAGCATATAAGGCGGAATGGGGTGAGACGTTGCATGCCGACATCACATTCTTTGCTCGTGATGGCAAACGAGAGAACTTAGATGTGGCACTGAGTACCACCGATGGTTACCATTGGATAGCCGAAACTCATACCCGCGAGAATCGTTACCATCCTTTTGTGGTGATTGCCTATTATTATAAGGTGGTGGATGGCAACGGAAAGGTGGTGCGTAGGGAATCGACCACGTCACCTCGTGCGTATGTCTATGATGCCAGCAAGAATTACATATTCCCGGACTTTTGGTTGGATGATGAGAACCTGATGACAGGGGGAGTCGTCAACTATACCTCCCCTGTGGCATGGACCGGTGGGGAGGCCACCCAACTGCCGCTTTTCTCACAGACTATCATCTTTAAAGTGTTTGCACCCCACTTACATAAGGGAGAGGCAGTGGCGCTGCTCGGCAACCATCCTACCTTGGGCGAATGGAATGTAGAGCATTATCTACCTATGATCCTACAGGGCAAACACGAGTGGGTACTCTCAGTAAATGTGCAAGCCTTGGAGGCTCCGCTGGAGTACAAGTATGTGGTGGTGGATGCCGATACTCATCAGTTCAAGAGATGGGAATATGGTGCGAATCGAACGATGGGCACGGGCTTGGCTTACGGGCACGAGGAGAATTCTCCTGTCTCTGCTTATAGAGCTGATGCACCAGAAGAACCTCGACTTTACGACAAAGATGTATGTGTGCTCCATGGTGGTGAATTCCGCACGAAGAAGATGGCTCCGCACGCACAATTCAATTACGAAACATATATCTTCGATTTGGATGGCACCCTTCTCTCAACCCTCGACGATTTGGCTGCTAGCTGCAATTATGCCCTCAGAACCAACGGTATGCCGGAGCGTACCATCGAAGAGGTTCGCCGGTTTGTGGGAAACGGCGTGAAGAAACTGATGGAACGTGCCATTCCCGACGGCTTGGAGAATGAGAAGTTTGATAAAACCTACGCCGACTTTCGCCAGCACTATATGAAGCACAATTTAGATACGACCCAACCTTATCCAGGTGTGATGGAGATGCTCCAGGAATTAAAAGACCGAGGCAAGAACATTGCTGTGGTGAGCAATAAGTTTTATGCTGCCACTCAAGCTCTCTGTAAGCATTTCTTTGGTGACTTGGTGGATGTTGCCATCGGCGAGCGAGAGGACATTCGGAAAAAGCCTGCTCCCGACACGGTGGACGAGGCCTTGCGACAAATGAATGCCGACCGAGAGAGCGCGGTCTATATAGGCGACAGCGACGTAGATGTGATGACCGCCAAGAACAGTGGGATGCCTTGCATCAGTGTGCTTTGGGGATTCCGAGACTTAGACTTCCTCATCGACCATGGGGCTAGGATATTTGTAACTTCACCCCTGCAAATCATGTAGCAGGGGTGAAGCTGATATATTTGAATTTGCAAATGCATCACAAAGCGCAAATGAGTAAGAGAATCCAGAGAAAGCAAACGAAGCCAGCGGATGCAAATAAAGACAGAGGATGCGAATGAAACCAAAGGATACAAATGCTTTACACCCCGTGCTCTTCAACAAATTTGAAAACTTCATCTTTGTATGATTCAGAGATGGGAACGGCCAGATTGCCATAGATGATCTTCATTCTTTCGATGGTGTCGAACTTGGTCAAGTTGGCAAGGAAGGAACGATGCACTCGTTTGAACTTTTCCTTAGGCAATTTGTCTTCCAGTTTCTTAAGATTACCCAGTGTCATTACCGTTTTCCCGTCTTCCAAGTGGAACTTGATGTAATCTTTCAGACATTCCACGAATAGAATCTTGCTGAATGGAATGCGAATGTATTTATAGTCGCTTTTGACAACGAGAAATTCATCGCGTTTGATGGGATTATACTGGTCGTCTTGCATATATCTGTTGAATACCTTTTCGCAAGTTCTCATGAAATCTTCATGCTTGATAGGCTTGAGCAGGTAGTCGAAGGCATCAACCTTGTATGCCTCGATGGCATATTCTTTAAATGCGGTGGTGAAGATGATCTTTACGTTCTTAGGGACGACTTTGGCAAACTCTAGTCCGCTTATTTGCTGCATGTGAATGGCAAGGAAGAGAACATCGAGGTGATTGTGACGGATGCCGTCCACAGCCTCGATGGGGCTAGGGTAGGCACCTATCAGATTGAGGGTTGGAGTCTCCTGTACGTAATTTTTCAGCAATTCCAAAGCCTCAAGGTCTTCGTCTATGATAGCACAATTTAAAATCATGTGAATTCTTAGTTTTGTTAATTTCTATTTTCGCTTTGTTTGGTATAACGATATTTTTTTTCTAATATTGTATCCTATGAGGATTTTTTTGCAAAAATCTTATTTTTCTTCTTTTTACCTTAAATTTGTTTAATCGATTTGGCGGTTTAGCGGAAAAACAGTAACTTTGGGGATTGAATAGAGCGATTGCCAGTTCTTGGCAAAACAATAATAGAGAATAATCAAAATGAAATATAAGAATATCAGACCAATAAAGATTACTTCAAGAGACAATTGTCTGCTCACTGGCAAGCAGGTGATGCTTGCTTTAATGCTTGCATTTTCACCGTTGGCGGTATCCGCACAAAAGATTTCGCTAGGTAGCTGCACGACCAAAGATGGGGGACAGTACAAAGGCGAGATGGTCGGCGGAAAGCCACAAGGCAAGGGAACTACTGTCTATTCCAATGGCGACACCTATGAAGGCGCATACCTAAAGGGCAAACGCAGTGGATATGGTGTCTATACTTTCTCGGACGGCGAACGATACGAGGGGCAGTGGATGCAAGACCAGCAGCATGGCAAGGGTACGTATTATTTCCAAAACAATAATAAATATGTGGGACTTTGGTTCCGCGACTTCCAGCACGGTCATGGAGTTATGTATTATTATAATGGTGATAAATATGATGGCGATTGGTACAAAGACAAGCGCCAAGGTCGTGGTACCTACATTTATTCCAACGGTGCCATTTACAAGGGGCAATGGATGAATGACATGAAGAATGGAAATGGGTTCTTCGACTGGGGGGATGGAACGACTTACGATGGACAGTGGGTCGATAACCAACGCTCAGGAAAGGGTACCTTTAAGTATGCAGATGGCGATGTTTATGTGGGCGATTGGAAGGATGACATCCAGGACGGAAAAGGCATCTATAAATTCCATAATGGAGACATTTACGAAGGTGACTATCAGCAAGGTGAACGTACAGGCGAGGGTATCTTCCGCTCAGCGAACGGATCAAAATATACAGGTCAGTTCCTCGATGGACAACGCTCGGGACAAGGTACATTCGTTTGGAAGAATGGCGACATCTATGTGGGCACCTGGAAAGATGACCTACAGAACGGTCGAGGAAAATTGACAAAGAAAGATGGCGACATCTATGAAGGTGAATTTAAAAACGGCTTTGTAGATGGCAATGTTGTTATCCACTATGCCAATGGCAATCGTTTCAAGGGCATTTATCGCAATGGAAAACGAGAAGGATTCTGCATTGAGGAAAACAAGGACGGCAAACGCTTTGAGGGTACTTATCGCAAGGATGCCCGAGATGGAAGATTTGTTGAGAAAGACCGTGATGGACAAATCACAGCCAAAGGTGTTTACGAAAACGGTAAGCGTTTCGAAGACTAAGACGGAATCCACAAAACATACAAGCAACATTTAATATAATTGTAAACAACTCAATTGTAAATAGATAGTAAGACAATGATAATTGATACATTAGACAATTTAGAGAGATACATATCTCTCAATCCTCTCTTTGAGGACATCGTGAAGTTCCTCAAGGAGAACGACCTTTCTGCTCTCTCTGTGGGTAAGCATCCCATCAAGGGTAGTGACCTTTTTCTCAATGTAGCTGTGGCTACAGGCAAGTCTGAGGACGAGGCTGTGATAGAGACTCATCGCAAGATGATAGATATCCAGATTCCTCTTAACATCGAGGAAACCTATGGATATACCCCATTGGGAGATCTTCCAGCCTTGGAGTATAATGAGGAGAAGGACATCACGAAGTATCCTGGAGTAAAGGCTCAGACTCTCGTGACTTGCAAACCTGGACAGTTTGCCATCTTCTTTCCTGAGGATGGACACCAGCCATGCATTGCAAATGGAGAAATCAGAAAGGCCATCTTTAAGGTCAAGGCATAAGTTCTAACCATGGTTTGTCATTGTTGCAAGCCACGGCTTATCAACTTATAACTTATCAGCCTATTCGCAGAGCGTGGACTATGCCATGCTTTCTGCGGAGCATACACCTTTCGAAATAATAATAATCTTCTAAAATCATGATATATGGCAACAGAAAAGAAAACTTCAGCTAAGAAGACAACAGCCACCCGTACTACAGGCAAGAAAGCCACGGCTAAAAGTAGTGTCAAGAAAACCACAAAGGCTGCTGCCCCCAAACATATAGGAATCGTGAAGAACGACCCTTATCTGGCGGACTATGAGCCAGCCATTGTAGGCAGACATGAGCATGCGCTTTGGAAAATAAACCAGCTTACCCATAATGGGAAGATTACGCTTAGCGATTTTGCGAATGGTTACGAGTACTTCGGCTTGCACAAGACGGACAAGGGCTGGGTGTTCCGTGAATGGGCACCTAATGCCACAGACATCTATCTCATCGGTGATTTCAACGATTGGAAGGAAACCCCTAAGTATCGTGCCA
>ERZ808246.2485-NODE-2485-length-11536-cov-2.911680_pt1 | contig 11536 bp, 7 predicted proteins | sample MGYA00521083_ERZ808246 | MGnify/ENA primary metagenome ERZ808246 (study PRJEB31516, sample SAMN03275577) | gut metagenome | biome: mammalia-associated habitat; material: feces | host: Papio cynocephalus | place: Kenya | collected 2012-07-07 ...
ACTTTGATGCATTGGAAAACATTTCCAAAGCAACAAATGGCATCCCATTGGTCTTACATGGTGGAACCGGTATCCCAGATGACCAAATAAAACATGCTATTCACGATGGAATGAGCAAAATCAACGTCAACACCGATTGTCAATTAGTCTTTGCCCAAGCCACAATTGATTATTGTGCCGCCGGAAAAGCCTCTCCTACTGCCGATAATGAAACCAAAGGCTATGACCCAAGAAAATTATTGAAGCCTGGATTCTTGGCCATTCAAGCAAAAGTAAAAGAAAAGATGGAATTATTTGGCTCGGTCGGAAAAGCCAATAAATAAGGGTTCCTTACTATTTTAGCCTATCGAAAAAGATAGGCTTTTTTTATTTTTCAAGCAAATAATTAATAACAGATTTTCTAGTTACAATGCCAATAAATATGCCCTTATCGTCAACTACTGGAACAAAATTTTGATTGACGATTAGGTTAGCTAAATCATCCATTGAGGCATTAATGGAAACCGATTCAAAATTCCTTTTTCTAGCAATACTAGACAAAGGAATTTTATTTAACTCATCGAAAGAATATTTATTATTTTTCAAAGCATATAAAATATCACCTTCGGAAAGGGAATATAAATACTTGCCATCCCTAGAAACAACAGGAACGACAGAATAACGGTGATACTCCATTTTTTCCATAGCTTGTCTTAAGCTAAAATCGCCAAAAAGATACTCAACTTGAACCTTAGGTAACAAGAAAAATAAAATATTCGTCATGTCTTTATTATAAAATAAAGTTACCAAGAAAAAAGCATTAAATTAAGATGCCGTGTGCCTTATCCAAATTCAAAAAGAGTATGTGAATAGAATATAGCCGATGAATATTTTTTTATCTAAATCAATTTCATATAAACATCGCCATTGAACTTAAAATTACTTACGAGTAGAAAAAATATCATTTATTTTTATAAAAATAAAAGACAAACAGGCAATAAAAAAGTAAGATAATAGCAAGAAGAAATTATGGAAAACGATAAATCAGTCAAATTACTCTATAACGAACAAAAAGACGTGGAATATGGTTGGGTTAAATTCCACCATATATATCATGGATATCCTCTTTACCATAGTCATGATTTTTATGAATATTTCATTTGCTACCAAGGCGAATATAAACAAATCATAAATAACGAAGCCCACTACTTCAAAAACCTTTCTTGCTGCTTGCTTCGCCCAGAAGACGCCCATTTAATTGAAGAAATAAAGAAAGATTCTAGTCAATATTCTATATCGCTTAGAAAAGATGCTTTTGAAAATTTTGTTAATTTTATCAATCCTTCATTATTAGAAAAATTGCAAAACAATGGAACCATGTATTTTTCTATGTCGGAAAATAGAGTTAGAAAAATCATATTCTACCTAAATCAATTAAGGGAAGAACAAAACGATAAGGACAATGTCCAAGTCTTAACCAATTTCCTTTTATTTAATTTGCTTGAGCCTTTATTTATTCAAAATGGGGTCTATGAGAGTGAAAAAAGACCTGCATGGTTAAATGATTTACTAATTGAAATAAATAAACCAGAAAACTTAAATTGGGATGTAAATGAAGTCGTGGCACATTCAAATTATTCAAAAACCCATTTATCAAGAATGTTTAAAGAAGAAATGGGCAGATCGATTGGCGATTATTTACAAGAAGTAAAAATAACTAACGCCCGCGACATTTTAGTCAATTCAAATATGTCGATCGAAGAGCTTTGCGACCTAATCGGACATTCCTCAATGTCACATTTTTCCAGTGCTTTCAAGAAAAGATATGGCATGGCTCCAGGAAAATATAGAACAAAATTCAAAAACAAAGAATAAAAGAAAATCCCATTAATCATTTCTTGTTAACGAATGTTTCATCGTTAACAAGAAAGTAAAAAGGGGATTTCAATCAATAAAGAACTTTGGAATTATTTTCATCATAATGCCAGAAAGAACAACTTAATGAAGAATAGCTCTCATCTGGAATATTTTCGCTATAGAAGGCAACAACGATATCGCCATTATTGCTCCTAGCATAATCATCGACAAAACAAGTAACCCATTCAAAATCATCATCGTTGCAATAGGCATCGACATTATTTTCAAAATAAATGGAACTATTTTCGTCTTGACTAAAGCAATTAAAGGCGTCATCGCTAATCTTTAAACATGAAGAAGGGATGACAATCTCGCAATTGGAAAAAGCCCCATAAAATGCCCCGGATCCAATTGAGCTGAGTTTCTTTCCAAAATCAATGCTAGTCAATGAATAAGAATCATCCATATAAAAGGCATTGTTCCCGATTTCTGTAGCCCCTTTAAAAGACAAAGAGGTCAAGCCATTGCAATAAGCAAAAGCGCTATCCCCTATAAAGCCTACCTTTTCCCCGAAGTCTAGTTCGCTCAATTTTTCGCATTCGCCAAAAGCACTATCTTCAATTCTAGAAACGTTATTGAAATCTATTTCTTCTAAGTCGTTGGATCCGTAAAAAGCTTTTTTGCCAATTGTTGTAACCATATCATCGAATAGGTAGGAAGTCTTATCGCCCAAATAAGAGAGCAAAATAGATTTCTCCAGGTTATAAAGCGTATAGTTCTCATAATCTAGATATAAATCGCTAGATTCATGGGCTAGAACATTTGCAGAATACATGGAAGTAAAACGATTCTTTAATGTCTCTATTTGATCTTTGTTTTTGATTGCGAACACCGTTTTATTAGATCCATCAAAATTGAAGGCAGAGTAAAAGTTTCCTTCTTTTCCGTTTGCTTGATAAACGGAAAAAGCAGTTATGTCATCGTGTCCAAATTCAATTTCAAGCAATTTTGGGCAATTAGCAAAAGAGGAAGAAGTTATCCTTGTAACGCTAGAAGGGACATAAATATATTCGACTTCGCCAAGATTATTAAACACATTGGCGGCAATCGAGGTTACCCCATCGGGGATTATTATCCTTTTTTTATTAAAGGAAGAAGATACGTCATATTTAATCAAAGTGCCATCGCTAATACTAAATTCTTTCGTTTCAGTCCCACTTTTTAAAATCAAGGCCGCCGTCGAGATTGAATTTGACCAAGATTGCTTTAAGGCTGTCGCTTCCTCTTCACTATCAACATATATATGAGGGGTTGCCCCGATTCCAAGGCTTGATATTGTCGGATAAGTAACAACATTATCGAAATGTAGATATAGATTATCCAAAGGAACATATTTAAATAAATTGCTTCCTAGGCTTGCCTTATCGGCAAAAGTAACGCTTAATTCCTTTATGTTCGTATTGGAAAAAGAAAGAAGTCCTAGATAAGTCATGCTGCCCTCTAAGGTAAGTTTAGATAAAGAAGTATCGCCGGCAAACGCCGAGTCCGGAACCATGCTAACATAGCTAGGAAGAACGACTTCCTTTAATTTTATACATGAAGCAAACGCCAAATGTTCCCAGTTAAAAGCAGGGGTTCCTTCTTTTATGGTTTTAGCAAAAGTAAGGGTCAACAAGTTTGTATTTCCATAAAAAGCGCTATCTCCGACATAGGATAATTGGTCGCCAAAGGCAACGCCAGCCAATCTTTCCGCTCCAAAAAAGGAGAAAGATTCGACCCTAGAGATGTTTTGGAAAGAAAAAGAGGAAATATTCGTCCCTTTAAAAGCATAGGGGCCAATAATTGTAGTATTCGGATTAACAATAAAGGATGAAGCGTCTTTGGCGACGGGAAAATTGACCAAAGTAGAAAAATCTTTGCTATATAAAACGCCGTCATCAACCAAAAAATATTCATTATCATCGGAGATTATCCATTCTTTTAGATTCGGCATATCTTGATAATAGGTAAATTTAGAAAGACTTTTTGGCAATTCAAAGGATGAAAATGGCAATCCAAAAAAAGCTTGGTCATCGATTTGATTAACGGAATCGGGAATGGATAATTCCTTTAGGTTTTTATCGTCTGAAAAAGCCCCACTGCCAATCTTGAGCAAACCATCTTCTAACGTTAGACTAGTCAAGCCATCCAAATGAGACAAAGCCCCAACGCCTATCTGCTTGCAATTTAAAATGGAAATGGTTTCCAAAGTAGTCGCCCCGGAAAGGCAACCATCAGGGAGAACTTCCTGATTGGTTATGGTTAATTTTTTAAAATTGGGAGCAAAAATCGATGTAGCGTTTTTCCCAACGACATTCCCTATTCCAAACATTTCCCCCAAATAGGCATTTGAATCAGTCAAACTAGTCCCAATAAAAGGAGTAGTCAATTCCTCTAAATAATTAGAAAAATTCGTAAAGGCACCCTTTTCGATATACTCAACCGAATTTGGGATGAATAGTTTTTGTAAAAACGGGGTCATCCCGAAAGCACTTTTTGAAATGCCTCTTACGGGAAGGTTTTTATAAATTGAAGGTATTTCATATTCCTTGGCAAAAGGTTCTGGACATTTAATCAACGTAAACGATTTTCCATCGTTTGACAATTCAAAATATTCATCGGAAGTAGGAAGGCCTACGCTACTGGATTCGGTTTCATTGCTGCTTGAATCCGCTTCAATAATGGAAGAATCGCTACTTTCTTGATTTACATTTGAAGAATCAAATGAAGTTGAAGAAAGCTCCCCTCCACAGGAGCATAGAAGCATTGACAATGATATTAACAGCAATTTTTCTTTCATAAAAAATCCTCGATATGACAACGACTAATATCGAGGATGTATTTAAATTGTCAATTGTTTTTTAAAGAATTTAGTCTATTTCCCAAAAACAATGTCATTGCCTTGGGCAAATAGTTGATAAGACGCTGCAGTCCAACCCATGAAGGCAGGAGAAGCATATTCAACATTAGAAATTTCCCCTGTTCTGCTATCATATTTTTCCCAAAGCTTTCCCGTTTTTTCAAAATTTGTTTCAATGGTAGCCATGTATTTATCCTTTACGCGTTTAGCTTCTTTATCGGCCCCGACATTTTTTAAAGCGGCATAGACAATCAAACTAACTTCGCCCCACATAATGGGGTAATCCCATTGATAATAAATATCTTCTCCCCTATATTCGGCACAGCTGACACCATGTTCGTATTCTAACTTATTTAATACTTTTAAAGCAGATTCCCTATCCCTAGAAATCCCAAAAGCAAAAGGATATAAAGAAACGCAAGTCAAAACCTTAGAAAAAGTATTGTTTATATAATTGTAATCTAGATATAATCCTTCTTTTTCGTTAAAGAAATATTTATTAATTTTTTCTTTTCTTTCTTTTCGGAGGTTATTAAATTCATTACCTTCTTCTTTTCTATCTATTAAAAGAAGCATTTCTTCTAGCCTAGTTTCAACTAGATAGAGCCAACAATTTAAATCCAAATGGGCAAATTCATGGGCAGCAATTTTGCTTTCTTTTGTTTTAAATCTCATATTGAAATCTAGTCCCGATTCGGCAATGGCTATGATATCTTTGCCAATGACGTATTGCTTTTTAGGATCGCGGCTATATTCCTTCACCCTATCGCAATGCATAAAGTAATGTTCCATGATTTCTTTATCGCTTGCAGAATCGCCAAAAGAATTTAGTCCAATTGGAGTCATTCTCTTTTTCATAAAGAAATCATGTTCCTTTAACAAGACATCAATATATTGTTTTATGACATTTATATCTTTTTTAAATAAATACAAATCATAAACGCATAATGTAAATACGGGAGGCTGTGACCTATTTAATAAGCCGTTAGAATTTGGAACATAACCAATTTTATTGACAAAATAAGCCATGTCATCAAGATTATTTTCCGCTTGCTTAGATAAATTGGTAGCTAGAAGACCTTTGTTTATAAAATATAAATCCCAATAGAAAAAATCGGTATAAAAAGAGTTTTCGCAAGGGGAATTAAAAGGAAAGGGGACATCTTCCCTAGCAGGTTGAACAGTTTTTTCCCAATGCGTTTTAATAAATGTAAGAACTTTATTTTCCATATCTTTAAAAAGAAGTTAAATTTAAGCTAGATAAGTCTATATCTTCTTCACTGTTTATATCAACAATAGCTTCGTCTCCTTTTTCTAAATCAATATAGTTAGAAGAAAATGAATAACGATAATTATCTTTAAAATTAATGAATAAAGACTTAGCAAAAGAATTGGCTTTTATGTGTATTTTTATATGTTTTGAGTCAATTTGTTCGACATTATAGTCAAAATCGCTAGCAAAGGAATGGTTTCGCCACATATAGGGGGAATAAAGCGTTTTAATTTCTTCTCCATCATCTAAAAATTTAGCAAAGAAATAAGTATCGAAATCAGTCACTTTAAAGTCTAGTTTTAAATCAAAAACATCATCTAAAACGTTTTCTAGTTTAACTTCTTTTTCAAACAAAGATTTTCCATCATATTTTTTTGCTCCAAAAATCAACTTACCAGAGTAAGGAATATTGGTAGAATTATCAAAGAACACATGGGTAAACCCATCTTTATCTTCATAGAAGCTAGCTAAACGGGGCCTATAGGAATTCTTCAAAGCATAATAGGCTTGCTTGGGTTCAAGATAATAATCTAGAATTGCCCAAGTTCCACTCGGCCAAATATCATCGAACATCCAGTTTAAAAACGCACCAGAGATATGACGGTTGGCTCTAGTATATTCAAATTCGGCACGGAGGGCCTCGGCATGAGCTAAGCTAGCTTTTTTAACAAAAGAAGTAATCCCATCGACTTTTCCATACATATCTTCGGCATAGAAAAGTTCGCGATGCGGGAAATCCAAAGGAGAGATCCCGTAAGGGTTTTCCATGAAACGATCTTTCCACATTTCATCCATTGGCCAAATATGGTCATTGCCAAATATTTTCCTTAAGCTCTCCTCACTAGATGGCCCCATGACGGCACATTCGCTAACAAAAGGAACATTTTTCTTAGAAATATATTTTCTATAGTCGGCCATGCCATGATCTAAAGCATATTCAAAATTCCCATAATGGGTATCCCCACTCCTATAATCATTCCCAACATCGGTATAAGAATGAGGGGACTGCCTACTATAGGGCCTAGTATCATCTAGATTATAAATGACTCCATAAAGCAAACAATTTACTAAGAAATCTCCTTTATTGATTAAATTGCCATAAGTACCGGTTTTTTCATTTCCGCCACACCAATAAACCAAACAAGGATGATTACGTAATCTTTTGACTTGGTATTCGACTTCTTTTAATAAATTAGATACGAATTCTTGATTGTCTTCAGGGATATCGGCACACGCTAGGCAAATATCTTGCCAAACCAAAATGCCATATTTATCGCAAAGAGAATAAAATATATCTTTTTCATAGCTTCCCCCACCCCAAACGCGAAGCATATTTATATTCATTTCTTTGGCTAGGGCAATCATCTTCTTATATTTTTCATCTTTCATGACCCCGGTAAAGCATTCGGGAGGAACCCAGTTGCTCCCTTTTAGGAAAATCTTTTTATTGTTGATAAGTAAATCCATTCCCAATAAATTATTTCCTTTGGCTTCTTCTAATAAAGAAACGGATCTAAAAGCAAAATAGCCTTGCTTGGTATCGACTTTTTTATTGTCTCTATATAAATCGATAACATAATTATATAAAGGCTGCTCACCATATCCAGTTGGCCACCAAAGAGCAAAATCTCTATATTTTAACGCCAAGAAATTCTTTTTTCCTTCAAGCGGAATTTCATAGGTATCAAAATCATTCCCGAATGGGGTTTTTGCTAAGCGAAAAACTAGTTTATCATCCTTTTTGCTCTCGCCTTGCTTGGCTACGCTTCCATCGGGGCGAAACAATGTTTCGGTGGTATAGTTAGTCTTAATAAAGAAAGAAAGATTGCCTTTATCGTCTGCTTTATAATGGACATCTTCGATTTGAAATCTTTCCTTGCTTTCTAAATATACTTTTCCAATTATCCCATAAGCACAGATTTTTGGAGCCCAATCCCAGCCAAAATGACATTGGGGTTTTCTTAAAAAGATACGAGGTTTGTTAAATATTACGTTATATCCGTCGGTATTGATTTTATCGGCCTCATTCAAGGTGGAAATCATCTTGACTTGAAGCAAATTGTTTTTTTCCTTTAAGGCATTTTTTACATCAAATCTATATTCTAGAAAGGCATTTTTTGTTTCCCCTATTTTTATCCCGTTTAAATAAATAATAGAAAATAAATCTATCCCTTCAAAAACCAAAACCTGGCTCTCTTTAGCAAAAGAAGGGGAAGGGACATCAAATTCACATTCATAGGTAAAATTTTCCCTGCCAACCCAAGTTGAGTCTTTATAATTTTCCAAAATATAAGGATTGCTAACCTTGCCAGCATTATACATATCGATTGTTATATCGCCAGGAACTTCAGCTTTTATCTTTAAATCTTTACCCAATAAATTCCATTTATTTAAAATTAATTGTTCGTTCATATATGTTTCTCCAGAAGGAAAATCTATTAACTAGATAATTTTATTATTAGAAAGGAAGACTATCCCTATTTCTATAGACCTTTAATAATCTTTTTTTAACCATAATGAAAAAGAAACGATAAATATACGGGAATTTAATTATAATTTCGGCATGGAATTGGCTATGGATAAAAAATATAAATTAAACGGAATCGATTTTTTAAATACATCAAAAGGAACTTTAATTGGCATTCACCAAGGTAAGGTCGATTGCTATTATCCTTGGGTAGAAGCAAAAAAACCAACGACAATTAAATATGTCATGATGGACTTAGATGGAACAAGCGTCAAAAGCGAGGAGTTTTGGATATATATAATCGAAAAAACCACCGCAACTTTGCTTCATGATAATTCCTTTAGACTAAGCAAAGAAGATAGCCCTTACGTGCAAGGTTTTACGACGATTGAACATTTATCATATTGCAAAAACAAATATAAATTCAAGCAAAGTCTAGAAGAAGCAATCTTGGTTTATCATCAAGTAGCTAGAAAAGAATTAAATGACATTATGCTAGGAAAAGGAAAACAAGATGCTTTTTCTCCTCGCAAGGGACTAAAAGAATTCTTATTATCCTTAAAAAAGAAAAATATAAAGATTGGTTTAGCTACTTCCGGTTTAGATTATAAAGCCATCCCGGAAATTGTATCCGCTTTTAAAACACTAAACATGGGTGATCCTTTAACCTTTTATGATTGCATTGTCACCGGCGGGAAAGAAAAAAGAAAAGATGAATACGGGACAATGGGCGAATTATGCGCCAAGCCTCATCCTTGGATTTATTCCGAATTAGCTTTGGGGCTAGGGATAAAAGATAAAGAAGAAGCCATAATTTTAGAAGATAGCTCTGCTGGAGTCATCTCTTCAAAAATAGCAGGTTACAATGTCATTGGCTTTGATGATGGGAACTTAATCGAATCAGGTTTAGATAAAGACTGTTTGAGAATGATTTCCACTTTTAACGATATAGATTTATAAAAAGCATTAATAATTATTCTTTTGTCTATTATGGTTTACTTCCATCTTCTTTTTATAGGCATTTATGACATCGCTAGAGGAATAATCAAATAAAGGAATTATATTTAAAAAAGCAGAAAATGCTTTGCAATAACTTTCTGCATCGAATTCATCATGAAGTTTAGATACCAATTCATAAACATTTAAAATAGATGTTGTTAAATCTTTGCTTGTTACATTAAATTTATGAGAATATCTGCTTACGCCAAGTTCCAAGCCTAAGGAAAGAAAGAAATGCAAGGCATCGGCAAATTCATCCAAAATGACTTCTTTTGGCGAGGGTCCTTTGTTTGACCAAAACTTAAAACACCTCGTCTCGTTTGCAAATTCGCCAAGCTCTACTAATAAAGCCAAGACTCTTTTCTCATGCGTGGACTCATAATTAACATGATGAAGGGAAGCTATTTCTTCATCAAGTCCACTTTGAAGAGGAAAAAGTTCATCTAAAACAATTTTATCATCGCTCATTTTAATTTCTCCAAATGCCAAATGTCTTTATTATATTCTTCTATTGTTCTATCGGAAGTAAAATAGCCGCTGCTAGCAATATTAATTAGCGCACTTCTAGCCCAATTCTTTCTATCTAAATACATTTTTTCGGCTCTAGAACATGCTTCTAGATAAGAAGGGAAATCAGCTAAAACAAAGAATTGATCGTTTTTAGCCATTATTTCATCGAAAATCATCCTAAATCTATTGGGATCGGAAAAACACCATGGCCCATTAAAAAGAGAATCCATGACTTTTTTTACCCTCGAATCAGAGTTATAAATATCCCAAGGATTATAGGAACCGTTATTTAATTTTTCTTGGATTTCATTCTCCTTCAAGCCGAAAATAATTTCATTTTCCTCGCCCGCAAAATCCTTAATTTCGATATTGGCTCCTTCTAAAGTTCCTAAAGTAAGGGCCCCGTTCATCATTAATTTCATATTTGAAGTCCCGGAAGCTTCCTTTCCGGCGGTAGAAATTTGTTCTGAAATATCAGCAGCCGGAATTATTTTTTCAGCCAAACTTACCCCATAATTTTCAACGAAAACAACCTTTATGAATTTAGAAACATCGTTATCGTTATTGATGACTTTGGCGACTGAAAGTATCAATTCGATTATTTTTTTAGCATAAACATAACTTGGTGCGGCCTTGGCTCCAAAAACATAAGTATGGGGATATATTTTAAAATTAGGATCTTCCTTTATCCTTTGATATAAATACATTATATGAAACAAATTCAAAAGTTGTCTTTTATAGGCATGAAGACGCTTTATTTGGACATCGAATATTGAACTTGGATCTATTTTAATCAGATAAGTTTTCTTGCAAAAAGAAGCAAAATCGACTTTGTTTTGATATTTAATTTCGTTTATTTCTTTTAAGAAATCCTCATCATCGACAAATTGCATTAGTTTAGAGATTTGATGCTGAAAATCTATTTTCCAGCCATCTCCTATTTTTTTACTAATAGCGTTAGATAGACGGGGGTTAGCATACATTAGCCACCTTCTATGGGTGACCCCGTTAGTTTTATTGTTAAATTTACTAGGATAAATATTATAAAAATCCTTAAAGGTATATTCTTCTAAAATCTTAGTATGAATTTTTGCAACTCCATTAACAGAAAAAGCTACATATATAGCCATGTTTGTCATATGGATTTGGCCATCTTTTATTATTTGCATCCTATAAATAGAGGAAGGATCAATGCCACTTGAATTTAAGTAAATATTAAATCTTCTATTTATCTCTTCAATAATCATATAAACCCTAGGAACTAAAGTTTGTACATATTGCACATTCCACTTTTCCAAGGCTTCTGGCATAACGGTATGATTAGTGTAGGCGAACATTTTTGTTACTATTCCCCAAGCTTTATCCCAACCATATCCATATTCATCCATCAATAATCTCATGGCTTCAGGTATGGCTAATATTGGATGGGTATCGTTAAGTTGAAAGACATAGCTAGAAGCAAAATCATCCAAGCTACCATATCTTCTTTTATATGAACGCATGGCCGATTGCAATCCTGCCGAAACTAGAAAATATTGTTGTCTTAAGCGTA
>ERZ808246.2487-NODE-2487-length-11524-cov-3.150057_pt1 | contig 11524 bp, 10 predicted proteins | sample MGYA00521083_ERZ808246 | MGnify/ENA primary metagenome ERZ808246 (study PRJEB31516, sample SAMN03275577) | gut metagenome | biome: mammalia-associated habitat; material: feces | host: Papio cynocephalus | place: Kenya | collected 2012-07-07 ...
TATTTTCGCAAGCTGTTGCTGAAAGCTATCAACATATGATTTTCGTTATATACCTCAGTCGGCTTCATTACATTCTTGACACACTCTTTTTCTTCGGAATCATAGGAGGAACCGGCATAATAATACGTCTTTCTGATGACTTCGCCGTATTCATTCAGCTTCAGCACGGTAAAGCCGCCCTCATCTGTAAATCCCTCTATCGTAACTGTTCTGCCGTCGCTGCCCCAGTTGATATTAAGCGTTCCATAGCTTACGATATAATCTATCGGTGCATAAAACTTTCCCTCTTCAAAATTCTGAACCGGATTTGACCGAACCGGCATATTCCTGTCATATTCCTCTTGGGTAATGTGAAATTCGCCGTATTCGATTTTCTCTTCCGTTGTTGCTTCGTCTGTGCTCGACTGTACGCTGTTTGTCGGCTCGGCTTTATTGGCTCTTGTGGCAAAGAAAACACCCGTTCCGATTCCTGCCGCAAGAATCACCGCCGCAATGACTGCTAATACTTTCTTTTTCATGTTGACCCTCCCCACTGTTTTATCTGTCAGTATGTTGCTCTCACACAGTCTAAGGCTTTGAGATAGCTCATGTAGAAATTGTACTGTGCTTTAGATACCTCTGTATACTCAATACTTTTGCCCTTGTCCTCTGCTCCGTCGTTAACGGATGTCCATACATAAACCGGTAGTCCGATATTGTTTGTCTTGTATCTGAATGTAATTGTTTTGCTCGGAAGCTCATCATCTGAGCTAATAAAATACTTGGTAAGATTTCTGTTACTGTCATATGTCAGCTTTTCCGTCACAAATTCATTACCAAAGGAGGTCAGATTTCCGTCTTTATCATATGTATAATTTGAACTTTCACTTTTGCTTGAGCCATATTTGATGATCTCATGATTTTCGTTATACCAGAACTTCGATGTGCGCTTAAGATAATCCATCTTGTTTGAATCGGTTTCTGAAACGCTGTAATATCCATTTTCAATTATCTCGCCGTAATCGTTCAGCTTATAAAAAGTATAAAAGCCGTTTGCCTCATCTGTTGTTACCATAACGCTTCTTCCATCAGAGCCCCAGCGGAGTGCCATTACACCATCGCCGGTATTTTCTGCAATCGGCGCATAATACTTGCCAGTAGAGAAGCTCTTAACGGGATTCGTGCAAATCGGGTAAGCTTTATTAAATTCGTCCCTCGTCATGATATTCAAATATTCAATCTTTCCCGTATTGCCTGCCGTAGGCTCTACCGTCGTTGCTTCGGTCTTTTGGTTATCCGAATTTGCCTTTACTGCTTCGTTTGTCTTTTCGTCTACGGATGCCGTTGTGGTTTCGCTGAGCGTGGTTACTTCAGGTGCGTTCGGCTGCGGTGCTGCTTTGTCCTTTGACTTCACGCCGAAATAAACGCCTGTTCCAATTCCTGCCGCCAGGATAACTGCGATGACCGATGTTACAACTTTCTTTTTCATTAAAACCTCTCCTTAAGTGATTTTGTTTACACCTTTATTATATATGCGGATATTTTCCGTCGTAATTTAAATTATACCGATTTACCGTTGATAGCAGGATGATACCGCAATTATACTAAGTCGCTATTTTTAAACACTGCATTAAGCTTCCGTTTTTCTCATTTATTATGTCTGTATTGGTAAAATTTACATATTTTATTATATATTTTATAAATCTTTTTTCAATGAAACTGTAATACTTGGTACGTATATGTAACACTTTGCATTGTATTCAACGTGAAAACTGTTACATATTTTTACTTAATGTTACAAATAGCTTGACTTTTCGCATTTTTAATATAAAATAATTTTGAGGTGACGTGAGAAAATGAACCTATTTATTTGCGACGATGAACTTTCAACATTAATTTTTCTGAAAAAAATAATCACCGAGCATTACGGTGATGCGCATACGGTCTTTACATTTTCCGACATAAAAACAATGCTTAATTCCGGCGAAACCGCAGATATTCTTATCAGCGACATAAAATTAGATGACAAAAACGGCATTGACGGAGCAACGGAGCTGCTGAAGAAATCTCCCTACACAAAGGTAATCTTTTTCACAGCCTATCCGATGGAGTATTTTGAAGATATTTTTAAAAACTTTCGACCGTTCGGATTTATCGGAAAGCCGATAAACGAGAAGCTTCTTTTTAATCACATTGATAACATTGTGGAGCAAAGCATGAGAAAAGAAACCCTCGAATTTACATCGAAAGGGCTGACACGCTGTCTTCCGCTCAACAACATTATATATATTGAAAGTCACGGCAGACAAAAATTTATCTTTACCGAAAGCGATACATATATTTCCAACATTTCCTTTGATGAAATAATTCCAAAGCTGAATTCGGATTTTTCAAGAAGTCACATTGCATATATCGTTAATCTACGGTATGGTTCAAAAATTCTCAACAACAGCTGCCTGCTCACGAACAATAAAATTATTCCCATCAGCAGGAAATACAAGCGCAGCCTTCAGGCATCATTTTTTATTTTCAAGGAGAGTCACCAGGTATGAGAGAATCCATATTAAATATTTCTTACATAGCAATTCAGCTCATTTTCGGTTTTGTTCCGGGAATATTTTTGAACTATATGCAGGAATCCAAATTCAAATACCCGATTTTTAATGTTTTAATCATGGCTTTTTTGTGGGACGCTCCTTTTATCATGAGCTATATTACCGGCACAAAGCAACCGTACGGAATAATCTCCTTGCTGTTGCTCATCACCGTTTCCCTGCTTATTTATAAAAACAGCTTGTTCAATAGAATCCTGAATATCGTGTTATATTTTATTGTTTTGGTTCCCTTGGAAGTCTTGGCATATATAATTTTGCAGATAACAATGGATATAAACACAAAAGAGTTTGCGGTTTTGTCCGCACTGCTCAGTCTTTTCCTTGTCTGCCTGGTTTTATTCCCGGTCGGAAGCATTATTAAGAACAGAAACAAAAACAATATTAATAAAAATACGCTTATTTATTTGATTATTCCAGCGAGTCAAATATTTGTGTTCTATTTGCTTTCTTTCCTCTTTGTCAATGCTTTTAAGCAGGAAAATATTTGGGGAAGCGACTTGCAAAAGATCACTCCTATAACTCTGATAGGAATAATGACGCTGTACATAGGAACAGATATTTGGATATTTAAACAATATACCAAAAGTATCAATGCTGAAAAGCTAAAGGCCGAAAATACCATTCTTGAAGAAAAGAACCGATTGAATTACCAGTATTTCAGTGACCTGACCGAAAATGAACTTGAGCTTAGAAAAATCAAGCATGATATAGGCGGTGCTTTGGAGATTGTTAAGGAACTTATTTATGATGAAAATGACATAAAAAGCGCTGAGCATCTTTTTGATGAGCTTTCCGAAACCGTCCGGCATATAGACACGGGTTATTATTGCAAAAACAGTTTGATAAACGCTATCATTACAAACAAATCGAAAACCTGCAAAAAAGAAAACATTGAATTTAACGTTTTAATTTCAATCGGTGAGAATTTAGGAATAAGCGATTCCGATATCTGCCGTGCATTGTTAAACATGTTGGATAACAGCATCGAAGCAAATTTGGCATTGGAAAACAATATTGATAGATTTGTTTCACTTACGGTTAAAACGATTGACGACTATCTCTATATAAAAACCGAAAATCCCTGCAAAGCTCCTGTCATTGATAAGAAAACTTCAAAAGAGAACAAAGCAGAACATGGATATGGCTTGAAAATATTAGAGCAGTTTGCAAAGGACTATAACGGTTCATTTACTATCACAAACGAAAAGAACTCTGTTTCCAGCCTGTTAACGCTGAAACTCAATTAAAATCAAAGCTAAAACACCAAACCGTTACATTTATCCAACCGGGTGAGTGTAACGGTTCTTTTTTCGCCGGCAAGCGGTGCAAGGCTATAAAATATATGCTATATAAAATAGCTCAACTGCAATTATTTAATTAACATTTTTTGGGAGAATTAATCCTTGAAATAATATTATTATTGTTATATAATAATAAGCGCAATTTCGCAGCTTGTGCGGTATTGCCTAAAATAATTTCGAGGGCAGAATAATGAGAATTGCAATATGCGATGATGAGGTTGCTTCACAGGAGAGAACTGTATCATATGTTGAGGACTACATCTCCGAAAAGAAAATAGATATAGATTACGAAGTGTTTAACAGCTATGTTGAGCTTGAAAACCGTATTGACGAATTCAACCTGTTTGTTTTGGACTATATGATGCCGGAAATCAACGGCATTTCTTTTGCAAAGAAAATTCGTGAAAAATACAATGAAAGCAAGGCGGTTATTTTTGTTACTTCATTTCCCGAAATTGTTTATGAATCATTTGAGGTCAGAACTCTGAGATTTTTGCTTAAGCCTCTTGATAAAGCAAAGTTTTTTGAAGCGATCGACGCATATATGCAAACAGATATTTGCAATAAGCATATTGTTTTAAAAAACGAGAACGAAACCAATGTTATCAACACAGATGATATTTTGTACTTTGAGGTTAGGGGAAAAGAGTTGTATGTTTGCCTTGAAGAGGAGCAAATAGTCTGCCGCCAGTCAATTTCTTCCGTCGAAGATGAGCTGACTTCCAAAGGCTTTTTCCGTGTGCATCGCTCATATCTTGTTAACCTTGATAAGATAAAACGCTTTGACAAGAAAAATGTAGAACTGATAAACGGTGAAAAAATTCCCGTAAGCTCAAGACAATACAGCAAGCTTTGCCGCTGCTGGCTGAAACGATAATAAAAAACAGAGGACGATTACAGCATGACATTATTCATATCAGGACTTGCTTCTTTAATATTGTTTTCCTGTGCGGAACTCGGTATGTTATATTTCATATTCGGATATGAAAAACGCAAAAATTTATTTCCGTTTATTTTTGCGGCAGTTGCCTGCATCATAATCAACTGCATATTCAGTTTGACGGTCAATTCCGAGGATTCAACATTCTATAATGAGCTGCTGATGATGTGCTCATCAATGATATTGCCGTATTTACTCTTTAGGCACGAAAAGAAACGGACGTTTGCACTGTTCGGATTTTGTCTTTGCTCCACTTTTGACTACATACATTCGATTATTTTTTCTGCTTATTCAAGGCCGACAATCGTTAAAGAACTGCTTTTATATTGTCTTATATATTTTTTGACAATCTTTGCGATTTTCGCTTTAAAAAAGCTTTTGAAAGTCACGGCTCAGCCGGAGTTTCTTGAAAATATTTCTCCCGTGATATACATTGTGATTTTCTTTGCGGATTACTCGGCTTATTACAAGGTTATGCTCACAAAGGACAGTGCATATTATACCGAAATTTCAAACGCACTTACCTTTTTATCATCAACGCTAATTGTGATTTGCTTTGGATATGTATTTTTCAGATACACTAAGGCCACGTTTAAGCAAAGGGAATCGGATATCATTCTCAACACCGAGCTTAGACGATACGATGAAATGATGAAGAAAAATCGAGATATACGAGCCTTCCGTCACGATTATCAAAACAATCTGTTTTCAATAAAAACCTTTATTAAGGACGGACGTATTGAGGAAGCGGAAAATTATATTGACGAGATAAGCAGCTCACTCGCTCAAACATCGGGCGGACTAACAACAGGCAATTACCTTGCCGACGCAATAATATCCGAAAAATCCGCAAATGCGAAGGATGTTAACGTAAGCATTGAATTCAGCGGTTCAATCCCATCCGAGGGAATTGGAAATTACGACCTTTGTACGATTCTTGCAAATCTTATCGACAATGCGGTAAGGGCTGCCGCCGAGGTATCTCCGTGTACCGTTAATATTGATTCGTGCGAGAAAAACGGAGGCGTTGTGATTAAAATTTCCAATCCGGTCAAGGAAAAGGTCACGATAAAAAACAACACGATACAAACAACAAAGCGTGACAGAGAAAACCATGGATTCGGATTGCAGAATGTTAAAAAGGCTGTACAAAAATACGACGGATATGTTGAAATATCATGCAATGATATTTTTGTTGTTGAAGTCGGATTGATGTTACATACAAAATAAAACGGAGGAGATTAACATGAAAAAGAACGGAAAGAGAATTATTGCCGGAATCATGACTTTAATAATTCTTATGACTATGATTCCGATGACGATTATCGCCGAAGCCGAGGAAACAACATACAAGGTCGGAAGCATTATTGAGTACGGCAACTATCCTCAGTCCGAAGTCAAGGACGAAGAGCTGTTATCGGAGCTTAATGCGCTAAGCTTTGAATGGAAGACGATGAAGAGCTATTGCTGGAACGGTTCGATGAACCCTCCAAAAGAGATTGATACGATAAAGTATGCCGACGTAACCTATAACGGCAACAAATACCGTGTCGTAAAGAATTGCGGCGACAAATCCACAAGCCTCACATCAACCTATGATGAGAAAATTGCAGCAAAATACGGATACACCGTAGGCCCTTATTGGTTCAAATATGAGCCTATCAGGTGGAAGGTTCTTGACCCGCAAACGGGATATGTGATAAGCGTTGATGCGCTTGACGGTCAATTCTATAATGTTACGCCGAAAGAGAACGGATTGCCAAGAAACGACTACGCAACAAGCGATGTCCGTAAATGGCTTAATGAGGATTTTTATAACACAGCTTTCACCAACACACAGCAAAAGAACATAGCATTGACTCATAATGAGAATCTTGCAGACCAAGGAACAATCAATGGAACGCATAACAGTGAAAGCTATTTGTACGGAAAGGACGTCAGCCGTGCGGCAACGGATGATTATGTCTATCTCCCATCATGGTACGACCTGACGAATCCGGCATACGGCTATGCCGGAAAATACAACGAGAAGATTGACAGCAGAAAGAATGACCTCGCCTCTGACTACGCAAGATCCCAAGGCATTTTCTCTCCATCATCTGAGGTATACTTAAATACTCCATGGAAATATGCTTATTATTGTATGCTGCGTACTCACGCTTTAGCTGACGGAATATCGTTTTGGACTCTTGACAAATATGGCTCTCTTACCTTATTTAATGATTTCAACTACACGAATTTTTCTATAAAACCGGCTATGACGCTCAAGGAGCTGCGTACAGATACCAATCTTGAAGAACCCGAACATACTCATGTTTTCGATTTAACATCCTCGGTAGAACCGACCTGCACCACAGACGGGCAGAACACATACACATGTCAGTGCGGCGAAACCTACACCGAAACACTGCAAGCGACGGGACACAAGTATTCCTCCGCAATAACAACTGAAGCAACCTGCGTAAACGACGGTGAAAGAACCTTCACCTGTTCGGTTTGCAACAACACCTACACCGAAACGTTGAAAGCAACCGGACACAAATATTCCTCCGCAGTAACAAAGGAAGCGACCTGCGTCAGCGAGGGCGAAAGAACCTATACCTGTTCCGCTTGCAATGATACATACACGGAAACAATTCCTCTTGTTCCGCACAGATACGAAGGAGATTCGTGTGTCGTTTGTGGAAAGCTTTTGAATTGGGATTATGTTATTGATAACAATGAAGTAACAATTACCGGTTACTTAGGAAGAGAAAAGGAAGTCAAAGTTCCCGAAAAAATCAATAATTGCCCGGTAACAGTTATCGCTTCTTCTGCATTCAATCGCAACAGCAATATTCGATATGTCTATTTGCCGGACAGCGTTAAAACAATCGAATCCAACGCTTTTTCCGAATGTAACAGACTTAACGAAGTGTTTATCGGTTCGGGAATGAAAACAATCGACAAAAATGCTTTTTCGCAGTGCAGATCGTTGGCCGTTGTTTGTATTCTTTCAAAAAACTGTTCGCTTAAAGATGCATTTTCGGGTGCGGATTCAAGGCTGATAGTAACCGTTCCCAAAAGCTCACAAACAGAAAAGAATGCCTCGGAAACAAGCTATTCAATAAACACAATAGAAAACAGAAAAAAAGATGACGGAAAAGATGTAATAGCATTCGGCGGCAAAACAGTGATGTACAACACATCCGAATATCATTTTTGGCCGGAGCTTGTGCAAAGATTCCCGAATACATATTATCTGTTTTTTGAAAGTATAACCTTTGACGGCGTTCTTGCAGATGAGTTTGATTTTGATAATCCTAATTGCGGAGCTGACGGAAAATTCTTTAAAATGGAAAAAGTATATATCAGCGTCGGCCTTGACGGCGAAGATATCACTTTCCAAAAGCTTGCCGAACTTTTGCAAAACGGACATATCGAAGCATATATTACTTTTGAAACACCCGACAAAAAAGAAACGATAGGCAAAAAAATCGAAGGGTTCATAACTTCTGTTTTCAAAGCAATTTCAAGAGTAATAAATAAGATTTTCAAAATTTTCAAATAAAAACATAAAAACGGCGTGTCATACTTAAACGGCACGTCGTTTTTTACGCTTATACCAAATTGTCATACGCTTATACCGAGTTTTATTATTCATCGCTTTTTTGTGATAATATTATAGCAACAAACTCAACCGCCGGTTGACTCTTTGCATATTGTGAAGTCAAAAGCTATGGATTATAATTATATCGGAGGTGTTATTTTGAATGATTTTGAGTTTGGGCAATATCTCCGACAGCTGAGACTTTCAAAAGGATTATCTCAATTTCAACTTGGTAAGCTTGTCGGTGTATCGGATAAGGCCGTTTCAAAATGGGAAAACGGCATTTCAAAACCAAAAGCCGGCATTATTCTGAAGCTGTCCGGCGTTCTGTCTGTCAGCACAGAGGATCTTCTGCAGGAAATGTTTGCAGAGAAAAAATAGGGAGGTATTATTGTGGCAGAGATTAATTTAAAACTTATTAATTCAATAACAAATGCGGAAAGTCTGGTTTCAGTTCCCGAAGATACAATTTGCGGATACTTTCTTTCAAAATTTATAATTACGAATCAGTTGGCTCAAACCGATCGGGACGGAAATATTATAAAATACAAACTTATTAACAAGGCAACAGGAAAAAGCCTGGAAGAAAATAAAAAATTGTCCGATTTAGGCATAACAAACGGCGATACAATTATTATTCAAGTTGAAGCGAACGAATATACGGAATGTAAAAATTGCGGGGCAAAAATACATAGCATAGACAAATTCTGCGGAAAATGCGGCAGCCCCGTTATTAATCAAACGGCAGCCTCATATTCCCCTACCGTTGAAAATTTCACGCCTATATCTAACAATATACATCGTTCAATGAGCAACAAGTCCTTAATAAGCTTATTGCTTTATATCGGCGGTATTATTTCCGGCATAATTTCATTTATTTTCGGCACTACAATGTTCGGTAAATCATGCGGACTTTATGAGCCGTCCAACACCTACGGCGGCGATGCTTACACGGGAATTCAAAATGCTGCAGCGCAAACTGCAAATAATCTAACAAGCGTTGCAGAAATAGCAAAGGACGGTATCGGATATTTGCTTATCGCAATCGGCTTGATTTCCGTTTTTTATTTTTCAATCAAACTCTTTGAAAGAAAGCAGGAGAAGAATTAAAATGAAAAAGAAAATTATAATAATCTCCTCCGCAGTTGTTTGCATATTTGCCGTGATACTTAGTTTTACGGTTATTGTACCGGCAGTCAAACACCATAATGCCGAGAAACAAATTGAATCAGGAAATTACAAAGATGCAATCACGCTTTTAGAAAACCTTGACAGTGATAAATATCAAAATGAAATTTTAGAATGTAAGTATTTGATTGGTAAGAGGTCTTATAATTCAGGAGCATATGATAAGGCTATTGAAGAATTGCAGGAAATCGAATCATATAAAGACAGTGCGACAATAATTGTTGATTGTAAATATAAAACAGCCTGTGACCTCTTTAATGCAAAGAATTATAAGGAAGCTGAAAAGAAGTTTAGCGAAGTCGCCGATTATGAGGACTCCGAAGATTACATCACAAAATGTAATTATAATATTGCAACCGAATTGTTTAACAGCAAGAAATATGACGAAGCCGAAAAACTGTTTAAGCAGGTTAAGGATTATGAAAACTCGGAAGAAATGCTCGAAAAGTGTGCATACCTGCAAGGCAAAAAGCTTTATGACGAGAAAAAATATACCGAGGCTTTGTCGTATTTAGTCAGAGCAAGAAGCAATTCCGAGGCACAAAAACTAATACAAAAAATTGAAAGAGCCGGCTTCAAAAACATAAAAGAAAAATCGAGCGTATTTTTCGGAAGTAATTTTGTCGGAAGCAGTGATAACGGACAATATGAACCGATAGAATGGACAGTATTGCGTATTGAAGAAAACAAGGCTCTGCTGTACAGCAAGTATGTTTTATTTAACGCCCCATACTTAATTGATAATCAATTAAAATATGCCAGTCGATTTGACTGGACAATTAGCAGTTTGTATTCAACCAAAATGCCTTGGTGCTATTCATACTTTTTCGGTGGTCTGGGACCTGATGCAATCATAACCGATTATAAGGACAAAAAACACGGTGTATTCACGCTTTCAAAAGAAGAAATTGAACAGTATTATAAAACAGATGAGGAAAGAATCGCAACAAGAGCGGATAACAAGACCCAAGCCGCACCGTACTGGTTGCGTTGTGAGGCAAGAGACCCTAATATTGCAGCCATGCTTCAAGCATTTTTTGACGGCAAAGATTATGAAGTACAAGTCTGTGCAGAGAGTGTTGATGCATACGGAGCAATAAGCGATGATAGATTGGCTACCGAGGAGTGCGGGGTCAGAATCGCTGTCTGGGTAGATTTAAGTAAGATATAATTATCAATCCGAATTGCTCGATAAAAACAACGGATTAAATAACAATAGAATGAGGGAATAAAACAAAGCCGAGAGTTTTCTTTCGGCTTTGTTTAGCTTTAATAATTTGCCAAATTCAATTTACTTTCAGATATCCTTTTGAACCAAAAGCAATATAGCTTTAAATAAATGTATTAGCCATTTTTGTACCACAAAACAGCATATGGCATATCCTGTTAATAGGCAAAAGCCGAAAAAACAACTCGACCGATATAACCGGCCGAGCAGAAGGAGTTAATTAAATTGAACAACTATCCATATGAACGCTCCGCCAAAGCGCCTATGGGATTTGCACGGAGTGCTTCGCCTGCCATACAGTCGGGGTTCACTCCGGCCTTGCCCGAGGATCCCGTTGTCGCAATGGCATACGTTCCGTTCCAGACGGATACAACCACTTATGACGAAATGAAGGCACTCAACGCCGGAACACTTTTTCCGGTCCTTGATAAGCCCTTCAGGGGTCGTGGTATGAGATGACAAGAGCAATGCTTTTGCAGCAGATAGATGCCGTTCAGTTCGCCATGTGGGAACTGCATCTCTATCTTGACACTCATCCCGACGACCTCAGTGCACTTGCGCTCTACAAAAAGTACGAAGAAAAGAACGAAAAACTCGTCGCAGAATTTGAAGAAAACTGCGGCCCGCTTTATTCAAATTCAGACCCCGGCGTATCATGGCTCAAAAATCCGTGGCCGTGGGACT
>ERZ808246.2488-NODE-2488-length-11519-cov-3.146633_pt1 | contig 11519 bp, 8 predicted proteins | sample MGYA00521083_ERZ808246 | MGnify/ENA primary metagenome ERZ808246 (study PRJEB31516, sample SAMN03275577) | gut metagenome | biome: mammalia-associated habitat; material: feces | host: Papio cynocephalus | place: Kenya | collected 2012-07-07 ...
CGATCATGGCGACGACGCCCTGCTGATGAGGATTCTTGACATTCGCCAGCGCGTGCGCATGAGGCGTGGAACCCATGCCGGCTTCATTGGAGAAAATGCCACGCGCCGCACCACGTGCCATGGCGAGGCTGATGGAAGCACCGGCAAAGCCACCGAGGGCAGGGGCCGGAGCGAAGGCGTAGTGAACGATCATGGCAAGAGAGGCAGGAAGATCCTTCGCATTCAGAACAATGACTACAAGACAGCCTACGATGTACACAAGGATCATTGGAGGGACCATCTTTCCGCAGAAGTCACCGATCTTCTGAACGCCACCGGAGAGAATGACCGCGAGGGATACACCCACAACGACCAGACCGGTGATGAGAAGTGGCACCTTGAAAACGTCGTTCACACAGACCGCGAGAGTATTGGTCTGTACGAAGCAGGCGTCCGCCATGACTTCGACGAAAAGGGCCACTGCATAGATGCCAGCCAGTACACCGCCGACCTTTCCCAGGCCGTCGCGCATATAGTACATCGGTCCACCGTAGTATTCACCGCTGTCGCTTTTTTTACGAAAGGCGACAGCCAGTGTGACTTCCGCCATCTTCGTCATCATGCCGACGATGGAAATCAGCCACATCCAGAATACGGCGCCCGGTCCGCCGATGGCGATGGCCGAGGCCACGCCGGCAATGTTTCCACTGCCGACGGTACCCGCAAGAACCGTGCTCAGCGCCTGAAAAGGCTTCAGCTGACCATCCTTGCTGTCTGTTGCATCGGAATCACTTTTTCGATGAAAGACCTGACCGAGGGTCTGCGCGAACCAGGTGCGGATGCCCAACACCTGAAAGAATCCCGAACGGATGGTCAGATACAGTCCGACACCGATCATCAGGACGAGGAGAGGAGTGCCCCATAAAAACGACGTAACTTGAACAAGCAGGCTCCACATGCCATGCACCTCCTTCGATTAAAAGCTAGGGAACAGACCGTCCCAGACAATGTTGCGATAATTCTCGCGATCGGTGTCGCCCTCGGTGGAAAAGCAGAGGATGCGGGAATTCTCATCCAGCTTCAGCTGCTCCTTCATTTCATAGAGCGCCGGGTTCGTCAGTACTTCCGTGACGAAGCCAGTGGTGGAAGCGCCACTCTCACCAGAGATGACACGATCGTCACCCGGCAGTGGATTGCCCAGTACGCGCATGCCCTTGGCTGCGATGCAGTCCGGCATGGAAACGAAGTTGTCGGCGTGGTCAAACAGGACACTCCAGCCGATGGTGCAAGGCTCGCCACATGCAAGACCTGCCATGATGGTATTCATATCGCCACGGACGAAGCAAGGCTTTCCATCCCCTGCTTCGGCACTGCGGTAGATGCAGTCGGCCTTGTTTGGCTCGACGATGGTGATAATTGGACGATCCTCATCGCCGTACAGATCGGAGAAGAAACCGGTCAGACCACCTGACATGGCCCCGACACCCGCCTGCAGGAAGATATGCGTCGGCTTTTCGCCCTTCAGCTGCTCGATGGCCTCCAGTGCCATCGTGGTGTAGCCCTGCATGATCCATCGTGGAATGTCTTCGTAGCCTTCCCAGGCGGTATCCTGTACCATGATCCATCCATACTTTTCGGCACAGGCATTGGCATGGCGAACGGCATCATCGTAGTTCATGTCGGTGATGGAGGCCTCGGCCCCCAGTGCCTGAATGTTGTGGAGGCGTTCAAGTGCGCTGCCCTTCGGCATGAAAACGACGCTCTTCTGCCCGAGGCGATTGGCCGTCCAGGCAATGCCACGGCCGTGATTACCATCGGTGGCGGTGACGAAGGTCAGCTCCCCAAGCTTTTCACGGATGGCATCACTCGTCATGACGGAGTAAGGAAGATCGGCAATGTCCATACCGAGCTTCTGGGCAATGTAGCTGCCGATGCAGTAGCTGCCGCCCAGCACTTTGAATGCATTCAAGCCGAAACGGTAGCTCTCGTCCTTCACATGCAGACTTTTTACACCAAGCATCTCTGCAAGATGGTTGAGCTTGGCAAGCGGGGTTGGTGCATACTCAGGAAAGCTGGCGTGGAAGGCACGTACCTTTTTCGCATTTTCAAGGCCGAATGATTTCACAGAATAGAGGCCTGCGCCGGTTTTTCGTTCATAGTGAATGCTTTTAAATGTTTCCTTCATAATGGGACTCCTTTCTGCTTATCTGCCTGCGACAACTTCGATTTCCACAAGTGCGTCCTTTGGAAGTGCACCGACTTGAAATGCTGCGCGGGCAGGGTAGACGCCGTCAAAGTAGGTTGCATATACTTCGTTCATTTTTCCGAAGTCGGCAATGTTTTTCAGCAGGACGGTGGTTTTCAGTACCGCATCCATCCCAAGGCCTGCTTCATGAAGGATGGCTTTGATGTTTTCCAGTGACTGACGGGTCTGCGCCTCGATGGTGTCATCTGGAAATGCACCTGTGACCGGATCGATTGGAAGCTGACCGGAAACGTAAATCGTGCCGTCATGCTCGATGGCCTGAGAATAAGGACCGATGGCCGCAGGTGCGTTTGTGGAAGTAATGTTTGTTTTCATCTTCTGTACTCCTTTTTAAAAATATATTTTGCCTGCATATGTGCGATATATCGCACATCGACTGATGCGGCGATTGTAAATTTGATTACACAAAAAGTCAATAAAACGTAGGAAAATAGCGATAAAATTGGCGTAATATACAAAAATATTTCGCTCGAATTGTGTGATATGGATATGAAATACGCAATATATTGCAAAATAATGCAGGCTTAGTATAATGGATATGGCAGAAACGGGTTCAGACGTAGCCAGAAGATGCCAGGAAAGAACAGAGCATGGCCTCCATGTGTAGACGAGTACGATGCCTTCAGTCTTCAAAAATAAGGCTATTTCTGCATGACCTCCATGCGTAGACGAGTACGGGGCCGGAGGAAATCGCGATCGGCAGGATGCCGGTATGCCCTTTATGTATAGACAAGTATGGACAGGATGGAGAGCTCTGCAGAAGCAATTGAAAAGCTTCGTATAGAAAGGTGGGACAGAAGATGCCGATTCCTGTGAAAAAGAAAGAAGAGAAGCCACAGACCGCGAAGGAGCGGGTTTATGCCGCTGTGCGGGAGTGGATTATTGACGGAACCCTGCAGCCGGGGGAGCAGATCCTCGATCAGGAAATTGCAGAATACTTTTCGGTCAGCCGTACCCCGGTACGGGAGGCCATTCAGATGCTGGCGGATCAGAAGCTGGTGGAAATTCAGCCTGGGAAGGCCACGCGAGTGACGAAGATCAGCCTTGAGGAGGCCATGTCCAATTACCGCGTAGCCGCCGAGCTGAGTGCAATGGCCCTGGAGATGGCCTATCCGAAGCTGACGGCCGCCGTACTGGACGAGCTGCAGCAGATCGACCACGATTTCAGCATTGCCGGTCGCAGCCGAAACGTAAAGGCGGCGGAGGCGCTGGATGCACAGTTCCATCATCGCATTTTCGAGCTCGCGGGCAATTATTTTCTCGGAGAGTTTGCACGCATCCTCGAGAGCCATAGCCAACGGGTGGAGAATCTGTACTTTTCTCAGAATGATGAGCTGAGTTTTCAGTCGCATCAGGATATTCTTCGTGCACTCCGTCAGAAAGACTTGCCTGCAGCGAAGAGTGCCATGCGACATAACTGGCTGCACACCGTGGAGCTCATCAAGGAAAATCAGGCACGGTCAGCGCTTTAAAATAAACCGTGCCTATGCCAATGCATCCGCCTCAACATCATCATAGGCACGTCCAGGCTGAAAAACGCGTAGTATGCCTGTAAAAGCGGAAGCACCACCGAGACAGTATAGGCACGTTTGGCGCGAAAAACACGCAGCATGCCTGTAAAAACGAAGATCGCTCGGAAAAATCATAGGCATGCCCGGGTTGGAAAGCCAGAACATGCCTATGAAAAAGGAACGCCACCATAGGCACAATGGCTCATTTCGAGCCGAAATATGCCTATAGTGGCGTTTTCGAACAAGGAGCTGTGCGAATCCCTTGCCAGATGCATGCTTGAAGATTATGAGATCGAAGGTGATGGAGCGCCTGCGACCCCCGATGGACTTATGAGCGACAGCATCTGGATTCCGTGATAGAGCGGACCGTCATCGAAGAAAACAGCGGCGAATGTCGGCGACCTGGTAGAGGGAGCCGAAGCAGAGGGTGATGGTGCCCGTTTGCTCCGCGATTTCCATCGCGCGCTGTACCGCCGCAGTGACGGATTCGGCGGTTTCCACAGGGCCATCGAAATACGTGCGGATCTCGGCCTTCAGGGCTTCCGGGTCCAGCGCACGTTTCGTGTCTGGGAGCTCCGTAATGAAGCGTGCGGCATAGGGGGCGATGAGGCGAAGCATGGTGTGATAATCCTTGTCTCGCATAACGCCCATCACGAAGTTGATCTTCTGATCTGGAAAGTAGCTACGGATGGTCTCTACGAGGGCTTCCACGCCATTTGGATTATGTGCGCCATCGACAATGAGCAGTGGATTCCGTGACAACAGCTCGAAGCGGCCTGGCCAGCGGGCTTCGGCAAGACCCGCTCGGATCGCCTCCTCTGAAATCTGAAAGCCCCGGCGAATCAGACAGTCCATGAGGTCGAGGACCACCATGGCATTTTCCATCTGATAATTTCCAAGCAGCCGGATCCGAAGCGCATGACGGCCTCGGTAATCGAAGACCTGCCCGTCGATCGACCGCGTGCGGGCGGTAAAGGCGGTTGGATCGGTCGGGATGAGCCGGGCTGCGTATGAGCAGGAGTTCTCGTCTGACATCCTTGCTTCTTCAGCGTCACGACCAGGCTCTGTCTGGCCCATGCAGACCTCCGCGTCGCGCGTGTTTCCAGAACCCGTTCGTGCTCTACTTGACGTTCTATCCACCATGCAGACCTCCGCGGCGGAAGTATCCACCATGTTCACCTCCGCGAAGCGCCTCTCGACGACTGCCATCACGCTCGGCAGCTGGTGATACAGAACGCAGTCGCTTCCTGCTTTTAAAATCCCGGCCTTCTCCGCCGCCACCTTTTCCACCGTGTCCCCGAGAAATTCCGTATGATCGAGCCCGATATGCATAATCGCCGCCACCTCTGGTGGGGCAATGACATTGGTCGCATCGAGGCGGCCACCCATGCCGACCTCGAGCACCACAAAATCACAGTGCTGCTCCTCGAAGTAGCAGAACGCCAGCGCCGTGATCATCTCAAAATCCGTCGGCTCCTCACCGAGCGCCTCGGCAGCATGACGCACACGCGTGGCCAGACGCCGAAGATCCCCATCTGAAATCATCTCCCCATCAATGGAAATCCGTTCATTAAACTGATCGAGATGCGGTGAAATATAGAGCCCGGTCCGGAAACCCGCGGCGGTGAGGATCGACTGCGTCATCGCGCACGCCGACCCCTTCCCATTCGTCCCCGCGATATGCACATAACGGAGCCGATCCTGCGGATCCCCCAGCGCATGCATTACCTCGCGCATCCGCTCAAGCCCAATCTTCGTATGCTTCCAGTTCGCCCCATGCAGGAGTGAAATTGCCTCATTCCAGTCCATAATTTCTTCTTTCCTAGTATCATTTAAGTATAGTGGAAGCACCACACAGAGATCGTATCCTTACAGTTGTTCCGATTTGGATGCGTTCTCTGGCGGCTGTGCTACTTAGGAAGTGGACTGGGATGGACTTTAGAAGCTATACGTAAAGGTCGTAGTAAAATCCAAATCGGACCTTTTAGAAGCACTTGAAGAATTTTTCCTTAGCACCCTCTGTCAACGGAGCGTTTTCATCAGGAAAACGCGACGATTGCAGAGGGTCTAGTGCTTCTTAAGGTCCGATTTGTGATTTTTCCGACCTTGAAGTACTTGCTTCTACAGTCCATCCCAGTCCACTTCTCTGCCTGCGATGAGAATCGCACTACGCCGCGAGCACCTGCTGCACATCCCGGCGCCGAAGCACCCCGGCCAGTGTCAGTACGACAGCAATCTGAATCGGCGCGGTGATCGCTGCCTGCATCACGCGCGTTGCCAGAAGTCCCGCGAAGCTGGACCCGTACAGCATGGAGATCCAGAGCGTGTTCATGAGAAGGCTGAGCACCAGCTGATTAAAGAGCACCGCGAACGTTGCGCGAAGTGGCAGCGGCAGTGCGGCATGGAGGATGGCAGACAGATCGGCGTCCATGACACCATCGGCGGAGTGCGCCCCCTTCGGGTCGCCTGCATTGGCTTCCCGTGCACGAAGCGGCTTCCGATACAGCGCGAGACCGAAGGAAAGCCCCATCAGCACCTGTGTGAGCGTAAAGCCTGGAAAATACGAGCCGGTCGGAAAAGCAATGGCACCGATCAGATCCCCGAGTCCCCCGACGAGGGCGGCCGCGACCGGACCATGGAAAATCGCTGCAATGACAAGTGCTGTAAAGCCGAAGCCAATCCGGACGTTCCAGGCACTGAAGGAACAGAATCTTGTCAGAATTACCTGAAGGGCGACAAGAACTGAAAGGGATACGATGGCTTTTGTACTGAATTTCTTCATAAAAATACCTCCTTTGCAGTCCCTGACTACAAAGAAGGTTCACACGAATCTTCACTGCAGCGGGATGCGACCCTCGAACCGCGCCGAAGATCGGCTTCGTCCTCCCGACAAACTCCCCGTTCGGAAGGCACTGTACGCTCGTAGGTCTACTCTGCGAAACATGATGTGGGCGGGACGCTGTGATTCCGTACAAGGTGGATGCGGCGTACGGTGCCTGTCATAGAAGCGCGGTCACCTACGCATGCCGGAATCGCTGTGTCCAACCATTTACTCCGCAACTATAGACCAGATCTCACACGACGTAAAGTGGATATTTCGACAGCTTTCTGCTAAAATAGTTCTAATTTTTGTACATCATCCGTGCAGAACCAAGGAAGATGTGACAGGACCGTTCAGAACGCCACTCATCCTCGGGCGGGGAACGAGACGATGAACGGAAGACAAGCTGCCGAAGCGTGGCTGTTCAGCAGCATTGTGCGGCCCTGGCAAAGGCAAATGAAGAATTTCAATCAAGGAGCGTAGGAGAGCGATGGCATTACGTGAAAATCTGGAAAAAGAAAAGAAAAAGCTTCAACGTCTGAGCTTCCGCGAGAAGCTGCAGTACATTTTTGACTATTATAAATTCTGGTTTTTGGGCATTGCGGCTTTTCTCGGACTCGTGTGGGCGGTTGGTTCGACCATGCTTCATAACAAGCCGACGGGCTTCTATGCGATGCTGCTCAATGCCGGCGGCTCCGATCTGAGCGGAGAGGCAGATCAGGCCGCAAGTGCAGCATTTGCGGCGGCAGCCGGACTCAACGACGAAAACGAAAAAATCATCGTCGACACCTCTGCAACCTTCAATCCGAACGACCAGAGTCAGTTTTCCATGGCACAGAATGCGAAAATCGGCGCACTCTACCAGTCGCATGACCTCGACGTCATGGTGGCGGACCCGAGTGTTTTTACCTACTATGCCCTGAATGGCTCCTTTGTGGATCTGCGCGAGGTACTGGATGATGCAAGTCTTTCGGATTATGAAGCCGCCGGGAAGCTGTATTATATTGATCAGCACGTGCAGGAGCTCCTCGATCAGACGGATTACGGAGACCTGGAGGACGTGAGCCTCGGCGCAGACGAAACCATTGCGAACAGTGATACGCTGAAGCAGACCGCCGCTTCTTCTGGCGGTCCGGACGAAGCCGATGCAGCGGAAGCACCCACGGCGGATGGAAATGCGACCGAAAAAGAGACAAAGGAAGAAAATGCTGTAGAGACGGGAAGCAGCAACGCTTCAACGACCGGCGAAGAGACCGACACCTCGGAAACCCTCGATGAGATGTCTGCCTTCGCAGCAAACCTCATGGGACTCACGACCGTGCAGTCACGCGAAGACTTCGTACTCCCGGATCCTGATAAAATGCAGACCCCGATTCCGGTCGGCATCGTACTCGACGAGGCCGCCTGGCTCGAGGAGCAGAAGCTCTACCAGAACACCACCCCGATCTTCGGCTTCGCCACACAGTCCGAGCGGCAGGACGCCGCAAAGCAGTTTCTTCAGTTCCTGACGAAATGATAAAAACTCGCCATTCGGCGAGTTTTTTTACCTTATCATGTACGTTCATTTTAAATTGTAAAGAAGATGTGCTTCTGTGGAAGCAGGCTGGGACTGGATGTAGGCATGGTCAAGCCTGAACAGAGCTGAGAACACAAGAATAGCGCAGTTCTCTACCTATTGGTGAACCCTTACACGTCATGATGAGCGAACCGGCCGTGTCACTCCAGCGTTCCATGCTCCGCGAAATACGCAAGCATCAGGTCCGTCACATGTCCATAGCTTGCGGTGCCCGCGGTCTGACCCTGGGCCTTCAGGTAGGCATCATTGACCTTCTCATGCACTTCCGCTGGCTTCCCTTCAAACTGCTGCCAGTACTGATTGTTGTAGAGCAGATCCTGCCGGGTACGGGCATTGAGCGCCCCATAGAGCGAGGCGAAGGCATCCGCATCGACACGGGCGAGTGCATTGCCCGCATAGACCCAGGCGGAAACATAGCCGGAATAGTTGTAGTATGCGTCGTCGGCACCGATCGTGGCGAGCACGGCAATGAAATTCGCTTCCTCCTCCTGCATGTAGCCGCGAAGATGCGAGAGCTCATGGCAGATAGTGAATGGAAGATCGTAGTACGGGATGTCCCGATTGTAGTTTGCCTCTACCGTGAAGGGAGAGTAGACGCCGGTCGTCTGCTGCACGCTGAGGATCCAGCTGTTGAGAATCGGCTTCGGAAACGGATAGTGCCCAGCGAGGCGAGGATAGCGTTGCCCGAGCTTCTCCATCGCGCGCTGTCCGGCGTGCCCGGCCTGGAAGAGCCACTGCAGAGAGGGCTTCGGCGTCTCTTTGGTCTGGCCAATGCAGGCGCCCTCTACGGTGAGCACGGAATCGGGAGTGCGTTCTGCCGCTGCGCCGCTGGAACTGCTGGCCACTGCATCCGTTTCATTGACGTCCGATGTACGGGAAAGAGGTGCCGCTGCAGCACTTTCTGTGCTGCTCATGGCCGATGCTTCGAATGCCGCCTCACGCTGATTGATTTCTGAAACCAGATAACGGCAGAGCGCGACGAGCTCCTCCGTCTGATCGACCATCCCATCGTCGTTTGCTCCTGTGGCCGTGTCGGTGCGTTGGTTCATCCCGGGTTCTGCATCGGTTCCTGCCCCGAGTGTCCTTTCCGTCCCGATGGTGACCGAAAGCCCGGCCTCCTCCGAGAAGCTCGTGCGGTGGTAGTTCATGCCACAGAGGAAGACGTAGAGCACGAAGAGTGCGGAACCCAGAAGAAACACATGCCGGACGAAGACGAGAAGCGGAGCACCGACATGCATCCCCTCCCGCACACTTCGATACAGCGCACGAAGAAAATCAAAAACCAGGAAGAGGACGAGCCCGTAGAGCAGAAGCTCCACCACGGAGAAGGGCACGAGTCCCATTACGGAGCCGATGCCGAGGCTCAGAAGGCGATAAATGTGGTGGGCGTAGGCATTGGCAAAGGCCGTGGAGCGAACCGCCAGCTGATCTGCGGCGAGCGCAAGGAGATCGAGCAGCAGTGCGACGACATAGCGACGGGAAAATCTGGCACGGCGGGGCGACGCTCCCTTCGGTGAAGACGTTTGAGAAAAAAATCGGAGCATAGAGGGTCCTTTCGTGGGGCTGGTATGAATACAGCTGACCATTTATTTTAAGTAAATTGACCATTCACATATCATCAGAAATCGGTATAATTATACTCGTTTGAGTAAAATTTTGCAGGATGAAAACGCAGCAGAGGATGGAAAAACGCCCATCGGAAGTATCTGCGCTCATGGCCTGACAGGCTTTGAAAAGGGGATCAGGAAAAATGATAAAGAAAAAATCGATCATTGCGTGTGCGATGGCGATGACCATGATGGTCAGTGCACCGGCCTGTGCCGAAACGATTGCATCCGGCGTGACGCCGATTGTGACCACCGGAAGCAGTGAAGTAACGCAGAGTGCACAGAACGGAACCGCAGCGGAGACCACGGCAGCAGAGAAAAGCACCGGGATTGTGGAGGCAACGGGCGTCTTAGCGGGGAGCACGACAGAGACGAGTGCTGCTGGTACTGGAAGCAGTACCGCGCAGACAGGCAGCAGCGCATCGGCAGGCGGTAACGTCACGACCATCTTCGCAAGCATGAACCAGACAGGAAATTCGGCATCGACGGGAAGCGGCTCTACGGGACCGACCGCTGGCAGCTCCCAGACGTCGCTGAGCAGCAGCGGTCCGACGGTACCGGGGAGCACCAATCTCACGAATTTCTTCGGAACCGGCTCGAGCAGCAGCGGCGCGTCCAATGCGCTCGGCGCACTCAGTACCATTCCGCTTCCGGCGGGCTATTACTGCAGCAATGTGGGCACCTATACCTATGAGGAAATGCTCATGGATCTCAATACGCTGAAGGCAAACTATCCATCGATGCAGATGGATGTGCTGGCCACAACGGTTGATGGTCGTCAGCTCTACCATGTGGTGGTCGGAAATCCTTCCGCTCCACACAAGATCCTCGTGCACGGTGGCATTCACGCACGGGAGTACATCAGCTCACAGGTCGTGATGCGGGAAATCGTATCGCTCCTTGAAATGCAGAAGAGCGGGCTCCTGTATCATGGACAGTCCATGGCGACTCTCCTGCAGAACACCTGCATTCACTTCGTGCCAATGGTGAATCCGGATGGCATTGCCCTTGAGCAGGGCGGCATTGACGCGCTGAATACGCAGGCGGCGAAGACCATGGTCATGAGCATGGCCGCACAGGATGGCATCACGGATCTTTCCAGCTATCTTCGGAAGTGGAAAAACAACGTGAACGGTGTCAATCTGAATCGAAACTTCGATGCCTACTGGCAGGAGGCGGCCGCCAAGATCGACCACCCGTCCAATACCCTCTATAAGGGCACGGCACCAGAAAGTGAGATTGAGTCGAAGGCGCTTGCGAATCTCTGCCGTAGGATCATGCCGGACTATACGATCAGCTACCACACGCAGGGCCGCGTCATCTACTGGTATTTCGGTGAGACCGGAAGCTATAAGGCGAAGGGACAGTATCTCGCCAATGTCGTCCATCAGAACACGGGGTATACCATCTCGAACACCTGGTCGCAGACGGATGCCGCCGGCTTTAAGGACTGGGCGGTCATGAAGCTGGACATCCCATCCGTCACGATTGAAGTCGGACGTGGCACCTCCCCGGTGGAAGAAACACAGATCACTCAGATCTGGGAAGAAAACGAAGGCATCCTGCCAGACCTCCTGGTCGGCATGGGGGCCTGATTATAATCAAAAAGCAGGGCTGTCGCAGAGAAGCGACGGCCCTGCTTTTTCTGTTTCCAACCTTGAAGTACTTGCCTTCTACGGGCCACCCCCTCCCGGACGTTCCACAGGTTACTGTTCACTCATAATCCTATAAGAGCATAGACAGATGAGCTCTCAAAAGA
>ERZ808246.2489-NODE-2489-length-11518-cov-3.005758_pt1 | contig 11518 bp, 10 predicted proteins | sample MGYA00521083_ERZ808246 | MGnify/ENA primary metagenome ERZ808246 (study PRJEB31516, sample SAMN03275577) | gut metagenome | biome: mammalia-associated habitat; material: feces | host: Papio cynocephalus | place: Kenya | collected 2012-07-07 ...
AGATTTTGAAGCCACATGGCAGGATGTGCTGGAAGGGTGTACGGCATTGCTTGAGAAATTGCGATTATAACAGATTACCATAAAAACGGACGGGTACCTGCTAGTTAGCAGATTTCCGTCCGTTCTGATTTCAGATCATCTTAAAATGCTTCAATGCTTCCCGGATGGCTTTTTCCTTCTCCGGTGGGCATTTGGGATGGCGGCTATTCTCGGACTTTGGCTTGTTGTAATTCTCCCGCTCCTTGATACCGCATTTCTGCTTGACCTGTGCGATATAGAGGTGGCTCACATTCAAGCCAGTATGTTCTTTGACATAACTCCGAATCTCTTCATAGGTCGCCTTGGTTTCAGCGGCAGTCACGTCCAGTTCATCCATCTTCAGGTCAACCGTGATTTTCTGGTGGACATCTAGTTTGGACAATGCGCACACCGTTTCTATGTGTTCGCTGTGGGGGAACATATCCACCGGGGTAAAGCCTTCGGCTTTGTAGCCGAGTCTGGTCAACGTGGCAAGGTCGCGGGCGAGGGTGACCGGATTGCAGCTCACGTAGACCACGCGCTTCGGGGCCATGCGGGCCACACTGGCCAGAAATTCCGGGGTGGAGCCCTCACGCGGCGGGTCCATGAAGATGACGTCCGCGCGTTCTCCGGCGGCAGCGGCGGCACGGATCCAGGCGGTGGCATCCGCAGCCACAAAACGGGCGTTCTTTACGCCGTTGTGCCTGGCGTTGCCGATGGCATCGCGCACGGCATCACGGTTCAGCTCCACACCCACCACCTGCTTTGCGTGGTCGGCGGCGGTCAGGCCGATGGTGCCGATGCCGCAGTAGGCATCCAGCACCACCTCTTTGCCGGTGAGATGGGCTGCTTCCACGGCCAGACTGTACAGCACCGCCGTCTGGGCCGGGTTCACCTGATAAAAGCTGCGGGGGCTTATGGCGTAGGTCTTGCCGCAGAGGGTATCCAGAATGAACCCTTTGCCGTACAGCACCTTTTCCGCTTCGCCCAGCACCACACTGGTTTTGCGGGGGTTCACGTTCTGCACGATGGTGGTAATGGGCAGCCCCTGTTTTTCCGCTTCTGCCAGCAGCGCTCTGACAAAATTTTTGGCGCCCGGCAGCACCGACCGGGCCGTGACCAGCACCACCATCACCTGCCCGGTTGCAACACCGCGCCGCAGCAGGCAGTGGCGCAGAAGGCCGGTGTCCTTGTCTTCATCGTAGGGCTGATAATGGCAGGCATTGGCGGCGGTGCGCACAGCCTGCATGGTCTTATCCAGCACTTCGTCCTGCAGCAGGCAGCTTTCCACCGGCAGCACCTTGTGGGTGCCGGCAGCGTAGATGCCGGAAGTGAGTTTTCCGCCCCAGCCGGTGGCAAAGGTGGATATGACCTTATTGCGGTAGTGGTAGGGCTGCTCCATGCCCCGGATGGGGTGCACGGGGCCGTATTTGCCCACCAGAGCCCGCACTTTTTCTTCCTTTTGTTTGAGCTGGGCGGCATAGTCCAGCCCCAGCCCCAGCAGCGGGCAGCCGCCGCAGTTTTTGGCACGCAGTTTGCAATCCATGGCAGTTTTCCTTTTCTTCTGGTACTTTTGATTTAAGCATAGCACAGGGCCACATGGATTGCAACAAAAGAACTCCCTCAGCCTCACTTCGTCCGGCAGCTCCCTTTCCGAGGGGGCTGTCTGCGCAGGAAGACCAGGGGAGTTTGTTTACTTTTCTGTTTCTGAGGCTGCATCATTTTCTTCGTCCAGCTGGTTCTGCACCTCCACCTGCCGGGCCATCTGGTCGGCGGTCCAGTCCATCTGCACCTCTCCGCTCAGGGTCAGCGCATAGCTTTCCACATGGAGGGGCCTGCCGGCGTCAAGCGCATCTTCCACCGCCGGGTCATACGCCTGCCACTCAAAGTGCAGCACATCCGGTGCCACGGTGCACTGCTGCGCCAGGGTGGTCAGGGTGCGGCAGTCCTGGGCAAAGGCCTGCTTGCTGTCGTAGGGGCCGAACAGCTGCACGGTCAGGCCCAGATACCGTTCGGAGGGGGACATCTTTGCCACATCCGCCAGCGTTTTGGCACCGGAAACATCCAGATCCAGCTGCCCTCCCATATCCTTGATGGCGATCCCATCGCTGTTGCCTTTGCAGGCAGCGTACAGTTCCGCGAGGGCCTCATCGCTCAGGCGGTTCTGGATCTGCCGGGTCTGCGGGTCGATCTGGTCCCACACGGCGGGCAGCAGTGCCAGACAAAAGCATCCGGCCATGAGCACCAGGCAGACGAACACCGATACAAAATCGTATTTCCAGCGGCCCGGGCGGGCAGCAAAGAACAGCACCTCGCACCCCAGCAGGATCAGACCCGCCGCCGGGGCGACCTTGAGCACCAGCTGCCAGGGAAAACCCGGCACAAAAAAGTAGCACAGGAAAAACACACCGGCTGCAATGAGGCAGACCCCCAGCGTCAGGCTGCCCACCCGGCGCTGCGGCAGAGCTTTTTCCGGCACCGGCTTTTTCTCCGGCGGGGCGGAAACAGCACCCGGCTCCTTGGGTACAGCGGTCTTATTCGGCTCCATGCGCATCGTCCTCCGTGTTCAGCGGAGTATCCGTGTTTTCGGCATCGTCCGGCTGGGCAGGTTCCTCCGGGGTGATGGGCGCCCCCAGCAGAGCCGAGAGCTCCGGCATTTCAAAATCGGCATTGGCATCCGGCTGGGCTTTGGGAGCTTCCGGGTCTGCAGAGGCCGCTGTATACTCGCGGAAATCCTCGGTATCGGGTTCCGGTCTGGTTTTGGTCTTTTTGCTGCTGCGCGGGCCGCGCACCAGCCACACACCGCACACGATAAGGGCCACGCAGGCCACAATCTGCGGCAGCTCATCCAGCATCAGGTAGATGGCACGGAAGAAGGGGTTGTTCTGGCCCCAGCGCCACATCACATCTCCAAGCACCCGCATGATGATGTTCTGGTAGGCCACCAGAGCACCAAATGCGATAAGGGCCCAGCCCGCCAGCTTGTGGCTGTCCCTGAAGAACTGATGCAGGCGCTCATCTTTGGTGTTGATGTACACCAGATAATCATCCTCCGGGGCTGTGCCCGCTGCGATCTGGGCACGGAGGTTGAAGGTATCAAAAAAGCTGTACATCCACACAATCAGGCAGCCCACGATCAGCGGGTCCAGCCCGGTCACCGCGCCTACCATGATAAACAGGCAGAACATGGTGATGAGCGAGAGGCCCCGTTTCATATAGTTCTGATACATCTGGCCTGCGCCGGGGATAAAGGCAAAGAGAAAGGTCAGAATCCCATTTTTCGTCATAATCAGTTCCCTCACTTTTTCTGGTTTTGTTGGGTGGCATCCGCGCTGTTCCGTGCCCACAGGGCATCCAGCGCGCTTGTGATCTTTTCATGAAGCAGTTCCCCGGGCGTTTCATCGTTCACCGGTCTGCCCAGCGGCTGGGCAGATGGTGCCGGACGGGTATCCTCCACCGGCTTGCCAAGGCGTTCCGGCTCGGTCTGGGTGGTTTCCGGCGTCCAGCAGCGCACCTGCCGGCCGGTCTGCAAGATCTGATCCAGCGTACCGGTGCGCCACATGGTCAGTGCCAGCACCGCCGCCACACCCGCCACAGCGGCCCGGCCCCAGGTGTTCTGCATCAGGCGCACCCAGATGGTGGCCATCACGGCTTTGTGGGCCGAGTGCGGCGGGTCCTGCAGCACATCGGCCGTCAGGAGCGCGGTGTAACGGTCCATGCATTTGTCGCAATAGGCCAGATGTTCGGCCGCTTCCAGGCGGCCCAGTTCGTCCAGCTGTCCATTGATGACGGCCTGCAGGCCCTCGCTGCTCAGGCAGCCGTTCTGATCAAACAGTTCCATGTACTGCACTCCTCCCTTCGGTTGATGCGCTGCCGGAAGCGATCTCCTGCGCCAGCAGCTTTCTGGCCCGGTAAACCTGTGCCTCCACCGTTTTGAGCGGGCGGCCGCACAGCTGCGCCGCCTCGGCGATGGTGTGCTGTTCCAGCAACACCAGACGGCAGGGCGTTTTATAGGGCTCCCGCAGATCCAGGATCATTTCGGTCAGCTCCCCGGCGCTCATGCTGTCCAGCACCTGCTGCTCCGGCTCACAACCGGGCGGGGCGCCTTCCAGCGCCAGTACCTCATCGCCGGGGGTATTCATCCTGCGCACCCAGGCGCTGCGCAGGTAATCCTTGGCTTTGTTGGCGGCAATGCGGGCCAGCCACTGCTTTTCAAAGCCGGGCGGGCAGCGGTCGATGGCGCGCCACGCCGCCAGAAAGGTTTCCTGTGTCAGGTCCTGCGCTTCCTGCACATCCGGCACCAGCTGGTGGCAGACCGTGTACACAAGGGCCTGGTACTTTTGTACCAGTGCGCTGAATTCCAGTGTTGTCAATGCGCTGCACGGCCTCCTTTCTGGTGTGGATGCGGTGCTCTGCGCCGCTCTTCTGTACTCCAATACGAACGGCACAGGGTTTTTCCTGCAAAAATCCAAAAATTTTTGCAGCTTTTTCTTTTGGCCCCGGCATGTTACAATAGCAGTATAGCACACAGGGAGGTTTTTTGCCATGCCATCCCCCACCCGTCAGGCCCTTTTGCAGGCGCTGAGCGCCGCCGGGGGCGACTACATTTCCGGCCAGCAGCTGGCACAGCAGCTGGGCGTGAGCCGCGCCGCCGTACACAAGGCCGCTGCAGCCCTCATCGCGCAGGGCTACGCGCTGGAAGCCGCCTCCCGCCGGGGATACCGCCTGCTGGGCGGAGACCCTTTCTGCGCCGAAGCCGTAGGCCCCTACCCCGCCCCGGTGAAGGTGTATGACAGTCTGGAAAGCACCAACCACACTGCAAAGCTGCTGGCGCTGGACGGCGCTGCCCACGGCACGCTGGTGCTGGCTGGTGGACAAATGGCCGGACGCGGGCGGCTGGGCCGCAGTTTTGCAAGCCCCGCGGGAAAAGGCGTATACTGTTCCGTGATCCTGCGCCCGCCGCTGGATGCCGCCAACGCACAGACGGCCACCATCGGTGCCGCCGTGGCCGTGTGCCGGGCCGTACACGCACTGTGCGGGCTGGAGCTCGCCATCAAATGGGTGAACGACCTATATTATAAAGGAAAAAAGGTGTGCGGCATCCTGACCGAGGCGGGCACTGATCTGGAAAGCGGCCAGCTGGAGTGGCTGGTGGTGGGCATCGGGCTCAACCTGACCAGCACCGCAGAGGACCTGCCGCCGGAACTGACCGCCAAAGCCGGGAGCCTGTACCCCGGCGGGCCGGCCCCGGTGAGCCGCGCCGCACTGGCCGGTGCCATCGGACGGGAACTGCTGGCTTTGTGCCCTTCCTTTGACTGTCTGGCCGAGTACCGCACCCGGTGTTTTGTTCCCGGCCACTGGGTGACCGTGTGCACCGGCACCGAAACCTACGCCGCACAGGCACTGGCCATTGACGCCATCGGGCGGCTGGTCATCCGGCGGGAGAGCGGCCGGGAGGAAGCCCTGCGCTGCGGTGAGGTAACGATCCGGCCAACGAAAACGGACTAGGCGGCCCGCCCTTTGGGAGAGCTGTCACGCAAGCGACTGAGAGGGTGAGACCGTTACAAAAAGGGGCTGCCATATATCTTCTGGCAGCCCCTTTTCTTATGTATTCAATTTCGGTCCATATCTTCCGCTTCCTGCACCGTGATGCCCTCTTTTTCAAAGGCATTGCGGATGGTCTGCGCCAGCCCCGGAATGGGGGCTTTGTTGTGGATGCACAGAATGATCTGTCCATTCAGGCTGGCAGCCTCCACACCCATGGAAGCTCCGTCCGGCGGCACCCAGACACCAAAGTCCCTGATGTACTGTTCCAGTTCCGGAGTGGCCGGCATGAGCGGGTTGCCCAGGTAGCTGAGCCAGAAATCGGCGGGCACACCGCTGATGTACTCGCCCATCTGGAACACGCGCTGCTTGATGCGCAGAGGGGCTTTCTGCCGGTCTACCTTGTACACCCAGCCCATCTGCTCTGCCATGCGGCGGCGCTTTACATCCGGCACAAGGTCGGCGCGGATGCCGGCATCTACCTCCGCCACAAAATCAGAAAGCACGGTATCCGGGTGCAGGTGCGCCTCGTGCTGGAAGGAACACACGCAGTTGTACAGGGCGTTCGGCACCCCGGCCACATCACGGGTATCGGCCGAGTAGGAATATTGGATCTCTTCCTTGCCAAAGTAATCCCGCATGGCCAGACACAGCAGCGCCATCAGGGTGCTGACCGGCTTTGCGCTGTTGGCCAGCGCCTTTTCCACAAGGCTCTGCTTTGTGATGCGCACCCGGGTACGGCGCAGGGCCCCTTCGTAGGTCTGCAGCACATCCTTCTGCAGCGCTTCGCCGCCGGTGGGTTCCGGGTAATCGGCCATCAGCTTTTCGATGTCGTAGGCCGGGCTGCTGGGGATGGGCGGGTTTGCAAAAGCCGTACCGTAACGCAGGTTGCAGTACAGCTCCAGAATGCGGGTGAACAGCGGCGACACGCCGTGACCATCCATGAGGAAGTGATACCAGTCAAAATGCACGGTGTCCCCCTCGCAGCTGATGCTGAACAGATAGCCGTTCGTTTCTTCCGGGATGTTCCGCATCGCACTGCCCCGGTACACAAGGCAGGGGTTCGGGTTGGGTTCCAGCCAGCTTTCCTTCTTTTCCTGCACCAGCTGCACGGCATAATAGGGTGCACTTTCCAGAGCCGCTGTCAGCGCACGCTGCAAAAGGGCGGGGTCCACCGCATCTTTCAGTGCAAACTGATACCGGCACAGAATCTTTTCCCGGCGGAAAAAGTACATGGTGCCTTGAAAGATATATTCCGCCGAGCGCTGTGAAGTTTCCATTGGTTTTTACCCCGCGTTTGCCGCCAGATAATCCACCAGATCACCCATGGTCACAAAGTTGCGCAGCTCCTTTTCCGGGATGCGCAGACCAAAGGTTTCCTCAAGGTCCGCCACGATGGTCAGGATCTCCATGGAGGACAGATCCAGATCGTCCATCAGGACGCTGTTTTCGTTGACATCCTCCGGCGAAACCTCTGCGACATCCTCCAGGATGGCCAGGATCTGGGAAATGATTTCTGCTCGTTCCATTGAATATGCTTCCTTTCCGTTGCGTATCATTGACGCACCAGTTTGCCTGCGCCGTTGCGGGGCAGAGGCCCATTGCTGAACTCCACCGCCGCGATCCGCTTGTACAGCGGCAGGCTGCGGTTGAGCTGCGTGACAAAGTCGCGCACGGCCTGCTGATGCTCCTGCTCACAGTATACCACAACACCTATCTTTTTGCCCAGCTCTTTTACAATGCATTCCTGCACATCGGCACATTTTCCTACCAGATTTTCCAGTTCTTCGGGGCTCACGTTTTCGCCGCTGTCCAGAATGATCAGGTTTTTCTTGCGGCCAGTGATGTAGTAGTAGCCGTCCTCGTCCACCCGGGCCAGGTCCCCGGTGTGGAACCAGCCGTCCCTGTCGATGACCTCAGCGGTGGCCTCGGGGTCCTTGTAGTAGCCCAGCATGATGCTGTCGCCGCGCATGCACAGCTCGCCGTCCGGCTCGATCTTGTAGTCCAGATAATCGTTGCTCTGCCCCACGGCACCCACATGCTTTGCGTCCTGTGCGTAGTTGATGATGCCATCGCCGCAGGTTTCGGTTGCGCCGTAGGTCTGCACCACGTACATGCCGTTGCTGGCCATATCCAGCATCACCTGCGGGTCAAACATGGCCGAGGAGCAGATGGGCACCCACAGCTCGCCCAGACGGTCTTTGCGGCCGCGCATCACATCTTTGTGCAGGGAGTTCATGATCACGGGCACCACCGCCATCACCTGACTGGGCATCCGCTGGATCTCCTTGTAAAAGTTGCGGATATCGCTGCTGACGTTCAGGCCCCAGCCCGCATGGGCCCAGGAGAACAGGCAGATGAACGCACCCAGATGGAACATGGGCAGCACGGTGTACTGGCTGACCACAAGGTCCGGGTCGTGCCTGAACGCCATCATATGCTCCCCGATCTGCACATGAGCGCGCATGACGCTGAAGAAATTGCGCTCACTCAGCATCACGCCCTTGCTGCGGCCAGTGGTGCCGGAGGTGAACATCAGCACCATCAGGGCATCGTGGTCGATGCAGCGGACAATCTCGGCGGGTTCGTAAGTGCGGTAGCCGTCCATGGGGCACAGGATGCTGCCGTAGGCCTGTTCCAGTTCCGCCTTGCAGCCATAGTCCTCGCCATCGGTCAGGATGGCGGCGGGCTCCACCAGTTCCAGCTCATAGGAGAGCTCGTCCCAGCTCTTGTGCTGGTTGAGCAGCACAAGCACACCGCCGGCCATGAGGATGCCATAGGTGTTCACGGCGTATTCATAGCAGTTTTTGTTCAGCAGGCAGATCTTTTTGCCCCTGATGTCCGGGATGGTGGTCCTGAAGTAGTTGACCGCCCGGCGGATATCCTGCGCGTATTCCTTATAATGGATGGTGGTCACTTCGTCCTTTTCCGTGTTGTAGAACCGGAAAGCCACGCGGTCCGCAAAGCGCTGTTCCATGTTGAGGGTGATCAGATCGTAAACATTATCCAGTACCTGGATCATAGCGGTTTTTCCTCCCCATTGCATTGCCTTTTAAAAGCAGTCGGTCAGCGCAGCAGCTTGCCGGCGGCGTTGCGCGGCAGGGGATTCTCGCTGAAGTCCACCACCATACGCTTATACAGTGGCAGAGTACGGTTCACGCTGGTCACAAAGTCCTGCACGGCCTCCCGCTTATCCGGTGCGCAGTAGATGACGGCGCAGATCTTTTTATTCTTTTCCTTTACAATGCACTCCTGAATGTCCGTGCAGGGCACCAGCAGCTTTTCCAGCTCTTCGGGGCTCACGTTTTCACCACTGTCCAGAATGATCACATTCTTCTTGCGGCCGGTCAGATACATGTAGCCGTCCTCTTCCACCCGGGCGATGTCGCCGGTGTGGAACCAGCCCTCAGCATCCAGCACCTCGGCAGTGGCTTCGGGGTCCTTGTAATAGCCCAGCATGATGGGGTCGCCCTTCATGCACAGTTCGCCATCCGCCAGCTTATACTGGCAGCTGCGGTCCACATGACCCACGCTGGTCAGGTATTTTTCCTCCTGCGAGGAGTTCCAGGCACCATCGCCGCAGGTTTCGGTCAGGCCGTACATCTGGGCAATGACAAAGCCCCTGGCCATCAGGTCCTTGAGCATCTGCGGGTCAAACATGGCGGCTCCGCAGGTCAGGATGCGCAAACCATTCAGTTTGTCGCGGCGGTCCTTCATCACATCTTTATAAATGCTCTTGAGCAGCACGGGCACCACCGCCATCACATCGCTGCGCATGGCACCCAGGTCGCGGTAAAAATACTTGAGGTCGTTGCACAGGTTGATGGCATGGCCGGTGATGCTCCAGGAAACTAGACTGGTCATGGCCGAGATGTGGAACATGGGCAGTGCCGACAGCGAAGAGAAGGAATCCGTATCCCAGCCGGTCAGCTTTCGCACATCCTCAAAGGGGTCCAGGAAAGCGGGCATGGCGGCAAACAGGTTCTTCTGGCTCAGCATCACACCCTTGCTGCGGCCGGTGGTGCCGGAGGTGAACATGATAAAGGCCAGTGCAGCCAGATCCTCCACCTCGGCCACATCCTGTGCCGGGGCAAAGGCGGTAAAGGCATTCATGGGTTCCAGTTTGTCGCCGTAGGCATCGGCCAGAGCGGGCTCGCGCTCCAGATATTCGCCATCCTGCAGCACGCAGACCGGTTCCACCAGATCCAGCTCGTAGCGGATCTCATCCCAGTCCTTGCCCATGTTCAGCGGCACGGCTACGCCGCCCGCGATCACGGTGCCGTACATGCAGATGACATACTGGTAGCTGTTGCGGGCCAGGATGGCCACGCGCCTGCCTTTTACATCCCCGGCCTTATTCCGCAGAAAACTGACGAACCTGCGCAGATCCTGGGCATACTGGCGGTAGTGTACCTCCGTCACGCCCTGTTTTGCCTCGTCATAGTAGCGGATCGCCACGCGGTCTGCATAGATGGTTTCCATATTACAAAGCGACTGATACAACGATGTGACCATTTTACCCTCCCGGAGTGCTTCTCCGTCCTGCCCGATGCAGGGCCCCGGCGTTCGGGGTGCCACATGGGCGTACTTTTTTCTGACTGCGCCCAGTATACAATATCTTCCAGTGCATTGCAAGGTTTTTGCAACATTTAATTTCCAATATAGGCAACTTTTTATTGCTTATCGTTTTGCGGCAAACGGCCAAATTCTACCTTTCGTTGCATTCGCGTGCTTTCTATGCTACAATTTTTATCGCAAACCACAACAGCGTGCCGCCCCGGGCCGCAAATCAAAATTGACAGCCCCTGCAAAAAGCATTATACTAGCTTTATATTCATTTATCTTTCTGCCTGAAATTCATCGTTTGCGCTTTTTTCGGCTTTTTCCAAGGGGGATCAGACAGCTTTGAAGGCTGGCGCAAGGAAGGAATCTTTTTATGGACGCAACCAAACCCCGCACGGTCAACTCCATTGGAATGTTTGACATGCTCAAGGGCGCGGGAATGCTGGTCATCGTGCTGGGGCATACTGCGGAGCTTTATCCGCTCCAGACCGGGGTCGGCTTATCTCTGACTGCCTTTTTTCCATTTATCTACCGCGAAGCGCTGATGGCGGCCTTTTTTATTGCCAGCGGATACGGGTTCCGCAAGCGCTCCATCAACAAGTGCATCCACCAGCAGCTCAAAAGCCTGCTCAAGCCTTTTGCCTATACGGCGCTGTTCACCTCGGCGCTGCATCTGCTCATCCATTATAAAACGTTCCACTACCTGCCGGGCTCGATCCATGAAACCATCAAGGTCGCCGGCGGTTTTCTGCTGGGACTGCCCCATACAGCCACCTACTTCGGGCAGGAGTTTTTTTCCTGCGGGCCCATGTGGTATCTGCTGGCGCTGCTTGTGGGGTGGGTCCTGCTGGACGTGATCCTGAACATCTTTCCGGAAAAATACATTCCCTGGGCCGTGGCCGGTTCGGCGCTGCTGGGCTGGGGCATGAGCCTTGCGTGGGAGGCCCCTTTCTGCCTGATCCAGGGCATGGTGGTGGTGCCGTACCTGTACATTGGTTTTCTGGCCAAGCGCCAGCACTGGCTGGACCAGCCGCTCTCCAAAAAAATGTCCCGGCTGCTGTGGTCGGCTTTTGTGCTGATTCTGTTCGGTGCCCTGCTCACCGGCACCACCGACTGTGTTTCCATGGCCGAGTGGTCTCTGGGCCCCATCAGCATCTTTTTGGATGGCGCCGCAGGCCTGTTATTTATCCGGCTGTTTTTGCGCTGGAGCCGGCACCGCAGCGCTGTGGTGCGTTTTCTGGAAGCCATCGGCCGCCGATCCCTGAACATTTTCTGTGTACATACCGTGGAGCTTATTGCGATCCCCTGGTATCTGTTTGCAGCCAAATATGCTGAGCGCCCCCTGGTGGGCATCGGGCTGCAGTACCTGCTTTCCATGGGCTCCATCTGGCTG
>ERZ808246.2491-NODE-2491-length-11506-cov-3.695048_pt1 | contig 11506 bp, 12 predicted proteins | sample MGYA00521083_ERZ808246 | MGnify/ENA primary metagenome ERZ808246 (study PRJEB31516, sample SAMN03275577) | gut metagenome | biome: mammalia-associated habitat; material: feces | host: Papio cynocephalus | place: Kenya | collected 2012-07-07 ...
CAACAATAATAGAATCTTCAGCTGATGACATCCTCCACAGATTTGTCTGCAGAGTGGTCTTCAACCAGTTCTGGCTCCGTATCCAGCAGTATCTCAACCAGAACCTTATAATCCAGATACTGTATGTCATAGAGGCCTTCATAGATCTTCTGTGCCAGTTTGCTGTGATAATATACATCCATCGCCTGTTCCAACGAATAATTTTTAACTTTTGCCAGATGCGCGATCAACCGCTCCTCTAGGCCTTCACGGTAAAACTTCTCTAATGCTTCTGGGTTCGTCAGAGGAGAACCACTGGCATTTTCTTTCAGATCAATGCTCACGCTACCACCTCTCGCGCCTTCAGGTATTCCTCGATGTCCTGTACTATGTAATTCGTGCCTTGCGTATGAAGAATGTCATAGTTTGGAATAAGGTACTGGTCCAGGCATCCGCTTTTCTTTAATGCGAAGTAGACTCTACTCGGCGCTATATTCCAGCGATCCGCACAGGCATGAATCATATAGATGATAAATGAAAAGCCGTCTTCGGTCATATATGTCCCTCTCTCATTTGAACTTTCTAAAAATCCCATTCATCCACTTCTGGCTTCTTCGGTCCGCGCGTACATCCTCGGAGATCCAGCATTCTGCAATCTGTACGCCTTCTACGCTTTGGGCGAGTGCTTCAATCCTCTGTTCTGTCATATCGCAGAAGAGGCGGCCGCTGATAGCTTCCGTGCGTTCGGTCTCGCCATACTTCCAGGAGGCGTAGAGCACACCGCCTGGAGTGAGGGCATGAATGAGTCGCTGGAGCACCTCTGCCTGCTGCCTTTCCGGTACGTGAAGGAGCGAGGCGCAAGCCCAGATGCCGGAAAAGTCTTCTTTATAGTCCAGCTCCTGGAAGGTTAGCTGCCGTACATCCTGCTGCAGAAGCTTCGAGGCATAGGCGCACATTTCCTTCGAGGCATCGATGGCGGTCACGGCGTAGCCCATCTTCATAAAATGCAGGCTGTCCCGTCCGCTTCCGCAGCCGGCATCCAGCACTGCCGCACCGGGTGTAAGGTACTTCTGAAAACGCGCATAAATCGCGCTCATGTCCGCATGCACGGTCAGATCGGCATAGGCATTACGTGGATCGTCATAATAGGTGATGGTTTTATTTTTCATTTTTCCACATTTTTTCAATGCAATACCACATAGTCGGTGTATTTCCACATCCCATAGCCCTGCAGCTTCGCGGCGTCATACACTGGACGCAGGTTATGCTCGAGGATGTTTGTGAACTGCTCTTCGGTATTGCCTCTTATATAGAGGTTCTCGACTGCCCACAGGGCATTCAGATTGTCGCGACGACACTTTTCAAAGGTCTTCTGAAGCTTCTCATGGCTGAAAACCGCTTCATACATCTTATACTGGAGTGCGGCCAGATTGCCGAAATAGAGATCCCACTCCGGGAGGCGATTACTCTTACTGGAATTCAGCCGACGCTCCATCGGGATCAGGTCCCACAGCTCATCATTGGCGACGAAGGACCATGGCACGAAGTGATCGAGATCACTCTTTCGAACGTCGAGCTCCTGACCAGAATAGATGTCATGAATCGGCGTCGTAAGCACCTCCGCGACCTCCTTCCAGAGCGCCTTCGCGTTTGAAAGCTTTCGGACATTTTCACTTTCCGGTACCAGCTTGTAAATGATGCCGGGCACGCCGGGATTCCGATCCTGCAGGAAGCGGACCTTCTTCATCTGAATCCAGCCTTTAATGATGGGATAGTTGTCGAGGATCAGCTTTCGCCACTCTGGATGGACGCGGATTTTCTTCTCCAGGCCTGCGCCATCCAGAATGATGTAGGGAAGTGGGATGTCTTCATTCAGAAGGGCAATGTACTGGATCATCTGCTTCGATTGATACCACATTCGGTTGCTGCCGCCGATTTCATCGAGGAAGGAGGACAGCAGACGGTACGGAACATTGAGCGTCAATGTAAGCTTATCTGCCTTGATTTCTGCATGATGCTGCTCGATGCCATGCAGGATTTCCTCCTTCGAGGAGGCGTAGGACATCTGATCATCCCGGTTGATGACATTGATCGCGCGTTCCAGTGCATTCTCACACTTCCCTCGAATCGTCGGGCCCAGGTGAAGCTTGTAGCGCGTGACGGAATACCAGGCGTCACAGATCATTTCATCAATAATCTGATTGAAGCTCAGATCTCCCTCCTCTGTCGGCATGAGGTTGAGGATGGCCTCCAGCCAGTAGAACTTGTAGCACTGGGATGGATCATCGAGCATGCGGGCAAACTTCCCGGTATCGAGTGTGTTCTTATAGGTACTGTCCGTGTGTAATACGAGTTCCATCGTTTGGCCTCATCTGTCAGTGTATGTGAAGCAGTTGCGTTATGATTCTATTTTAGCATACTCTCGGGTGCTTTCCATAATACAGGAGCGCATGATAAAATAGCATTGCTTTGGAGCGTTTAAAGAGTTACTTAAGAATATCCATGACGATGGGACAATAATGAAAAATCTTAGATTAGAAGAAGCTTCCCCAAACGATCTTGATCAGATCAGGACGCTATATTGGAGCCTTTTGGATAGCTCTCCGAAATATGCGCAGATCCTGCAGTGGAAAAAGAATATCTATCCAAATGACAATGACTGGAATGCTTATATTGCAAAAGGCGAGATGTATGTCATTCTGCAGGATGCGGATATAATTGGCGCAGTGGCAGTGACCCATGCGCAGTCGAAAGATTACAGGAAGATTCACTGGACAATTACGGCTGAAGATCAGGACGTAGCAGTGGTGCATCTGCTGATGATTTCACCTGAATATCAGGGACATGGAGTGGCAACAGCAGCGCTTGACGAAATCATCAAGCTGGCCGAAAGCAAAAAGAAACGAGCAGTACGACTGGATGCAATCAAAACGAATACACCAGCACAGAAATTGTATGAAAAATACGGCTTCGTGAATTGCGGAACAGCTCAGGAGTACTATGAAAGTACGGGTACAACAGAATTCATATTTTATGAATATGCACTGGCAGAGTAACCGCTCCATATGAAAAATCAGCACTCTTTTATATCACAAAAGCTCGTGCTTTCCAACAGGAAGCACGAGCTCGATCTGTCACGGATGGATTACATAAGGGGGTGTCCTCCATCCATGCCATCACGAATGGATGGCATATCGTTCATTCACCATTTGAATAAATTTTTTGATATATGGGGCCTGTTCTGGATCATTTCTGTAAATCATTCGGGTTTTTCTCGTAATTTCATTTCCGTCTTGATCACAGAGCCGTATCTGATGGAGATCGAGATGGCGAAGTTCTTCCGCCGTCAGGAAACAGATCATGTATCCCATGCCACTTTTCACCATGGAGAATGTGTAATCTGCAAGCTGCACGCTCGCGCCAATGACTGGTGCGGTGTCAAAGTGATGGTTCCACCAGTTCTCTATCAGCATCCTTGTCGACTGTCCTTTTTCATAAGATAATTGTGGTGTATACTGCATGTCTTCTACCGACATTGGCTGATTACTGACCGCAACCATATACGCTTTTTCAATGGTTGTTTCACAGAGTGCTGTATGCTCATTGCCTTTCATGAAGACGATATGAAACTGTCCTCTTTCGATGCTCTGTAAAAGGCGATCGCTTCTCAAACACTGAAGCTCTACCTCCTGATCTGGGCAGATTTCCTTATAGGCACCGAGGATAGCTGGCAGGTTCTTTCTTAAAAACGAAAAGGAGGTTCCGATCTCCAGAATTCCCTTCTGATCATTCCTGTAGAATTCCAGTTTTCGTTCCATTTCCTCCCGCAGCATCCGTTGCTGCTCTGCACAGGTCACAATATACTTTCCTGCACGAGTAAATGTCACACCATTTTTACCTCGTTCGACAATTTTTACACCGAGCTCTTCTTCGATGATATGAAGCCGCCTCGTTAGTGCCGGTTGCGTCATATATACTTCGTTCGCTGCCTTCGTGATATTCTGAGTTTTATTCAGTTCACAGATAATTCTCCAGTCCAGGTCCTTCATATACGTACTCCATCCTTTTCAGTCTTCTGCTATTGTAGCATCTTCGTATGGATTCCGCTTTCCCTGACATCGTTTTTACAGCTTGCAGCCGTCCTGCCCTGCTCCTATTCACCTTCTGAGCAAATAGACAGCTGCACACTATACCAGCGCGTGCGTTCAGCATTCAATACACGAGCCATCGCATGCTTCTCTTCGAGATAGTGATTCATCTGATCCACGATTTCTGTGGTATATCCCGGTTTTGCCTTTAACCACTTTTCATGATGCATCGGCACCATCAGTTTGGCATGTGTTCGAATAAGGTAATCCGCCCAGTCCTTCGCAACATCATACTCGGAATTGGATGCGTGAAGCTTATTTCGGAACAGAATGTCTGGTGTATGCTGTTCAAATACATGACAATCCGCATCATCATCGCCACCGACAAAGCCAATTTTGAAGTCACTATCCGTCGTAATGATAAAATTCATATTAAAGAGTCCACCAAGGATATTCAGTCCATCGGCTCTTCGATTTTCGATAAAGCTTGGCATACGCATGCCTTCACTGAAGCTGTACCGTACTGGGTGGTGGGTACCATGAAATGTATGGAGTGTAAATCCATCAAAATGGTAATCTCCGTTCAGGTCGACAGGATAAATGCTGCTCAGCCAGATTTCATGTGTCCGCGCCAGACCTTCCGCCATTGCAGAATGAATGATGACGGTCGGATGATACATCTGAAAGATTTCCTCGAGCTTCAGGATATGATCGCCATGGGTATGGTTAATGATGACATAATCGACCTGCTTTAAATCTTCCACAGAAAATGGCTGATCCAGATAATAAAGCTCTGCATTTTTATCATCAATCTTCCATGGATATGTTTCAGATGGAAAGAACGGATCGCAGAGGATGACTTTTCCGTTTGGAAGCTTGATCTGGATACACTGTGCATCCAGCCAGCGGAATTTAAGAATCTGTGCGGAAGCCTGCGTACTGTATTTTTCCATATTGCTATCTCCTTTTCCTGCTTATTCGAAATAACGCATCATATTCAGAAATTCAAAAATCATTTTTTCTGCCACTTCATATTCGCCATTTCTTCGAACGGTAAAGCCGTGGCTACTATGAAAGAATCGTTTGCCATATACCTGTATTCCCTGTGCGAGAAGCCGACTCTGAAATGCTGCTGCTTCATCACAGAAAACATCATTTTCACAGTACAGCATCAGGGTCATGGGCATCCTTCGCAGCTGCTCATCACTGGCCAGTGCTGGACTACAGTATACTTCGTTTCTCTGATCTGGATCTGCATACATTTTGGAATAAAGCTCCTGTTTCCATAATGGAAGACTTGGGTTACTGTCTCCATTCCTTTTTTCGGATGCCGACGTACTGTTATCCAGAACCGCATAGTCCAGAATAATGCCCTTTGGAAGACGCCCGTTTCGATCAATGGCCATCAGTGTAGCGGCAGCGGTCAGATTTCCGCCAGCGCTGTGACCTCCGAGAACGATACACTCTGGATCAATACCCAGTTTCTCAGCATTGGCCTGATCCGTACAGTACTGAAGTACGCCATAGGTCTGGTAGACCTGACCAGGATAGCGAACCGTCGGCGCAGGGATATAGTCAATGTCTATCACCGCCCAGCCCGTTTTCTCGCAGTAGTTTCGGTCAAGCACAGTATCCTGATCTCTGCGCCCCTTGACGAATCCGCCACCATGAAGGTTCAGGTAGGCGGGAAGTACTTTTCCTTCGCTTCCTGCCGGACGATAATAGTAGACGCGGATGTCACCAGCTTCCGTGGAAATCATAAAGCTCTCTTCATGTCCAGTTTTAAACTCCTCCAGTTTTTCTTTCGGAAGTGTTTTCCCAGCTCCGGAATCGATAACTTCTTGAATTTTTTTCTGCTCCTCTTCGGTAACATGCAGTTCTCTCCAGTTCACCATATACTCCTTCTTTCTTCGAAATATGACTCTTCTTTTTTCACGGATATCTGTCTAAAAAGAGACAGGCCGTGGGAATATGACCTGTCTCTGAATGCTTCTCTTAGTATAGGATACCAAATATTACACTTGCGATTACAAGAACAATCGCGCCACCGATTCTCGAAGAAATCGCTGCATAACTCATAAGATCCATACGGTCTGCAGCACCAAGGACGATCACGTCTCCGCCGCCTCCGCGGTTTGCCATGCAGAGACCCGCTGTGACTGCTGCATCAATCGGATACATGCCTAAGAGATAACCCACAATAGCAGTTCCAAGAACGGCTCCGATGACCACTGCCAGTCCGATCACCAGTGTGCTGATATTGATGACGCTCATGAAATCTTCCCAGTCCGTCATGGCGATACCAATACCACCAAAAACCAGACCTCTCCAGTTCTTCATAATCATCTCATTAACGGTTTTCATACCGGAGCGAATGTTCACCGGAATCAGGCTGGCAACATTGAGAATGGCCAGAATCACAACGAACCATGCATACTGATGAATGCTGGCACCTGCGATCTTAGGAAATACCTTTTTACAGATGCATGCTGCTGCATAAATCGCGCCAATATAAGCAAAGGCCTGTGCACAATCGGCGGTTGTTGCCTTCGGGATCTCCACATCCTTATCCGTGGTCGCTTCTTTATCACTCTTCCGCATTAAGGATTTTTTATCACCAGTGAGTCCCGGGAACTGATTCCCAAGTCCATTCAACAGTGCGCCGACAATGATGCAAAGCACATTTGCCAGACTGAGGATTGCAATTGCCTTCGCATAGAAGCTGTCTTTACTTATCCCGGTAACTTCTTCATATACCTGACTCATTGGAACAGCGCCTGCGCCGTTTCCACCGCCCATGATTGGAAGAACATAATTGCAAATGAGATCTGGAAGATTATACCCCATGATCATGCCGACCGCCGAGCCAACGACGGTTGCACCAACAATTCCTGCCAGCAGGGTTGGAATATATCGAACGATGGATTTAATCAGTGTATCCCGATCGATCATGAGTAGACTTGACGACATCAGGAGACAGATAAACAGGGTCTGAAATGAAACACCGGTATAGAAGTTCGTTACGGCTTCAACGGTATTTTCCGGAATCCATCCACGATATACCATGTAGGAAGGGACCATCATGGCGAGCATGGCACCACCGCCAACCCACTTATTAAAGATCGGAATCCGGTCTCCAATCTCATATAATACGCCACCAAATAAAATCAGATATGCGATGGTGGATAAAATATCATCTCCCATGAGCCCGGTGTAATCGGCCACCAGTATCACTGCAAGCAGTATCAGAAATGGTACTGCTGGAAACCCAACAATGGTGAGTTTTTTCTTTTCACTCTGTCCCATACAAAACCTCCTGAAGTGTTTTGACAAAATCATACTTCCCGTTCTTCATCTCGCACATTTCCCGGGTCCTGCAAGATGTTTAAATATATGATTATTGTATGGAACATTTCGTTGAAAATATAATGCCAGAAGCTGTTCTATTCATAACAAAACGTTATGGATGATTCGTACAAAGCCAGCAGACTTTGCGTCAATATAATTCATGGATGTCACGTAGCGCGTTTCTACTTCAGATATCGTTCTGTGACATCCGTGAAAAAGTCTCGATCCCATAATTCCAGCCCTTTCTTTTCTGTTATGGACAGGAAGGGTGAAACGTCCATTTTTGCATTAGCAAAATCGACCGTTGAAAATCTCGCCTTTAATAATCCCTTCAGTCCTTCCAGTGTAAGTTCTTCTGCTGGATTCCATTTTCCGGACTGCTCCATGCGCTTTTGCAAATGCATTAAATTTACTGTACATCCTTTTTTCAGATACCAGATATAATCATAAAAATCCCGGCCTTTTACGCGGTGTTTGTAATCGCGACACAAAACTGCATGAATTTTTCCTGCAAAAAGAGACTGCATATCATATAATCTGACCCGATAGTTTGCCGGATTGATTGCAGTCATATACTGATAACCTGCTCCTTCTGGTGGATTTGTATCTATTTCAAATTTGATTTTTACAAGTGCGTTTGGATCCAATCCGTAAATGCTGGCATCATTGGAAGTGATTTCAAGAATATTCTGCACCGTGTTTCCTTTAATAAAGGCAGACTGCACTGCGCTTTCTTTCGTTTTTTCCTTCTTCCGTACCGTCATTTGAAAGTTGTATGCCTGCAGTTCCTTCTCCACATAAGGCAAATAGTTTGCTAGATCAAATGTGGAATCTGGTAAATCCAGAGAAAAATCAAGATCCTCGCTGTATCTTGGCAGGCCATAAAAAATACGCAATGCTGTCCCGCCATAAAAAGCGGCTTTCGAAAAGAAATTGCTTCTGGACAGCCCCTGCAGTGCAACCTCCTGAACAATCTCCTTCAAGGCATTTTCATAATCCACACTGTTTTTGCATTTATATCTCTGCATCATGGAAAGAATGGCGTCATTCATACTGCTTCTCCTTTTCGAGTAATTTCATCAGTTGATGAAGGTTTGTTTTATGATAGAGCGGTGCAATTCGCCTGATCTTTTCGAAATCCAGCTCTTCAAATATGTCCTCATCCAGCCGCATTCCATCAAAAAGGTACTCCTTAAAGTCATGAATCCCTCGGATGGGTGGTGCAATGTACAGTTGATCACATAGTGCCTTTTCCTTCGAAGCCATAAAGTAAGGGCGATTTTCATATAATTCTCTGGTGTAGTAATATGGAAACACCTGCTGCGGAATATCCCTATATGTAAAGAGGCCAAAAGCATTTTGAAATTCTTTCTTTTTATTTTGGCCAAAGGTTGCAGACGTGCAGGTTACGACCCGTTCAGGTATCATCCCATGGTAAGAAAGTGCATACTCAAATGAAATATAAGATGGTCCGAATATAGCATTGGCTATAACGAATCCAGGTGTTGCCGAATCTGTTTCAAACAATCCTCTCTTTAAAGGAATCAGTTCTCCCTTTTTTACCTTGTTCTGAATTCTAGCTTGTGGAACTGCATAGCTTCTGTTTTCATAAAGTAGCTGTTCTGAAGAAATAATCATGTTGATTTCCTCCGATTAATATATAATATAGTGTATTAATTGGAGGAAATCAACGCATGTTTCAAAATATCTCATACTCTACATCTGTCACGGCGTACGGGAGCAGCGCTTCTGGCTTCGTCTTCGGAGAAATCCACGCGGCGAGACGATCTTCAGGCAGAAGCATTGGCATGCGGTCATGGATGAAGCGAATGGAGTCTGCAGGTTCACGTGTCAGTACGACGAAATATGGTAGTCCTGCTTCAATATGATAGAGGCCGCAGAGCCAGGTCGGCGTGCCGTTCGCTGGATGAATCGCGTATTTGGCACCGGTGCTAATCCGTCCATCTGGGCCTGTCTGATGCTCCCACTCGAAGTAGCTGGTCGCTGGGATGATGCAGCGGTGGCGAAGCCAGTCCTCACGGAAGGTTGGTTTCTCTGCTGCCGTTTCTACGCGCGCATTGATGAGAAGTGAGCGGGCGTGATAGCCCCACTGCATGGGAAAGATCGCGGGCTGTCCCTTCCGATCCGGTGCGATGACTGGAGCGATGTCCGTTGGACGGATTTCTCCTGTCGCGTCAGTTGCAGGAAAGCGCTCCATCAGGGGCGATCGGTGCATTTGCCGTAGGATTTCCTTCATTTCCGGTGTTTCTTTATCGATATAAAAGCGGCAGCACATCTGAAGAGACTCCTTTCGTGGATTTCCAAACCTGACTTGATTATATAGAGTTTAGTTGAACATAACAATGTGCTGCAGATGCTTTTCATAAGCTCCAAAATAGAAGGAAATTACGCACTTCGTGAAAATACATGATGATTCTGAAGGCGTGACATTATCCTTGATGATTTTGGACGGTGCAGAAATCGGTGATTTTCCTGAATCTGACGCAATCCATCGGTTTTTGATTCTCATGACATTACTCTCAAGCGGCGGTTTTCCTGAAAAAGCTTCCCTGGGGGTGTTCTTTCACCCAAAACATAATGTCACGCCTTTCTACATTGGCTCCGTTGCGTCACACGATAATGTCACGCTACGAGGATTTCCCTTCTTTGCGAAAGCCCCATAATGTCATAGGAATTAGAAATACTCGTATTGCGTCAGTTTTTCAAATTCGTAATGTCATGAATGGAAATCCGACACAATTTGCGTCAATTTTCTAAACCAGTAATGTCATGAAGGCGACATCCGGCAGGCTTTGCGTCAATTTCTTTACGTAGAGTTGCTCACCGGCGGGCGAAGGCGTGATCTGCCGGATGCAACAGCTCGCATACGCCCACGGCCCGGTGTGGGACCGTGGTGTGTCTTGATATCGCGATCCGGCCGGGCGCTTTATTCGCGGAACAGGAACCGAATGGTCGCCGTATCCTTCTGCCTGGTCTGGCAATGCGCTTATACGCGGAACATCAGTCGCACGGCGGCGGTGTCGTCGTAGTGCGCGGCGCGGAGTTCTCCGTCTGCGTCGGCGATAAGGAAGTACTCGTCACGGGTGGCGGGGTCCTCGAGGCCAAGGGCTTCGTACTGTGCCTCTGAGAGATACGCGGATGGGGTACTGCGGAGCCAGTAGGACTCGTCGCTTCGCCAGCTCGCGGCGAGCTCCGGGTACGTATGCTCGGATTTGAGATACAGGCTGAGCGGTGCTTCGCTGTCCGGGTCCTGGGCGTCTTCAAGTGAAATCTCCTGAAGCTCCTGTTCGGATGGGAACGTGAGCATCCGGTTCTGCTTTTCAAGCTGTGAGAGCCTGGACTCCTTCATGGAGCTTCGGCTGAGGTAGCGCTGATAGAGCTCGGTTTCAACGTCTGCACTTTCCGCCTGATAGCCGCGGCTCAGATACTGCGAGCTCGTCTTCAGTGGGAGTTGCTTTCCATCGATCCTTTCGTTTTCTTCCATTTTCTCATTTTCCGCGTTTTCTTCTGTTTCTTCGTTCTCTTCTGTTCCTTCTTTTTGTTCGTCTTCTGCCTCTGGGATGCGAAGCTCATAGCCTGGATAGCGCACTTGCTTCTCCGTGCGTGTGCCTTCGTCATCTTCAAGATAGAAGCGGTAGCTGTCGGTGCCAGTGAGGAACTGGTAGAGCCACGTTGCGCCGAGGCCGCCTGCATTGGACTGGCGGAAGGTGGCGCCGTCCTCGGAAGGATGGAGGGCGCTTCCAATGTACATCGGGACGTTGCTGAGCTCCGGGATGGCGTAGGCCTGCGCGAAGGTCAATGCATTCTCCGATGCGTCGATCAGGGAAACGTACAGCGGGTAGGACTGCCGGGTGCTGCTGTCGATGTCGGAAAGGGGCTCGGTGATTTCCGGCCCGCTGAGGTAGAGCAGGGCAATGCAGTGATTCGTGATGCAGTCCGCGTAGGCGTCGCGGTGCGTGCGGATGGTGTCCCAGTCATCGGTCGCGATGCAGTGGAGGGGCGGATCGTCGGTATGTGGGGGACGTGGGACGGATGGGTCCGGATCGGGTGCTGGTGGGTCCGGGTTTTCG
>ERZ808246.2492-NODE-2492-length-11500-cov-2.793622_pt1 | contig 11500 bp, 9 predicted proteins | sample MGYA00521083_ERZ808246 | MGnify/ENA primary metagenome ERZ808246 (study PRJEB31516, sample SAMN03275577) | gut metagenome | biome: mammalia-associated habitat; material: feces | host: Papio cynocephalus | place: Kenya | collected 2012-07-07 ...
TTCTCACGGTCATAACCGCCGATGGTCAGGGGAACACGCTCGCCCTTTTCATCGATACGGAAGATGATGAACTGGCCGGGCTGTGCTTTACGAGCGATGTAAGGTGCCTCAATCTCCAACAGAGTGATCTTCGGACTAAGGACTTCTTTTTTTACGATACGAAACATAACTTAAAATTTTCCTCCTCACAAATTTTTAGTTACATAAGTCCTCTCACGGGCGCAGACCCTGTGAGAATATGAAAAAGAAGCTGTCTTCTTATTCAACATGGTTATACTATATAGACCGCATGCCCACGGGGGCACATCCACTTTTTCCAGATTTCTCCGGTATATTGGCGAAATAACCAAAGGAAACTGGGAGTTAGCGAATACGAACACCGCCGTTTGCAAATATCTACATAAATCCATTTAATATAACTGTTTTTATTATAATCTTTTGCTAATCAGTTGTAAAGAGAATTGTCAAAGATTTAACCATTTTTTTGCCCGCGAATTTTTCCCACGGCTGGATTTCTCCTGTTTCTCTCCCAATTTTTGAAGTATCTTCCTTTTTCAGCTCTCCAACAGCTGTAAAAACGCCTCCTCGCTGAGCACCGGGATGCCCAGCCCTTCCGCTTTGGTCAGTTTGCTGCCTGCCGCCTCCCCGGCCACCACGTAGGTGGTCTTCTTGGAAACGCTGCCGGAGACCTTTCCGCCCAGGGCTTCGATGCGTTTTTTCGCCTCGCTGCGGGTGAATTGGGTCAGGGTGCCGGTGAGCACGAAGGTCATACCGTTGAAGATGCCGCTGGTGGGTTCCAGCCTGCACTCCATGTTCACGCCTGCCTCCCGGAGGGTCTCCACCAGGTGCTGGGACTGGGGGTTCTGGAACCACTCCACCAGACAGTGGGCGGTGATGGCGCCTACATCGGGCACTTCAGTCAGCGTCTCCTCGTCCGCTGCCATGAGGGCGTCCAGGGTGCGGAACCGCTCCGCCAGCACCTGGGCGCCGCGGGTACCCACCTGGCGGATGCCGAAGGCGCTGATGAGACGGGACAGATCCTGCTGCTTGGACTTCTCGATAGCGGCGATCAGGTTCTCCGCCGACTTCTCTCCCATCCGATCCAGCTTGGCCACGTCCCGGGCGTTCAGGTGGTACAGGTCACCCGGCGTGCGGATGAGGCCGTTCTCCACCAGCGCCCGCACCACGGCAGGCCCCAGCCCTTCGATATCCATGCAGTCCCGGCTGGCGAAATGCACTAGATTGCGCACCAGCTGCGCAGGACATTCCGCTCCAGTGCAGCGCAGTGCCACACCGTCCTCGTCCCGCACCACCGGAGCGCCGCAGACGGGACAGACCTCTGGCAGGTGATAGGGCACGGCGTCCGGGGGACGCTTGGAGAAGTCCACGCTGACCACCTGGGGGATGATCTCGCCCGCCTTTTGGAGCAGGACGGTGTCGCCGATGCGCACGTCCTTCTCAGTGATGAAATCCTGGTTGTGAAGGGTGGCGTTGGTGACGGTGGTGCCGGCCAGCTGCACCGGTTCGGTGACCGCCTTGGGGGTCAGGACGCCGGTACGGCCCACCTGCACCACGATGTCCAGCACCTTGGCCGGTTTCTGCTCCGGCGGGTACTTCCACGCCACCGCCCAGCGGGGGAATTTGGCAGTGCTACCGAACAGCTCCCGCTGGCTCAGGTCGTTGACCTTCACCACTGCCCCATCCATCTCATAGGGGAAGTCGTAGCGCTCCCGTCCCAGCCGGTCGATCTCCGCCTGCACCTGGGCAGGGTCGGAGAGAACGGCACGGGGGATGACCCGGAAGCGGAGTTTTTCTAAATAATCCAGCTGCTGGGCGTCGGTCTGGAAGGGTTCTCCGTCGGTGAGCTGGATGTTGAAGATGACGCAGTCCAGACGGCGCTGTGCGGCGATCTTCGGGTCCAGCTGCCGTAGAGAACCGGCGGCGGCGTTGCGGGGATTGGCCAGCAGGGGTTCCTCCCTGGCCGCTCGTTCCTCGTTCAGGCGCTGGAAAATCTTGCGGGACATATAGCACTCCCCGCGGACGATGAGCCGGTGAGGGGCGTTGTCCAGCTTCATGGGGATGGAGCGGACGGTACGCAGGTTCTCAGTCACGTCCTCGCCGGTCTGGCCGTCGCCACGGGTGGCGCCACGGACGAACAGGCCGTCCACATACTCTAACGCCACGGACAGGCCGTCCACTTTCGGCTCCACGATATACTCGGTCTCCGGCGTGGTCTCCCGGATGCGGGTGTCAAAGGCGGTCAGTTCCTCCGGGGCGAACACGTCCTGCAGGGACTGCAGGGGCACCTGGTGGGTCACCGGCTGGAAGGCTTTCAGCGCCTCGCCGCCCACCCGCTGGGTGGGGGAATCGGGGGTGATATACTCCGGGTGTTCCGCCTCCAATTCCTCCAGCTCCCGGAGCTTTTGGTCATATTCGTAATCGGGCACGGTGGGGGCGTCCAGCACGTAGTACAGGTGTCCCCACTGGTTGAGCAAGTCCCGCAATGCTTCCATTTTGGATGGTACGTCCATAGTGTTTCCTCTTCATTCTGCGCTGTAATCTCGTTGGGCGTCAGCGGCCTCCCGGGCCGTATCAAATTGGCTGAAGTAACTGTAATGAGACGGGACATCCCCCATGAGGATGGACTCCGCCACGGTGATCTTGTTGGTGAACGTCCGGTCGTAGGTGCCGCCTGGCAGCAGGAGCACCACCTGGACGGTGAGCACCATCTGGATCTGGTGCCGGGTCTGGTTGATGCCGGCGGAGGTGAAACTGCTCTCAAAGTATCCGGCAATGCTCTCCAGGCTCAGCACCTGCACCGGGATGTTGGGGCCCAGGTCGGAGAACAACGTGATGCCCCAGGCAGTCCCCAAGGGCACCTGGATGGGGCGTTCCTCCACTTCCCCCAGCGCCTGACCGATGGCACGGGTCATATCTGCCCGCAGGACGTTGAGGGCGGCCATGTCAGTGGTCAGCCCCTGCAGCTTGCCGTTCTGGTCGTATTGCAGCTGGACCAGCTCACTATAGGCACTCTCCCCGTCCGCCGCGTCCTGGATGCAGACCTGGTCGATGGTGTTGTTGACCACCGTCTCCAGGTCGGACAGAGCGATCTCCAAGATGGCCGGTCGGAGCTTGCTGTCCAGGCGCAAGATGACGCCCACCATCAGCACCAGACAGACCAGCAGCACACAGCACCGTTTCCGCCGCCTGCTCCAGGGCGCTCGATGACGCCGCCTTCGGTATCCACGCATCCCATCGCCTCCCCTGCCACTGTATGCAGGAAAGGCTGGTCTCATTTCTATTCTATCCGGTTATCCCTTCAGCAACTCCTCCACCGCCAGCAAAACGCCGGTCTTGCCGGACTCGTAGGTCAGGCCGCCCTGCATATAGACGGTGTAGGGCGGACGCATGGGGGCATCCGCGGACAGCTCGATGGATGCCCCCTGGATGAAGGCGCCGGCCGCCATGATGACCTGACAGTCGTAGCCGGGCATATCCCAGGGCACCGGGGTCACGTAGCTGTCCACAGGAGAGCCGGACTGGATGCCCTTGCAGTATTTCTCCACCAGCTCCGGCTGTTCCAGGCTCACCATCTGGATGATGTCATGGCGCTCCTGGTCGGAACGGGGTTCGGTCTGGTAGCCCAGCAGCTCCATCATCCGAGCGTTGAACACGGCGGTCTTGACCGCCTGCGCCACGGTGTGGGGGGCCAGGAACAGCCCCTGATAGAGCAGGCGGTTGTTGCCCAAGGTGGAACCACACTCCCGGCCGATGCCGGGGACGGTGAGCCGCTTGGCAGCCGCTTCCACCAGGTCATGCCGACCGGCCAGATAGCCGCCGGTAGGGGCCAACCCGCCGCCGGGGTTTTTGATGAGACTGCCTACGATCAAGTCCGCCCCCACCTGGGTAGGTTCCATGGTCTCTACGAACTCGCCATAGCAGTTGTCCACGATGACGGTGACGTCAGGACGATGCTCCTTCACGATGGCGATCAGCTCGCCGATCTCCGCCACGGACAGGGACGCACGGGTGGAATAGCCCTTGGAGCGCTGGATGAGCACCACCTTCACGTCCGGTGCCTGCACCGCCTGTGCCAGCCCCGCCTTGTCCGGCAGGTTGTCTGCGGTCACGTCCACCTGGCGGTAGCCGATGCCATATTCCTTCAGGCTCCCCGGCTCCTCTCCGGTGACGCCGATGACGCTGAGGAGGGTGTCGTAGGGTGCTCCGACGGCGGAAAGCAAAGTGTCGCCGGGTTTTAATGCCCCGTACAGGGCGGAGGCGATGGCGTGGGTGCCGTTGACGAACTGGATGCGCACTAGGGCGTCCTCGGTGCCGAAGATCTCGGCGTAGATTTGATCCAGGGTGTCCCGTCCCAGGTCGTCGTAGCCGTAGCCGGTGGTACCGGCGAAGTGGGCTTCCGCCACCCGGTGGTTCTGGAAGGCGGCCAGCACCTTCTGACTGTTGTATTCCGCCACGGCGTCGATGTGGGCGAACTGTCCGCGGATATCCGCCTCCGCCTGCCGTGCCATGTCTAAAACCCGCTGGGACAGCCCCAGGGGATGCTTATTCTCATTCATTGGATTCAAACTCACTTTCACAAAATGCCTGCACCAGCTTCACGCAGGCTTCCAAATCTGCCAGGTCGATGAGCTCGGTCTGGCTGTGGGTGTACCGGCAGGGGATGGACACGCCGCCGGTGCGGACGCCGCCCCGACTGACGTGGATGACGCCGGCGTCGGTGCCACCCACCTTTAACAGGTCGTCCTGGGCGAGGATATTTTTCTCTTCCGCCAGCTGCCGCAGCTTGGCCACCACGCCCCGATGACAGAGCACCGAGTGGTCCATGATCTTGATGGCTGCACCGCCACCGATTTTCGTCGTGGCCTCGTGGAGCGCACTGGGCTGGTCGTCGGGACAGGTCACGTCCACCGCCAGAGCATACTCCGGCTCCACCGCCCAAGCGGCAGGCTTCGCCCCACGCATCCCCACCTCTTCCTGGGTAGTGAAGACGTAATAGAGGTCGTTGGCCGGGTGCTGGGTCTGTTTCATGGTCTCCAGCAGCACTGCACAGCCTGCACGGTTGTCCAGGTACGGCCCCATGACTCGGTTTCCGTTGCCGGACAGGGCACCAGCGAAGGCAGCGGTGTCCCCCACCGTGACCATGGTCTTGGCCTCGTCCCGATCCCGTGCGCCGATGTCAATGTAGAGGTCGGCCAGCTTGAACTCCTTTTCCTCTTTGCTCTCTTCCACAGCAATAACGCCCACCGTGCCATTCTGAAACCGCACCATGGTCTGGTACAGCGCCTTGGCTTCCAGGCCGCCGATGGCGCCGAAGCGCAGGAAGCCGCTCTTCTCAATGTGGGTGACGATGACGCCCACGCTGTCCATGTGGGCGGCCAGCATAATTTTTTTGCCCGTGCCCTTCTGGTGTACGATGAGGTTGCCCAGGGCGTCCTCGGTGATGTCGTCGGCGTAGGGCTCCGCCGCCTGGCGGATGGTGGCGCGGATGGCGCTCTCGTCCCCGGACACGCCGTGGGCACGGGTCAAGGTTTCCAATAAGTTCTTCATATCTGTCAGCTCTCCTCCGCGATGTTCCCGATGAATGCCCGTGCCAGTTGCAGCATCCCCTCCAAGTCCGCTACAGCGGCCACACTGGTGGGTGCGTGCAGGTAACGGGTGGCGATGGCCAGACCGGCCACCCGGACGCCTGCCCGGCTGCGCTGGTAGGTGCGGCCGTTGGTGCCGCCGGACAGATACTCTTTGGTCTGCCAGGGGATGCCGTTGGCCTCCGCCAGCTCCCGCAGCTGGCAGAACAGGCCCCGGTCGTAAATGGTGCCGCCGTCCATGTAGGGGATGACAACCCCTTTGCCCGGCGCGCAGACCCGTTTGCCGCTGGGGGTACCGGGCAGGTCGGCGGCGGTGGTGGCTTCCAGCACCAGGGCAATCTCCGGCTTCACGGAAAACGCACTGGCGAAGGCGCCACGGGTGCCCACTTCCTCCTGGGTGGAGAACACGAAGGTCACGTCCATGGGCAGCTCCTCCTGAGCCAGCTTCATCATGGCCGCACAGCCCGCCCGGTCGTCGATGGCCTTGCCTTTCAGGAAGCCGTCGCCAAAGAGCAACGTTTCGCCGTCAAAGACGCCCACTTCCCCCAGCTTCACCTTGGCCTGGGCTTCCGCTTTGCTTTTCGCGCCGATGTCGATGTACAACGCCTCCACCTTGGGCACGGCAGTGCGTTCCTCTTTGGTGGTCTGATGGATGGGTTTCATGCCGAAAACGCCCAAAATGCGCTCTTTTCCCAGATAAACCCGCTTGCCGATGACCACCCGGCGGTCCACGCCGCCCACGAAGGCAAACCGCAGGCAGCCCTGTTCCGTGTAACCGGTGACCATGACCCCCACCTCGTCCATATGGGCGTCCAGCAGGAGCTTGGAGCCGGTGTGTTTTTTGCCCTCTTTGAAGGCGATCAGATTGCCCATGGCGTCCACTTTCATCCACTTCACGTGGGGTCGGATGGTCTCGGCGATGAACTCCCGCACTGCCTCTTCCCAGCTGGACACGCCGGGAAGAGCACACAATTTCCGGGTCAGATCAAGCATTCCATTCCCTCCTCTCCCAGCTCTGCCACAAAGCCGGCCAGCAGTCGGGCGCAGCGTTTCATGTCGGTCAGGGACACCACTTCCAACGGGGTGTGCATATAGTTCAGGGGCAGGGAGACCACGGCGGTGGGGACGCCTTCTCGGGCGATCTGGATCTCCCAACCGTTGGTGCCGCTGTTGCCGGGGATGATCTCCAGCTGATATGGAATCTCCAGTTTTTTCGCCGTCTCCTCCAGCCGTTCCGCCATCCAGTGGGACATATTGGGGCCGATGCCGATGGTGGGTCCACCGCCCAGGTCAAAGCTGTCGTCGGACTGGACGTCCGGCGCTTTTCCAAAGGTCACATCCACTGCCACCGCCAAGTCCGGCTGGATGTCGTAAACGGCAGTCATGGCACCGGCACTGTTGGTCTCCTCTCGGCAGGAACCCAGGACGTACACGTCCACATTTAATTGGTTTTTTTGAAGCAATTTCAAGGTCTCCAGCAGGATGGCAAAGCAGCTCCGGTCGTCCATAGACTTGCCGGTTATCCGGTCGTCCCCCAAGGCGTAACAGCCCTCTCGGAACACCACTGGCGTCCCCACGGGAATCTCTTTCGCCGCCTTCTCCTGGGACAAGCCCACGTCCACCCGCAGGTCAGCGATGGGGATGGCCTTGTTCCCCTCCCCTGCCGCCATCACGTGGGGCGGTTTGGTGGCCACCACGCCGAAACGGGGCGGGTCGGTCAAAATGGTCAGCTCTCGGTCGGGCAAAATCCTAGGGTCGATGCCGCCCAGGGGCGCGATGCGCAAAAAGCCCTCGTCGTGTCCCATGACGATGAACCCCACCTCGTCCAGATGGGCGTCCAGCAGCACCCGCCGGGCGTTCTCCTTGCCGCAGCGCTTCACGCCTACCACGCTGCCGATGGGGTCGGTGTAGACCTCATCCACCAGCGGGGTCAGCAGACCCTTGGCCACCTCCACCGCCGGTTCTTCAAAGCCGGTGGGGGCGTTGGCCTGGCATAATGTCTCTAGTAATGCTTTCATGTTATCTCTCTTCCTCAGTCCGGCAGGGCGCGGATCAGCTCTTTGAAGGTGTCGCCGCGGACCATGAAGTTCTTGAACTTGTCAAAGCTGGCGCTGGCCGGGGACAGGATGACAATGTCACCAGGCTGAGCCAGCTCCACCGCCTTGTGGACAGCGTCGGCGAAATCGTCGATGGTGTAGATGGGCAGCGCCTGAGGGTCGTAGCCAGGCGCCTGCTCTGCCGCCGCCTGGATCTTGGGGGCGGTGGCGCCGGTGAGCACCATGGCCTTCACGTGAGCCACCAGATCGGGGCCGAGGACATCATAGGGGATGTGCTTGTCGTAGCCGCCGGCAATGAGGATGACCTTCTGGTTAAAGCTGCGCAGGCCAGCCATGGTGCGGCTGGGGCTGGAGGCAATGGAGTCGTTATAGTATTTGACCCCGTTCAACTCCCGCACCAGCTCGATGCGGTGTTCTACGCCGCCGAAGGTGGCAGCGAACTGGCGGATGGTCTCGTCGGGCACCAGGCCGTCTACAGCTCCGATGGCCGCCTCGTAGTTTTCAATGTTGTGAACGCCAGGCAGCAAAATATCCGCTACCGGCAGGACTTTTCGGGTATTTCCATCCTTTTTCACGCAGATGACGCCGTCCTCCAGCACCACGCCCTCATCCAAAGGGTTCTGGCGGGAGAACAGGGTGACCTGTCCGTTAGCTTCAGGGACAAAGGAATAGGTGATGTCGTTGTCCCGGTTCAGAACCACCTTCTGCTGAGCATTCTGGTACAAAAAGATGTTCTTTTTGGCCGCGATATACTCCTCCATCCCTTTGTGGACGTCCAGGTGGTTGGGTGCCAGGTTGGTGACCACGGCGATGTCCGCGCTGGTGTCCATGGTCATCAGCTGGAAGGAAGACAGCTCCAGCACCGCCAGGTCATCGGGCTGGATGGACTCGATATCCGGCAGGAGGGGACGGCCGATGTTGCCGCCCAGGTGGACGTGATAGCCTGCCGCTTCCAGGAGCTTGGCGATGATGGTGGTGGTGGTGGTCTTGCCGTCGGAGCCGGTCACGGCGATGGTCTTGCAGGGGCAGACATGGAAGAACACTTCCATCTCCGAGGTGATGACTGCTCCGTTGGCCTTGGCCTGCTCAAAGGCGGGGATGTCCGGACGGATGCCGGGGGAACGGAAGATGACGTCCTGGGTCAGGTCGTCCAGGTAACCTGCACCCATGTGCAGGGTGGCACCCAACGCCTCCAGTTCCAGGAGCAGGGACTGGTTGTCATAGGCTTCTCGTTCGCATTTATCGCACGCTGTGACAGCGATCCCTTTTTTCAAAAACAGTTTGATCAGCGGGATGTTGCTCACGCCGATGCCGATCACGGCCACCTGCTTGCCGCGCAGAGTCGCCAGGTAAGATTCAAAGGTCATAGGTCTGTGCCTCCTCAAGCGCATAGTTGGTTTTATTATAAACCGGTTCAAAAAGTAATTCAATCGCTGAGATTGACAATTCCCGTCGTCATAGGGTAAAATAGAGAAGCAAGGAAGCTGGACAGCCGCGTTCCCGGGGCGAAAGGCCCAGGGATGAGGAAAGTCCGGGCTCCATAGGGCGAGGATAACGGGTAACACCCGCCGAAGGCGACTTTAGGACAAGTGCAACAGAGAGATACCGCCGGTCTTTTGGCCGGTAAGGGTGGAAAGGTGAGGTAAGAGCTCACCGGCCGACTGGGAACAGCTCGGTCCTGTAAACTCTATCCGGAGCAACACCGTGGGGGAACATGAGGCTTGCCCGGCCGTTCCCAGGAGGTGGCTAGAGCTTATCGGCAACGGTAAGTCGAGATAGATGGCTGTCAAAACAGAACCCGGCTTATAGGCTTGCTTGCATCGAGTTTCTATGGTTCAAATCAGAACCAAGACGTGAAAAAACGGACGCGATCTGCGTCCGTTTTTTGCGTTTATTTCATTTCAAACGGCTGGTCACAGGACAGCTTCGTCACCCTGTTTCCCTGCACCAGCAGCACGTAGTAGGTCTCCCCCACCTGCCGCTGCCATGCCTGTCCGTCCTTGCTTTTGGTCTGCGTCCAATCGGCTTCTGCCAGAATCTGATTCACCACAGTAGATTGGAAAATGCCGCCCTTGCAGCGGTAGACAGTACTGCTCAGGGACAGGTCTTCCCAGCTCTCCCAATAGTCTGTCCGAGTGACCAGAAGGGAGCCAGTCTGCTCATGGCTGGCCGCCTGGAGGTTGGTGGGGTATAAGTCCAAATCTTCTGCGTGTACTACATCGCTGACACTGTTGCGCCAGGCACAGTTCCCCACCTCCGCGCGGGAGTCACCAGGCGTGGCAGCCGAGAGGAGCAAAGCAATCCCCAACACCACTGCCAGAATCAGAGACATGGCGGAATAGAGGGTCTCCGTTTTGCCCCAGTGGAGCCGCACATAGCCGTACACTATGCCTGCGACTAGGAACAAGAGTAACGCACAGAATGCCAACAGATTGGTCACTAAGTCGAGAAGCAGGGCAACCAACGCCAGCAGCAGCCACACACCAGCCGCCACTTGCAGCCCACTGCGCAGCAGCATCCCGCTCCGTTTGGGTGTCCGCACTTCTCTGCTGAAGCACAGCCAGAGCAGATAGTAGACACTGCCGATTGCGAACAACGGGAACGTACAGCGGAAGAAGATGCCCAGGTTGGACAGGTACCAGGTTTGCTCAAAGGGCAATGCGATTCGATTGATCCAAGCGATGGCCAGCAGTGCGGCTGCCAAGAGCAACACGATGAGCCAAAAACGGAATGCGTAGAAGGAAAGTCGCTTGCTCCTTCTTTGCGTCGACGTCTGCGGTTCCTGGCAGGGCAGAGATTCGTAGATGTCAAAGTGGTTGATGGTGGCCACAGGACGCCAGCCCTGCGCCTGTTTTTCCGCAACGATTTCAGCCAGCTTTTCGCCCTGGTAGGCGTCGCAGGTGACGTGATAGCGCAGGTCGGTGCGGCTGGTCTCCTGAAACGGCACTCGGAAGGCCATGCCGTCCTGTTCCGCTGCCAGCGCCCAGCCTTTTTCGGCCTGTTCGTTGAGATAGGCTTCCACGCCCTTTCGGTCGAAGGGCAGGTAGGCAAACCACTGTTTCTTTTGCTTCAAAGGAATCACTCCTTTTATAGTTGAATTGGGACGGGCCGAACGATCTCCAACGTGCCCGGCGTCACGTGACATTCCATCGCCTGGATGTGGACACCAGCCATTTGCGCCATGCGCAATACCTCTCCAAACTGCGGGTGAGTGGCGTCATTGGGTCGAAAGCAGGCCATGCCCTCCATTTGGATGACGAACACGATCCACGGGGTGAAGCCCTCCGCTTGGGAGGCGATCAGGCCTTTGATATGCTTGACGCCACGCTCTGTGGGGGCGTCCGGGAATTTTGCCACGCCGTTTTCCTCCAGGGTAACGCCTTTGACCTCTACTAGGTGGCGGGTTTCTCCTTGTTCTAGGTAGAAGTCAAATCTGGAATCTCCGTGGCAAAATTCTGGGCGGATCAACGTTAAATCCGGCAAAAACGTTCCCTTACGGACGTACTCTCCAAACACTGCGTTGGGTGCCTGGGCATCCATATTGATGAGCAGATTTCCCTTCTCCACGGCAATCAAATCGAACTTTGTTTTTCGATTTGGGTTATCTGCGCGATTCAAGTATACCGTTGCATCTGGTGTCAGCAATTCTTTGCATCGGCCGGTGTTTTTCACATGGCAGCGCTCTACCGTACCATTGATCTCCACTTCTGCGATGAAGCGATTGGGACGGGATTTGAATGTTCCGATGCAGATATTTGGGTATTTCATAAATTCACCTTGTAAAAAGAAAACCCCTCAACCGGTCTCCCAGTTGAGGGTATTCATGTTGGCACTACC